>ERZ795044.3607-NODE-3607-length-12960-cov-9.018520_pt1 | contig 12960 bp, 9 predicted proteins | sample MGYA00375128_ERZ795044 | MGnify/ENA primary metagenome ERZ795044 (study PRJEB30173, sample SAMN05720213) | anaerobic digester metagenome | isolation source: active sludge of municipal wastewater-treating anaerobic digesters | place: USA | collected 2014-12-22 ... | reverse complement strand
ACTCGGCGCCGGGCGCCACCGGTTGGTGCGTCAGCTCCTCACCGAGAGCGTCCTGCTCTTCCTGGTGGGAGCGGCAGGCGGGGTCGCGCTCGCCACGCAGGGCACGCGAGCGCTGGAGCGTGTGGACTTCCACGCCGAGGTGCCGATTGCACTCGACCTGGCCCCCGATGCGCGCGTCCTCGCCTTCGCACTGATCACGGCGCTCGTCACCGGTGTCGTGTTCGGCCTGGCCCCGGCGCTCCAGGCGTCTCGCCTCGACCTCAACGATCCGCTGCGTTCCGACACCGCAGGAAGTGGGAGCCGCCGCTCGCGCTCGCGCAGCATCCTCATCGTCGGGCAGGTGGCGTTCTCGTCCCTGCTCCTCGTCGCGGCGGGGCTCTTCCTGCGCGCGCTCGATCGCGGCGAACGCGTCGACCCGGGGATGGACGTGAACAACGTCGCGGTGGCGTCGTTCGACGCCGAGTCGTACGGCTACGACGAAGCCCGCGCGCGCCAATTCTATCGCGTACTCAAGGAACGGCTGCAGACCCTTCCCGGGGTCGAGGCGGTGTCGTCGACACGCGTGCTCCCGCTCACCATGAGCGACATGGGGACGGAGATCGTGGTCGATGGCTATCGCGACCCGCGCCTTGCCGAAGGGCGGGGGATCCCGACCAGCTTTGCCTCGGTCGATCCCGACTACTTCAAGGTCACGCGCATCCCGATCCTCAGGGGGCGCGGTCTGCAGCCCAGCGACGATGCCGCCGCTGCACGCGTGGCCGTGGTGAACGAGCAGTTCGCGGCGCACTTCTTCGGTGCGGGCGACGCCGTGGGGCGGACGTTCCGGCTCGACAGCAGCACCGTCGCCATCGTCGGGGTGGCGCGCGACGCCAAGTACTCGACGCTCACCGAGGACCCCAAGCCCTACATCTACTTCCCCGTCGCGCAGCACTGGAGCGACTCGCAGGTGATGCTCGTGCGCACGCGCGGCGAGGCGATGCAGGTCATTCCGGCCGTGCGCGACGTAGTGCGGCAGCTCGACGGCGCCATCCCGCTCCCCGCGCCGCAGACGCTGCGTCAGGTCACCAGCATCGTCCTCCTCCCGCAGCGCGTGGCGGCCGGGGTGACCGGGGCACTGGGTGTGGTCGGATTGCTCCTGGCGGCGGTGGGACTGTATGGCATCATTGCCTACTCGGTCACGCAGCGCATGCGCGAGATCGGGGTGCGTGTGGCGTTAGGCGCGCGACGCGTGGACGTGTTGCGCCTGGTGGTGGGTGGCGGGATGCGACTGGTGGGGATCGGGATGACGATCGGACTCGCCCTCGCGCTTGGCGCCACGCGGCTCATGCGCGCCTTCCTCTTCGACGTCTCACCGTCCGACGGCCTCACCTTCGCCGGCGTGGCGGCGCTGCTCACTGCAGTCGCCTTCTTCGCCAGCTATCTCCCCGCGCGACGCGCCGCCGGGGTGGAGCCGTCGCTGGCGCTGCGACAGGAGTAGCGGCGGCCCGTTTGAAACGGTCTGAGCGGCGGGCGATTGCCTGCGCCCGCTGCTCCCCTTGGCCGGGTTGGGCGTGAGTATCCCGCCCGCTCACATGCGCGTGATGAGTTGTGCGAAGATCAGCTTGAGCACGGTGGCAAGGGGGAAGACCGCCGCATATCCCACGTTAGGCGTGTCGTCGAGGCGCTGCGAGAGCGCGGCGCTCAGGGCCGCCGGCTGCGTGTGCACGCCGGCAATCATCCCTTCGAGTACCCCCTCGGGCACCTTGAAGAGGTAGCGACCGGCCATGAGCAGCGTCGCCGCCGACGCGAGCGAGACAGCCGCGCCGACCGCCATGATGCCGAGCGTCGACGGCTCATGCAGCGCCGCCCACGAGGCATACCCGCTGCGCGTCCCGATCCCAGCGAAGAAGAGGAGCAGCCCCAGTTCGCGCAGCGTGAGGCTCACGCCGTACGGAATGCCCCACACGAACGGCCCGGTGCGCCCGAGCGCCCCCAGAAACATCGCGACGACGAGCGGGCCGCCCGCGAGCCCGAGGCGAACGGTGAGGCCGCCGGGGAGTGGGAACGGAATCAGCCCCACGCCGATCCCCACCACGATGCCGAAGGCAAAGGAGAGCACGTCGAACTCGCTCACGGCGCGATACGAGTCGCCCAGGAAGGCGCTGATCGCCGGGAGGTTCTCTCGGCGGGTGAGGACGCGCACCCGGTCGCCGAGCTGCAGGACCGTGTTGCCGTCGGGAATCCAATCGGCGTCGCCGCGCCGTATGGCGGTGACGATCGCCCCGTACTGCTGGATGAGGTCGAGGTCGCGCAGCGAGTGGCCGGCCACGCGCGCATTGGACACGAAGATGCGGCGCACGTCGAGTTCGCGCCGATCCAGGTTGATCATCTCGGTGCTGCGTTCACCCAGCCGGTCGACGAGCCGCGCCACGTCACGCGCCTCTCCGACGGCGGTCACCAGGTCGCCTAACGCGAGCACCGTCCCGTTGGTCGCCAGCTCGACCTTGCCGTCCACGCGCCGCACGCGGCCGGGCTGCACCCGCCCTCCCGCCTCGCGCATCAGCGCCTCGAGCGAGATCCCGATCGCATCGTCGCGGGTCACCTGCATCGTCCCCACGATCAATCCCCCGGATCCCGCGCGCTCCCGGCTCGCCGCGGGCCAGCTGTGCGAGGTCCGGGCGTCGTTGGGCACTTCGCCGCGCAGGAAACGAGGGACGAGGGCGATGGCCAGGATGGGGATCACGACCCCCAGCGGATAGCTCACCGAGTAGGCCACGACCGGCGCCGACTGCACCGCCTCGCCAGCCAGCGTCCCGTGCCCGCGCAGCAATTCGAGCACGGCGGCCAACGCGGGCGTGTTGGTCACTCCGCCGGCAAACAGCCCGGCCGCCGATCCGGCGTCCACGCCCAGAAGACGCCCGCCGAGCCATGCCACCACCGCTGCGGCCACGAGCGCCATCGTCACCAGCGCGCCATTGCGCGCACCGTGCCGCCTGAGCGTGTCCAGAAAGCCGGGGCCGCTACTGAGCCCCACCGAGTAGACGAAGAGGCAGAGGCCGAGGAGATGCACCACTTCGGGGAGGCGCAACCGCTCGTCGAGCGCGCCGATCGCCAGCCCGGCGAAGAGGATCGCGGCGATTCCCAGGCTCACCCCGCGCACCTGGAGGCGCCCTATCGGATACCCGACGGCGACGACGGCGAAGAGGAGGAGGAGCGGGTTTCCGGCGAGAAGATCGAGAAGCGGCGCCACCCCCGGACTATGTCACCCCCAAGGTGCGAATGACAGCGGGGAGGTGCCGCGTCTCCGTGTGCGGAGGGCCCGCACGGGCGAAGGGCGACGCGCCCGCACTCCGCGGCTCGACGGCCCGAGGTCGGCGCGCGGTGAACGGCCGCGCGGTGGCGTGTACTAGTCGCCGCTGGCGAACGCCATGAGCAGTAGGACGAAGCCCACCGCCAGCGCCCCGGTCCCCACCAGCGCCGGCTTGGAGCCCAGGCGCACGCCGCCATAGATCGCCGACGTGTTGCGTCCTTCGGCGCGCAGCATATCCATGCGCACCACGATCGCCCCATAGTCGGCGGCGTTGAGCGCCACGTCGCCCGTGAGTCCGGTCCCGGTGCGGGTCCCGGAGCGGCCATTCGTCGTGCCGCGAATCACGCCGCCGCCCACGTCGAGGGCGGCACCATCGCTGCCCAGCCAGCGCCGGTAGCGCCCCTTCAGCCCCACGTCGCCCCCGCTGTCGCCGAAGCCCAGCAACAGGGTCGCGCCAAGCGCCGCGCGCGGGCCGCGATTCGTCATCATCCCGACCTCCCACGAGAGCTGGCTCGACATGTCGTTCTCCGTGTAGGAGGTCGTCGTCGGTTGGCCGTCGCTCCCCGTGTAGGTCTGCGAGTAGCTCTCGGTGCTGCCGGCCGCGCGCGCGTAGTAGCCGAGCTCCGTGAGCACGAAGCGCTGGCAGTGCGGGGCCGGACGCCCGCGATAGCAGAGCCGCGTCGGGGTCACGGTCGAATCCTGTGCCGTCAGCTGCACCGCGACCGTGCCGCACGCGGTGACGAGCACGATCGCAAGTGAGGGGAGGCGCATGGAAGCTCGGAACGCGGGTGGGCTTCGACAGAGACTGCGGGGACGCTACGAGTACCGCGTCCGTTGCGCCATGGGCGCTACGCCGACGCGGACGCCGCCATCCCGGCCGCGCGCCCCGTCGCCCAGGCCCACAGGAAGTTGTAGCCACCGATGGGGCCAAAGGCATCGAGCACCTCGCCACACACGTACAGCCCCGGATGCCGACGGCTCTCCATCGTGCGCGGGTTGACCTCGGCCAGGTCGAGGCCGCCGCCCGTGACTTCTGCCTTCTTGTAGCCTTCATCGCCCGACCAGGGGAGCGTACCGCGCACCAGCGTCTCCACCAGCCGCAACCGCTCCTCGCGCCGCAGCTCGGCCAGCGTGCGCGTCGGGTCGACGTGGGCCGCCGTGATCAGCACCTGCGCCAACCGTTCGGGCATCTCCTGCCGCAACGCGCCGACGACCGTGCGCGCGCCGTGTGGGCGCAACGCCACCTCCCACTCCGCGTCGCCGAGCGCCGTCCACTGCACCGTCATGCGCGCACTGCGGTCTCCTTCCAGCCGCGAGCGCGCAACGACGTGCGACACGTTGAGCGCCGCCGGCCCACTGTAGCCGTGGTGCGTGAAGAGAAAGCCGCCGCGCCACGACGCCTGGCGCATCGCATCGCGCGCGGTGAGCGTGACGGTGAGCGAGACGCCGCTGAGCGCCGCAAAGGCCGCGTCGTTGGACGTGAGCGGGGTGAGCGCGGGATAGGTCGGGTGCATCGCATGACCGAGCGCACCGAGTACGCGCAGCCCCAACCCGTCGCTCCCGGTGAGGGGAACGCTCAAGCCGCCGGTGGCGACGATGATGGCGTCGGCATCGACCGGCGCCGCGCCGTCGATGGTGACGCGCCACCCGCCAGCGTGCGGCGCGAAGCCGGTGACCAACGTGTCGAAGCGAATCTCGGCCCCGTCTCGCCGGGCCCGCGCCAGCAGCGCATCGCGCACGTCGCGCGCCTTGTGCGACGCGGGAAAGCGCTTGAGCGACTCGACCTCCTCGACCAATGGAACGCCGAGTTCATCCTCGAAGAAGCGCACCTGGGCGTCGAGCGGCCAGCTGCGCACGATCTTCCGGAGCGTGTTGGCCGAGGAGTCGGTGACAAAGCGCGACTCGTCAACGGTGAGCGGGAGGACGTTGCACCGGCCGCCCCCGCTGATCAGGATCTTGCGACCGCCATCGCGCGTGCGCTCGAGCAGCGTCGTGCGCGCGCCACCGCGTGCAGCAAAGATCGTCGCCATGCTCCCCGCGGCGCCCGCGCCGATGACCACGATGTGCGTCATGGGTGGAGGATAGCGGATCGGCAGGGGACGCGCTGGCGCTTCGCCGCGCCCGTCGATCAGCCCCGATACGGAATCGGGATGGTGACGACGCGCGCGTTGCATCTGCCCGATGACGCGCCCGTGTCGCCGCGGCTCAGCACTCCCGGGCGCGATGCGCCTTCGGTTGGCAGCGAAAGCCCTCGATGCGCCACAGCCCGCGGCCCTCGGCTTGCGCCCGCGCCTGGGCCGCGTCCAGCAGCGCCGCATAGCGCACGTTAGGCTGGTAGTGCAGCGTCACCCCCCACCCGTGTCGCACCAGGTCCCAATTCACCATGCGCCCCTTGTACCAGACGTACTCGAGGCGGCGTCCGTAGCGATCGCGTGCCTCGGCGTCGCTCTCCATCAGGACGACGGCGCCGAGCGGAATGAACGACGCCAGTGCCGCAGTGGCCGCGCTGCCATAGGGCTCCTGGTCGGGCTCCGGGGTGTCGAGGCCGATGAGCCGTACCTTGCCCAGCGCGTCGCACTCGATCGTGTCACCGTCGGAGATGCGAGAGACCGTGCACTCGATCGTCGGGCCGGTTGGCGCCGACGGCGGTGTGTCGTCGCCAGCGGCAGCGATCGGTCCGAGGAGCGATGAGGGCGACGCATCGGGGCGGTCGGTGGCCGGCGGCGCGGATCGGCCGCCGCAGGCGCGCCCGCCGTTGGCGCGATAGCCTTTGGCCCGTGCCGCCATCTCGGCGAGGAACTCCCCCTGCGCCGTCTTGCCGAAGTACGTCGTCCCCGCACAGTGATAGACCCCGGACCGCGTGTTGACCCAGACGCTGTCCGCACCCTGCGCCCCGAGCCGTGACGTGGCTCCCGCCAGCTGCATCACCCCGGCGCCGAGCGCCACCACCAGCCACCGCCCCCCCGAAGATCTCCCCCGCATCATCCCCCTCCTGTTCGCCGTGGATCGGTAACCTCGACGTGGCGTGGCAATCGGTCGAGCCGTGGCACCGGCGGTTGCCGCCGGTATTGTGCCCCGCCCTCTTGCCATCTCGAATCGTTGCCCGAAGTTCTGCTGTCCTACTCTCTGACAACGTAGTGTCCCGTCCCGTCACCATCCGGTTCCGCCCCATGGCCATCGCCGCTCCGCGCCCCGCACCGCGCGCCCACTCCCTCGCCCGTCGCTCCGTTCCACTCGTCATGGCCCTCGGGGGCGTGATCGCCTGCGGAGGCAAGGAGGCACCGCCACCGGCCGCCAGCGCCCCCGCTCCGACCATTGCCGTGATCGATTCGCTCGTCGCCGAGAGCATGCGCGACGGCAAGGTGCCGGGGATGTCGGTCACCATCGTGCGCAACGACTCGGTGATCCACAGCAAGGGCTACGGCCTCGCGAACCTCGAGCAGCAACGCCCGATGACCGATTCCACCCCGGTCGTCATCGGCTCCACGAGCAAGACGATCACGGCCTTCGCCATCATGCAGCTGGTCGACTCGGGGAAGGTGGCGCTCGACTCCACCGTGCCGCACTACCTCGCCCTCCTCGGTGCGCCGACGGCGGCCGGCACACAGGTGGCCAAGGCGACACCGGTCGACCCGCGTTTCACTGCGATCACCGTGCGACACCTGCTCACCAACGTGAGTGGGATCCCCGCCGGCTTCGCGGGCGAGCCGTTCGACGTGCTCGACACCGCGACGACCGCGCTCGAGGCGCTCGCTCGCGACGACATGCTCACCCGCCCGCTCGATTTCGCGCCGGGCAAGGGCTACACGTACTCCAATCGCGGCTTCTCGCTCGCCTCGCTCGTGGTGCAGGACGCCTCGGGGCTCTCGTACGAGGACTACATCAACTCGCGCATCTTCGCCCCGCTCGGGATGCGGCACAGCACTGGGCGCTTCTGGGAGGGACCGTCGCGCGGGATGGTGCAGGGCTATCGCGAGTCGGTCGATGGCAAGCCGGTGGTCAGCGCCCCCGCGTTGGGACGCGGTCACACCGGATCGGGGATGATCCTCTCCACCTCGCGCGACATCGGGCAATTCCTGCGCGCCATCCTCAACGGCGGACGTGCGGCTGACGGAACGCAGCTGCTCTCGGCGGCCAGCACCGCCGAGCTCCTGCGCGCACAGCAGCCCGCCGAGTCGGAGTTGGGCGGGCCCACGACGTATGCGCTGGGGTGGGAGGTGCATGACCTCAACGGCGTCCCGATGATCATGAAGGGCGGAAGCGTCATCTCCATGGGATCGCTCTTCGTCATGCTCCCGCAACAGAAGATCGGCATCGCGATGCTCATCAACGATGTGGACTACGGCAAGCTGCAGCTCCTGCAGAATGTCGTGAAGCACCTGCTCGGCGCCCCCACCACGCCGTATGGGGCGGCCCCCGCCGCCGCACCGGTCGCGGCCACCGGCTACCGCGCCACCCCCGAGCGGCTGCGCGACGTGGCGGGCGAGTACATGACGCGCGCAGGGCTCATGCGGGTGACACTGCGTGGCGACACCGTGGCCGCGCGCTACGAGGGGCGCGACGTGATCCTCGAGCCGGCCTCCGACAGCTCGTTCATCATGCGCAGCGTGATCCGCGACCAGGAAGGACACCTCGTCACCATCAAGCGCTGCGGCACGACCATGTGCGCCTGGATGGAAGGCGATTCCAGTGCCGTCAAGCGTTAGGCATCTCATTCCACTCACCCGGCCACGCCGCCCTATGCGACTTTCCGCCACGCTCGTCCTGCTCGCCCTCGCCGTCCCTGGCGTCGGGCAGGCTCAGGGCACCCGCTCGTGCACCCCCACCGACGCGACGCGACGCATCGAGGCGCGCCTGCAGGTGGTCGTCGATTCGATCCACCAAAGCGCCCCTGCCGTGCCGGGGATCACCCTCTCCGTCGTGGCACCGCGCCTCTGCCTCGACTGGCACGGTGCGGCGGGGGTCGCCGACCGCGCCACCAAGGCACCGCTCTCCGCGCAGCACCCCACGCGCATCGCCAGCAACACCAAGACCTACACGGCCGCAGCAATCCTCCGGCTCATGGAGATGGGCAAGCTGTCGCTCGATGACCCCGTCACCAAGCACGTCCCCGCCGCCGACCTCGCCTCACTCCGGCGTGACGGCTACGACCTGGACCGCATCACCATCGCCCACCTCCTGAGCCACACCGGAGGGCTCTACGACTACGCGATGGACGCGCGCTTCGCCCCCATCATCTTCCGCGACCCCACGCATCGCTGGACGCGCGCGGAACAGGTCGACTCGGCCGTCGTGTGGGGGGCGCCGTACAACGCGCCGGGCGCGGGCTATCACTACACCGACACCGGCTACATCCTGCTCGGCCAGATCGTCGAGCGCCTGAGCGCCCAGGGGTTGGCCGAGGCGTTCCGGTCGCTCCTGCACTACGACGCGTTAGGGTTGCGCGCTACGTGGCTGGAGACGCTCGAGCCGCGCCCAGCCACCACCATCGACCTCGCCCACCAGTACTTCGATTCGACCGACACGCGAGGCATCGATCCCTCGTTCGACCTGTATGGCGGCGGCGGCCTCGCCGCGACCACCGGTGACATGGCGCGCTTCACCCGAGCGCTCTTCGTGGGCGGCGTCTACGCCAAGCCGTCGACCATCACCACCATGACGACGATCCCCACCGGGATCACCGGTGAGCGTGCGTACGCGCTGGGGATCTATCGCCAGCAGGTCGCCGGCGAGGTGCTGTGGGGGCACACGGGGTTCTGGAACACCTTTTCGTTCCACATCCCGACCAGGGACGTGACCATCGCCGGCACCATCACGCTGCAGGGGCGCAGCGCGGTCGCGCGCGCGTTGCTCACCAGCGCCGTCGAAGCGGTCGTGAAGTAGGGCCAGCGCTCGTCAGCCCATCGCGGGGCGCGACACGAGACACTCGTGGCCGCGCCCCGCTCGTTTCCGGGGGCGCGCGCCTAACGCCTAGCGCCAAACGCCGAGAGCGCCACTCGCAGCGCCTCGTGCGTGTTGGCGTATTCCGCGAGTGGAATCCCGCTGGCGATCGCCTCCCACGCCTGGCGAATGCTCGCGGCACCGCCGGCCGGCCCCATGGGGTGCCCGAAGACACCGCGCCCGGGGACGAAGCCGAAGTCCACGGTCCCCAGGCGGCGATACACCGCTTCCAGCGTCGCCGCCGAGTCGCTCCCCCCGGGAACCGGGAGGCTCGGGCGAATCGATCCCATCGGCTCCAGGCAGGCGCGTACGCTGTCCAGCACCTCATGTTCCGGGGTCATCATGCGATCGCCGAAGCCAGGCATGATGATCACGTCGGCGCCCGCCAGGCGTTGCAGCCGCGTGAAGACCCGCGCGTGCGCACCGTGCGACGGCACTCGGCTGAACGATGCGATGAAGGGAAAGTGCGTCACCAGCGGCACGCGCGCATGTCGTCGCAACGAGCGCACGCCGCTCAACCCCACTGGCATCGCGTTGACCATCACCATGCGGGCGCCGGCGCTCACCGCCACGTCGTGCAAGGCGTGGAGCCGGTCCACTTCGTCGGTGATGTTGGCCAGGTAGACCTTCGGCTCCCCCATCTCGCGCTCGGCGCGCCGGCTGGCCTCACCCAGCAATGCGGCGCGCTCGGCGAGCGGCGACCAGTCGACATCCGCCAGCATCTCGTCGTCCTTGGCGATGTCGAGCCCGCCCAGCCACCCCTGGTAGCCCAGCTCGGCGAACGGCGCGGGCGGCAATCCGATGTTGGGCTTGATGACGCCGAAGAAGATCGGGCGGTCGTACGCCTTGAGCAGCGCGCGCACCCCCGCCACGCCGAACTGCGGCCCCTCGAACTGCGCGACGTACGAATCGGGGAAGCGAATGTCCTCGAGCCGGATGAGCGGGATCCCCGGCGAGAAGTACGGCCCCTCGCCCAGCACCGCCGTGAGGAGGTTGGGGAAGCGCGCGCCGAAGTTACCATGTGGATGCGCGATGGTGACGCGGCAGGCATGCACCGGACCACGTGGCGCGTTAGGCACGGTGATCGAGAAGCCGCCCGGGAGCGCCGTGGCCTCCAGCTCCAGCACCTTGGCCCCGAAGCGCGGACGGTAGTCCTCGTCGATCCCCACGCGCTTCCACTGGGCAGTCGACTGCTCGCTCGCCAGGTGCGCGGCCGCCGCGCGGGGGTCGCCGACGCATTCGAACGTATAGTCGAGCTCGAGGTACGCCTCGGCGTCGAGCGCGTCGCGCCGTGTGAAGAACGCCGCGATGTCGTCTCGCGTCATTGCCTCACTCCGCGCGCATGAGATGCAGGTGCACCTCGCGCCGTTCGCGGGGACCATCCAGTTCGATGAAGAAGAGCGACTGCCACCCGCCCATCACCAGCTCGCCATCGGCCACCGGGATGGACTCCGATGCATTCATGAAGAGCCCGATCAGGTGCGAGTGCGCGTTGAGGCGGTCGTCCACCGGGGCGCGGTTGTGGCCGTAGTCCGCGTCGGCGGGGGCCAGCCGTTCGAGGAAGCGCACCATGTCACGCTGCAACTCCGTCTCCCGCTCATTGATCGTGATGCGCGCCGTGGTATGCGGCGACATCACCGTCAGCAGCCCGTCGCGGATTCCGCTCCCCCTCACCCAGCTACGCAGCCGTTCCGTGAGGTCGACGATTTCGATGGGGTGGGTGGTGGAAATGGCGAGGCGATGGTGGATCGGCGGCATGCGGCAACGACAGGGGGCAGGGGCGGCGTGCGACGCGCCACGCGCGTCGCACGAGAGTAGGGCGCTCGTGGCCCGCATCCTCGTATGGTCGCGGGCGGGTCGCAAGGGGGGAGGCTCCGCCGCGAAGTCGCGAAGCCCCGGCTTGTCGTCAGGACCGCGGTTCGACGGGGCCGGTACGCGCCCGCGTCACTCGATCTTCCGCTCCCCCGACCCGATGACCATGAACACCGCGCCCCCCACCGCAGCAATCGCCGCCGTCACCACGAACGCCGTCGTGTAGCTCCCCGAGCGCTGCACCAGCCACCCCGTCACCGCCACGCCGATGATTCCGGGGATGGTGGCGAAGGTGTTGCTGATCCCCCAGATCACGTCCGCATAACGAGGGGCGATATCGAACGAATTGGCGGCGAAGCCGGCCAGGCAGCACCCGAGGCAGGCCGAGGCGCTTGACATCAGGAAGACCCCCATGCCGGGCGAGGTCGCCAGCGGGACCATCAGCAGGAAGGTCGCGCACCCGAACAGCCCGATCGCCTGCATCAGCTTGCGCACATAGGTCGCGCTGCGCCCCTGTCGCATGAGGCGGTCGGCCGTGCTCCCGGCAAAGTTGGCCATGACGAACGTCGCCAGCGGTGGGGCCGCCGAGAGGAGGCCGGCGCTCGCGAGTGAGACGTTGAACGTTGCCTTGAAGTACGACGGGAGCCACGCCAGCAGGACGTATAGCGACCAGTTGTTGCAGAAGTGATTGACGATGATCGCCCACACCGCCGGCGTGCGCAGGATGCGCCCCCACGGGATCGTGCGCGATGCGTTGGTCGCTTCCTCGGGGATCCCGCGCCCCGCGCTCACCTTGGTGAACCAGGCCACCGCCCACACGAGTCCCACCAGCCCAAAGGCGTAGAACGGCACCGGCCAGCCGTACTCGCGCACCAGCCATCCCGTCACCGGAAGCGAGAAGACCGTCCCGATGGACAGTCCGCTGGAAAAGAGCGCCACCGCGCGCGACCGCTGCGCCGCGGGGACCCAGCGGCCCACCATGTTGATGCAGGCGGGGAAGACCGCGGCTTCGCCGAGCCCGAGTGCGATGCGCGAGGCGATGAGCGTCGCGAGCCCGAGCGAGGCGGCCACCGGGGTGAGCATGGTGAAGGCCGACCACCAGATCACCGCTACCCCTAACAGGAGCTTGCCGCCGTACTTGTTGGCGAGCCCCGCACTCACCACCTGCAGCAGGATGTAGCCGACGAAGAACGACGACAGGACGAAGCCCTTGGTCGTCTCGCTCCACTTGAATTCCTCCTGCATCGCGATCGCCGCCACCGAGATGTTGGTGCGGTCGATGTACGAGATGAATACGGCGGCGAAGCAGAGGAGGACGACGGTGTAGGCGGGGGACCAGCGGGGGGCGGGGGCGGCAGCGGCCGGAGAGGGGGAGGGCATGGGGGACGAATTGACTGCAAGGTGAGCTGTAGCAGAAGGGGTCGGTTTCAGGAGGCGCTTTCAAGGGGTCAGAGTCCTTGAACGCGTGGCGCTCTGTTCGGCTTGACAGTTGCGCCTGACGGTGAAACGGTTGCCACTGCGCGTGGGCGTGGGGTCGACCGCCCTACTCGGGATACCGATGCGGCATGGGATGGAGGCGTCTGGCAGCTGACGCCATTGGGTCGTCAGATGTTTTGTTGCTAGTCGGCGCGGACCTCATCATGGGTGATGGCGAGTCAGCGACCCTCGCGCGCTTCGCTTCCACCGGCATCTGGAGGTCCGGCCCATCGCTCGGCGCAATCGCCGCGCGCAAACCGACAGGTAGCGATGTCGATGCGGGGATTCTGGCGCTGCTCGCGCTGGCGCCCAATCGGCAATCGCGGGCGATTCACGACATCTTCGCTCGACTGCCGCGGCCGGACGTCATGCCGCCCTGACGCAGGGACGAGTACGCCCGCGCTACACGTCAGCGACCGCCACGTCGGTCCGCGCGAAATCCT
>ERZ795044.3602-NODE-3602-length-12972-cov-5.924518_pt1 | contig 12972 bp, 10 predicted proteins | sample MGYA00375128_ERZ795044 | MGnify/ENA primary metagenome ERZ795044 (study PRJEB30173, sample SAMN05720213) | anaerobic digester metagenome | isolation source: active sludge of municipal wastewater-treating anaerobic digesters | place: USA | collected 2014-12-22 ... | reverse complement strand
CAGGGTGGGCATGAGCCCCAGGGAAGTCTCGTCCACTATGAGCATCTTAGGTGAGCTCATCAGGCCCCTTGCTATGGCCACCATCTGCTGCTCCCCTCCGGAGAGCGTCTCGGCCTTCTGCGAGGCCCTTGCCTTGAGGGCGGGGAACAGCTCCATCACCTTTTCTACGTTCGCGGCTATCTGCTTCTGGTCCCTGATCGTGTGCGCTCCGGTAAGGAGGTTGTTCATGACGCTCATCTTCGGGAACAGGCGCCTTCCTTCGGGGACGTGGGAAAGCCCCAGCGCCGGTATCTCATGGGCCCTCATGCCCGTGATGTCCGTCCCGTCGAAGGTTATCCTTCCCGCCAGGGGCCTCACCATTCCGGAAACAGCCTTAAGTGTCGTCGATTTGCCGGCGCCGTTTGAGCCGACTATGGCGACGAACTCTCCCTTCCCGACTTCGAAGGTTATGTCCCGTATGACGACGACGCCCTCATAGCCTGCGCTCAGATTCTCAACTCTTAGCATTGTAGTTCTCCCCCAGATAGGCTTTAATGACGACCTCGTCCCTGACTATGTCAGAAGGCCTGCCTTCGGCGATCTTCCTTCCCGAATCGAGGACTATGGCCTTGTCGGATATGGGCATTATCGCCTCCATCACATGTTCGACGATTATCAGCGTGATGCCGCGCCCCTTCAGCTTCAAGCAGAGGTCCATCGCCTCTCTGGTCTCCGTCGGATTGAGGCCCGCCATGGTCTCGTCAAGCATCAGCAGCTTCGGTTCGGTCGCCAAAGCCCTCGTAATCTCCAGCCGCTTCCTGTCGGCGATGGTGAGGCTCTTGCCGAACTTTCCCGCAAGGTGGAGCATGCCGGTCGCTTCCATGGCCTCCTTCGCCCTTGCTTTCGCGGTGGACATGTCCGGATGCCTCAGGAAGGCGCCTATTAGGACATTCTCCTCGACCGTCATGTCGCCCATGGTCTTCACAACCTGGAAAGTCCGCGTCATGCCGAGCCTGCAGGTATGGTACGGCTTCATGCCGGTGGTGTCGTGCCCGTCGAAACGCACCTTCCCGGACGTTGGCGCATAGAAGCCGGAAAGGCAGCTGAAGCAGGTGGTCTTGCCCGCCCCGTTGGGGCCTATCAATGCGACAATCTGGCCCTTCTCGACGTCGAAGCTGACCTTGTCGTTGGCCAGCAGGCTGCCGAATCTCATCGTCAGATCCCTTACGCTAAGCAGCGGCGCTTGCTCCATCTCAGGCACCTCCCTTCGCCGCCCGGGGCCTAGCAGTCAGCATCCCGACTATGCCCTTGGGCCTGAAGCTGGTAACTAGCATTATCAGAAGGCCGAACACCATCAGGTCTATGCCCTTGCCCGTACCGCCCATGGAGATCCTTGTGTATTCGGAGAGCGGTATCAGCAAGGCGGATCCCAGGATGGGACCCCATACCGAGCCGAGGCCGCCGAGGACGGTGAGGAGCACTATCTTCAGGGAAAGGTCTAGCGAGAATACCATGAACGGGTCTATGTAGAGGATGTACTGCGCGTAGAACGAGCCGAAGAGGGCGGTTATCGCAGCGGAGACCACCATCGACATCAGCTTGTACTTCGCGGGGTTAATGCCCAGCGACATCGCCGCGTCCTGGTTGTTCTTGATCGCCTTCAGGTAAAGGCCGAACCTTGAGCGTTCCACAGCAAGGAACGTCACCAATGAGACCAGGAATATGGCGTAGGCGATGTAGAAATAGGGGATCTTCAGCCCATGGAACTGGAAGTTGAGAAGGGAGGCGGGCGCCACCGGGATGATTATCCCCGTAGCACCGTCCACATAATCCCAGCTCTTGAATATCTGCAGCACGATCTCCCCGAAGGCCAGCGTGGCGATCGAGAAGTACTTGCCTTCCAGCCTGAAGACGGGATAGCTTATCGCCGCGGCCACCGCTGCTGCGATAAGGGACCCGACCGCCATGCCAATCCAGGGGCTGGCACCGTACTTCCAGTAGGCTACGGCCGCCGCGTACGCCCCTATGCCGAAGAATGCCGAATGCCCGAAGGATGTCTGGCCGGCGAGCCCTGTGACTATGTTCCAGGCTTCCCCGAGGCCTGCGTACATGACCAGGAGTATGAGTATGTGCTGGAGGTTGACGTTGCTGGTAAGCAGCGGCAGAAGCCCCATCACGGCCGCTGCGGCGATGAGCGGGCCCCTTTGTATCTTCCAACCGGAATTCATGCCGCCCACCCCCCTACCAGCCGAACAGGCCCTTGGGCCTGAACTGCAGCACTACTAGATAGATGAGGAATATGAGGGCGTACTTGAACTCCGCCCCCAGGAAGAAGCCGCCGATGGATTCGGTGAGGCCGATTATTACCCCCGAATACAAAGCGCCCTTTATGTTGCCGAATCCTCCCAGGGCCACTATGACCAGGGCTATCAGGCCGTATATCGACCCCGCCTCAGGATATATCGGATAGAAGGACGCAAGCAGCGCCGCGGCCACTCCCACGCACGCCCCGGCGATGCCGAACGTGAGCGAGTAGACCTTCTCGGTATCTATGCCCATAAGCCTCGCGGCGTCCTTGTCCATCGAGGTCGCCTGTATGGCGCGGCCCATCCGGGTCTTCTGTATGAAATAGAACACGGCCAGCGTCATGAGGATGCTGCCTAAGGCCGCGACCAGCTGCGGCATGCCGAGTATGAGCATGCCGTCGAACAGCATTATCTTCCTGTCAGCTACGATGGCCTCGTTTATGAAACGGTAGTCCGGGGTCCAGAGGAACTGCGCAAGGTTCCTCAGGAATATCCTCAGTCCGAACGTGGCCAAAAGCGCGGACAGGCCCGGCACGTCCACGACCCTTTTTATCAGGAGCTTGTAGACGACGAAACCGAGCAGGAACACGACCATGGCCTGGATCGGAAGAGAGAACAGGGGGTCCATCCTGAAAAGGCTGAAGAACCAGAATGTCGAGTACATTCCCAGCATCAGGAATTCGCCGTACGCGAAGTTGATGATGTCCATCACGCCCCAGATTAGGCTAAGGCCGACGGCAACCAGCGCATAGACGAAGCCGAGCATGAGTCCGCTTGCGACCATCTGGGGTAATAGGAATAGCAAGCAGCACACCTCCAGAAGAAGAATTGTGAAGGAAGCCCGTCCTTCCTACGGGCGGGCTTCCTTGAGGCTTCGGGCTACCTCTGGTTCCAGGGCGCGAAAGCGGGTATGGCCTTGGCCGTAGATGCCTCGATGGGCCATACCGATTCATATTTGCCGTTCTGGACCTGGGTTATCACCGACGCGGACAGCTCGTTCTGGCCGCTCGCGTTGAACTTGATCTTGCCGAGCACGAAGTAGGGTGCCGAGAAACTGACCTCCTTCAGCACTTTCTGGATCGCCGCCGGGTCGGTCGATTTCGCCTGGTTGATGGCGTCGGCTATGACCATGGCGGAGGCGAAGTCCTCTATCGTAGGCCCATCGATGTCCACCTTGGACTTGGGGAAGTACAGGTCGTTTATGAACTTTGCCGACGGGATCTTGGCGAAAAGGGCCGAGGTTATGGCGTTGGGGCCTGCGAAATACTCGGCGTCCTTGCCTAGGTTGATCACGAACTGGGGATCCTGGTAGCCGCCGCAGTATGAGAGCGAAACCTTGGGCAGCACGTTGAGCTCCTTGTACTTCTTGACGAACAGCGTCGTGTCCGCTATGTACGAGGCGTGGAACAATGCGTCCGGCCTCGCTGCCTTTATCCTCTGGACCTCGGTGTCGACGTTGGATACGGCCGCAGGGTATTTCACCTGAGCCACGATCTCGAAGCCGTCCTTGGCGTACTCCTTGGCCCACTTGGCGGCCATCTCCGCCGCATGCACGCCGTACTCGTTGTCGATATAGACCACGGCTATGCGCTTGATGCCGGCGTTGAAGGTCTCGTTAAGGTACTTCATATATTTGAAGAAGAACTCGCTTTCCATGTCATCGTTGGGGGCGATCCTGAAGAACCACTTCAGCCCGCGCTCGGTAAGGGCCGCCGAGCTTGAGGATCCGGCTATGAACGGGATGCCGAACCTTTCGGCTTCCTGGCTGGCGGGCTTGGTCGCCGAGCTGTGGTAGCATCCGATCAGGGCCACTACTTTCTCGTTTTGTATCAGGCGCTCGGCCTCGGACTTGGCGATCTCCGGGTTCGCCTGGTGGTCGGCGAACACGAACTCGACTTTGGCGCCGCCGAGGTTGGGCAGCCCGCTCGTCTTCGCAAGAGGCAGGTCGGAATTGGGGAACTGCTCGTTTATTATCTGCTGCGCTACTTCTATGGCATACTTCAATTTTATGCCGGTAGCAGCGGCAGAACCGCTAAGAGGCAGGATGGCGCCTATTTTGATAACCTGGGCAGCGAAGAGGTTTCCCACTAGCATGAAGGTAAGCAGGCATGCGATCAGTGCGACAAGCAACGCTCTTTTCATCCTATATCCTCCTTTGATGGTTTGGTGGGGCTTGGATAACTCTTCTATGCGCCTTTTTCCAAATCCTTCAGTGTAGGAGCATTACAGTAACTTTTAGCGTTCAGCTGTGGAATTATCGCACATCCGTCATCTTATGATGCGGCTTCCCGTAAGTTCTTCGATCGTCCTTAGCACCATCAGCGGCATCGCGTCAAGGGAATAGGCCCTGGAGAGCCTCTCGGTGGGCTTGTGCGCGTCCTTCCCGAACGGGCCTATGTTCGCAACCGGCATGGAAAGTGCCGATATCGCATCCAAGGGCAGCTCGTACGCCTCGGGCCATGCCGGCATATTCGACACGAGGGCCGTAAGGGCCCCTTCTTCCGAAGGCAGCCTGCAGTAGCTCAGGTCCGATATGTATGGATAGAACTTCTTTATGGCGATCTCGTATCCGAGCTTCTCCCTAGCCTCCGCTACGGCAAGCCCCACGGCCTTGGCAAGTTGCGCCCCTTTCCTGTCGCCGTCCTCTACGCATATGTGGGGGTAATAGGGAGGGGAGAAGAAAAGCACGGCCATGGGGGACTGGTCCGGCAGGAGCCTGTGGATCTCGCGTACCAGGCCAAGTGAGGCTTCCCTCGGATCTTGCCTTGTAAAACCGTGACCGGACTTGTACTCCTGCACAATCCCTGCAAGGCGCCTTCCGAGCGCCGCTTCCGCCTCTTTGAGCAGCTCGGAGTAGGTGATCACCCTGGGGGTCGCATAAGGCCTTACGGCTTTCCTGCCGCTTAGCGCGGCGTGCCTTTCCCTGCGTAAGGAGAGGTCCCTTACGGCGTCGCCCACGGCCTTTTCCACCTTGGCCCGCATCTTCTCCATGACAATGTCCGGCGTGGACGAGTGTGTCGGGAAGTTGAAGTACAAGAAGGCACCGCCGGTGGTCTGTACGGAGTATTCCTCCTTGAGGTCTTGCATACGAAGGCTTATCGGAGGCTGTGTCACCTCCCCTTCGACTATGTCGCTAAGGCCGGGGTCCAGGTCGATCGAGGACATCACCGCGGCGGCAAGGAGGTTGGCGTCGATGCCGCAAAACGCCTCGCCTACGTGGGTCGCCTCCCCGTGGATATACACACAAGGCAGCAGCTTGCCGACGGTGCCCAGGTATACGTACCGCGATGCATCACCCGGGAAGCCCTCCGTCATATAGTCCGTATCAAGGGCAGCCATGAATTCCCAGCCCTCATCCCTTGCCATATCGGAGAGCCTCTGCACCGATGCGATCATACCGGCCGAGCCGCCCTCCTCGTCGGGCACGAACGAGAAGACCAGGTTGGCGCCGAGGCGGGAACCCTTACAAGATGCCATCTCCGCTATCAGCATCAGGGCCGCGACGCCGGCTTTCATGTCGAATATGCCACGGCCGAAGACGTAATCTCCCGACGCCAGGTCCTCGCTGGCGGAAGATCCGAGCTTCATGCCCGATAGCACGCCGGGAAGGCGCGCCGGGTCCGTCGAGCAGGGCTCGGCCGCGGCATAATCTGAAGTGCCGACCGTATCCGTGTGCCCCAACAGCAACAGGGCGTCCTTAGATTCCGGATTCGCCCTTATCGTGGCTATGAGGCATGACCGGCCCAGCCTGTCACCCGCCAGGCGCTCGACGATCAGCCCCTCTGGGTGCTCTGCGAAATAGGGGAGCTTCGACAGCCAGCCGTAAATCCAGGCCGTAATGTCGGCCTCGCCTTCGGTGCCGACGACGCTCCTCGTCCTTACTAGCTCCACAGCGAGCTCTTCCATCCTGAGCTTGAAACCTTCCATCAACTCAACCTCCCGTTACGAAGGATTATAAGGCACCGGGCGGGAATGGCCCAGCCATTTCATGGCAATGGTTGCCATATTGAAAGGATATTGGATATAACCCGAACATTCATGAATAACTTGGATACTGTATACTTTACGGGTTTAGACAGGTAAAGTGGAAAACTGGGATAATTCTTATAGACGTAATCTTGACTTTCAAATTACCGCGTGTATATAATGCTAACAATTTTACAAAAACGCCGTTGCGGAAAACAGGTCCTGCAAGGAGCGCGTTTTATATTTTTCTCCCGTGTATAACCGATGCAAGAAGATTTGCCGCTGAAAATTCCAGGAAGAACAGGATAATGAAGGGGGACTGTTGCGCATGATCAGGAAAGCAGCGTTATTTGCCTTAATCATCAGCTTGATTCTTGTCATGGTTTCTTTCGCTGCAGAGGATGTCAGAATCGGCCTTGTGACACCCCTTACCGGAGATGTCGCAACGTTCGGTGAATCTACGAGGAACGCGGCGCAGATGTGGGTGGACGAGACCAACGCGAAAGGCGGCCTGCTTGGCGGCAAGGTGGTCCTGTTCGTAGAGGACGACCGCAACATACCGGCCGAGACCGCGAACGCGGTGTCGAAGCTCATATCGCAGAACAAGGTCATAACCGTCGTAGGTTCCGTCGCGTCCAAGTGCACACTGGCCGGCGCGCCCATAGCGCAATCTAGCAAAGTTCCGATGATAACGCCCACATCCACGAACGTAACCGTGACCCAGGTGGGCGACTACATCTTCAGGGCATGCTTCATCGACCCGTTCCAGGGTACGGTCATGGCAAGGTACGCCTACCAGAACCTGAAGGCCAAGACCGCGGCCATGCTCTATGACATCGGCAACGACTATACCAAGGGGCTGGCCGAGAATTTCAAGAAGTCGTTCGAGCAGTTGGGCGGCAAAGTAGTTGCATCCGAGACGTACGGCGTCGGAGAATCCGACTTCTCCGCGCAGCTGACAAACATCAGGACGGCAAAGCCGGACGTCCTGTTCCTGCCCGACTACTACAACTCCGTCGGATTGCAGGCGAGGCAGGCAAGGCAGCTTGGCATAACAGCCACATTCCTAGGCGGCGACGGATGGGACTCCTCCGAGCTGGTGCCTATAGCGGGGACTGCCATAGAAGGCGGCATGTTCAGCAACCACTATGCGCCCGGCAGCAGCGATCCTATAGCGCAGGCGTTCTACACCAACTACATCAAGCGCTACGGCTCCGCGCCGGACGCCCTGGCCGCGCTGGCCTATGATGCTTTCATCATCGTGGGCAATGCTGTAACGAAGGCCGGCAAACTGGACAAGACCGCCATACGCGACGCCATCGCGACGACCAAGGACCTGCATGCCGTCTCGGGCGTGCTGACGTTCGACGCCAACAGGAACCCGATAAAAGGCGCCGTCATCCTGGAAGTAAAGGGCGGCAAGTTCGTCTACAGGGATACGGTCAACCCGTAACACGGTTTTTACAGGACTTCAAGCGCTATGCCGGCGGCGTGGCGTACATGCCGCCGGCTAGTATTTTACCCAAAACCGGGCATAAGGCATGCCGCCCACAGGCTTAACGACGGGCATCTTCCATGGATAACGGGATGAAAGCAGACGGAGGCTGGTGACTAGTTCAACCGGCTGAATATTTCAGTACACCTTTAATACCGTAATCTGGCTATTGGTTATTGTATACAATATGGCATCTGAAGGATTTATCATACGAGTAGTTAAATAGTTACCTTATACATCTATGACAAGCCGTCTCGGATATCGCTGGTCATTAACCAGAGGATCCCCGGAAAAGACATCACCAGCGCATATGCTTCAAGGACGGCCCTTCATGCCAAATTGCCAGACGACAGCAAAAAGGGAAGACCGATCTAGCTACTATTTATGTTAGGAGGGCACACAGATTATGCTCAAAAGAGTGGCGATTGTAGTTCTGTTGCTGTCTGCCGTGTTGGCAGCCACCGCTTTCGCAGCCGAGGAAGTAAGGATCGGCGTCGTTACTCCGCTTACCGGTGACGTCGCGACGTTCGGCGAATCCGTAAGGAACGGAGCCCAGCTATGGCAGGAAGAGGTCAACGCGAAAGGAGGTCTGCTCGGCGGCAAGGTGACGCTGGTCATCCAGGATGACAGGAACATCCCGGCCGAGTCGGCGAACGTGGTGTCCAAGCTGGTTTCGCAGAAGGTACACGCCATCGTCGGCTCAGTTGCGTCGAAGTGCACCCTGGCAGGCGCCCCGATCGCACAATCCGCGAAGATACCGATGATTTCACCGACTTCGACGAACGAGCTGGTAACCAAGGTAGGAGACTACATCTTCCGCGCGTGCTTCATCGACCCGTTCCAGGGCACCGTCATGGCGAAGTACGCATTCAACAACCTTAAGGCGAAGAACGCGGCGATGCTCTACGACCTGGGCAACGACTACACGAAGGGCCTTGCCGAAAACTTCAAGAAGGCGTTCGAAGCCCTTGGTGGCAAGATAGTGGCTTCCGAAACCTACGGTGTAGGCGAGTCCGACTTCTCGGCGCAGCTCACCAGGATCAGGAGCGCAAAACCCGAAGTGCTTTTCCTGCCCGACTACTACAACTCGGTCGGCCTCCAGGTAAGACAGGCCAGGCAGCTGGGCATAACGGCTACGTTCCTCGGCGGGGACGGCTGGGACTCGTCCGAGCTGGTGCCGATAGCGGGCACAGCGATCGAGGGCGGGATGTTCAGCAACCATTACGCGCCCGGAAGCGATGATCCTATAGCAAAGGCCTTCTACGACAACTACGTGAAGCGCTTCGGCGCACCCCCGGACGCATTCGCGGCTCTCACCTACGACGCATGCCTGATAGTCGGCAATGCGATCACCAAGGCGGGCAAGCTGGATACCAAGGCCATCCGCGACGCGATGGCAGCCACCAAAGACCTGGGCGCAGTCTCCGGCAAACTGACCATGGACGAGAACAGGAACCCCATCAAGGGCGCCGTCATACTTGAGATAAAGGGCGGCAAGTTCGTATATAGGGATATGGTCAACCCGTAACGATAGGTGGATATGGCAACCGCCGGCAGGGCACATTCACTGCCCTGCCGGTAAATATTTATTACGGTGCAAAATCAGGCACAGACAGGGGTGATGGCCTTTGGGGCCTAATTTGGTATTAGCCGAGGTAGTACAACAGCTAGTCAACGGCCTTGCGTTGGGAAGCGTATATTCGCTCATCGCGCTCGGCTATACGATGGTCTATGGGATAGTGCGCCTCATCAACTTCGCCCACGGGGACATATTCATGCTCGGGGCGTACTATGGCTTTTTCATCATCACCTTGTTGAAATTGCCCTTCGTTGTGGCTCTGCCGCTGGCCATGCTACTGGCAGCATTGTCCGGAATGATAATCGAAAGGCTGGCCTACAAACCATTGAGGAAAGCCCCCAGGATAGCGGCGCTGATCACCGCCATAGGTGTCTCCTTGCTGCTTCAGAACCTGGGGCTGATCATATTCAAGTCGCGCCCCAGGCCCTTCCCCCAGGTGATGGACATCAAGATCTGGGACATAGGCGGCGTGATAATCTCCAACATGCAGATAGTCATGCTGGGCACCGCGGTCGGTTTGATGATAATCCTCAGCCTCATCGTATACAAGACGAAGATAGGCAAGGCGATGAGGGCCGTCTCGCATGATAAGGACGCAGCCAGGCTGATGGGCATAAACGTGGACAGCATCATCAGCGTAACGTTCGCGATCGGCTCCGCGCTGGCGGCGGCCGCCGGAATACTGGTCGGTTTCTACTACAACAGGATAATGCCCAACATGGGCGTCATGTACGGCCTGAAGGCATTCGTCGCGGCCGTCGTAGGCGGTATCGGAGTGATACCCGGGGCGATGATGGGCGGAATGCTGATGGGACTCTCCGAGGTCTTCGTAATCGGTTTCGTCTCCTCAATGCTTAAGGATGCCATTGCCTTCATAATCCTGATCTTCATACTACTCGTTAAGCCGGCGGGCCTGTTCGGCAAGGCCGGAAGAGAGAAGGTGTAGGCGATGGCAGTACTTGATAAGGCGACGAGGCAAGGACAGAGGAACAAGAGGATACTAAGGGTCGTATTGCTCATAGCCGTCACAGCGGCGCTGTATTTCGTGCTGAACTACCTGGGCACCAGCGGCATAATCAGCGCGTACTACATGCAGATACTCACCTGGGTGGGCATCAACGTGATAATGGGCGTGAGCCTCAACCTGATCAACGGGATAACGGGGCAGTTCTCCCTGGGGCACGCCGGCTTCATGGCGATAGGCGCCTACGTCTCGGCCTACTTCACCAAGATGCTGGGCCTCCCATTCCCGCTGGCGCTGCTGGCGGGAGGAATCGGAGCCGGTGTCGGAGGATTGATCGTAGGCATACCCACGCTGAGGCTCAAGGGTGACTACCTGGCCATAGCGACCCTCGGATTCGGGGAGATCATAAGGGTTATCATAGTCAACCTCGAAGTAGTCGGAGGCCCCAGGGGCATCCCCGGCATCCCCCAGTACACTAACTTCTTATGGGTGTTCGGCATGGCGGTCTTCACGATAATCTTCATATCGAACCTGGGCAACTCAAGACACGGACGCGCCTTGATCGCCATCAGGGAGGACGAGACCGCGGCAGACACTATGGGCATCGACACCACGAAGTTCAAGATAACCGCATTCGTGATAGGCTCGATGTTCGCAGGCTTCGCTGGGGGCCTCTATGCCCACAGGCTCACTTACATCGACCCGAGCCAGTTCGACTTCATGAAGTCGATAGAATCCCTTGTCATCATAGTCCTGGGCGGCCTGGGGAGCATCACCGGCTCCGTCATCTCGGCCGTCGTGGTCACATTCCTGCCCGAGGTCCTTAGGTTCGTGCAGAACTACAGGATGGTCATATACTCCCTGTTGCTCATACTGATAATGCTTTACAGGCAGTCCGGGCTCATGGGCAGGGGCGAGTTCACCTTCGAGATGTTCGGGCTGGGAGACCCGCGCAGGAAACCCATGGACAAGACCGAGAGGGCAAAGCTCAGCAAGAAGCTCGAAAAGGAGGGGGATTCAAAGGCGGACGCGCCCGTCGTGCTTGAGACGAAGAAGCTCACTAAGCTGTTCGGAGGTGTCCAAGCCGCCAAGGACTTCGACATCACGCTCAGGAAAGGCGAGCTTGTGGGACTCATCGGGCCAAACGGAGCAGGCAAGACGACGATCTTCAACCTTCTCACGGGCCTTGCTGAGCCCACTTCGGGGCACATATTCTACAGCGGCAGCAGGATCGACGGTAAGATGCCGTATGAGATAACTTCGATAGGCATCGCAAGGACGTTCCAGAACATCAGGCTGTTCAACAACCTGACAGTGCTGGAGAACGTGAAGACGGCCTTCCATTCCAAGTACAAGTACCCCATCTACGCAGCGATCATGAGGATGGGATTGTTCAGGAAGACCGAGGATGCCGTGATAGACAAGGCCATGGGCCTGCTGGCGTTGTTCGGGCTCGACGGAAAGGCCTATGAGATAGCAAGCTCCCTTCCTTACGGCGCACAGAGGCGGCTGGAGATAGCAAGGGCGCTAGCGACCGGGCCGAAGCTGCTCCTGCTGGACGAACCCGCGGCAGGCATGAACCCGCAGGAGACGAAGGAACTGCAGGAGATGATCTACTGGCTCAGGGACAGCTTCGACCTTACGATACTCCTCATAGAGCATGACATGAGCCTTGTGATGAACCTGTGCGAGAGGATCGTTGTCCTGGATTACGGGATGAAGATAGCCGAAGGTCTGCCCGACGAGATAAGGCACAACAAGAAAGTCATAGAGGCCTATCTCGGAGAGGAGGCATGCTAGGATGCAGATGCTCAAAGTAGAGAACCTGAACGTAAATTACGGCGCCATCCACGCCATCAAAGGAGTCTCGTTCGACGTCAAGAAGGGCGAGATCGTTACCCTCATAGGAGCCAACGGCGCGGGCAAGAGCACAATCCTGCGTGCCATATCGGGATTGGTGAAACCCTCTGGCGGCAGCGTAATGTACCAGAGGAATGAAGGGGAAAGCCCGAGGAGCCTGATGAACGTGCCGGCACATAAGCTGGTCGACCTGGGCATATCGCACGTTCCGGAAGGCAGGCGCATATTCGCTAACCTTACGGTGCTGGATAACCTGGAACTCGGAAGCTATCACAGGAAGGACAAAGCCGGGATAGCGGAAGACATGGAATGGGCGTTCGTCCTGTTCCCGAGGCTCAAGGAAAGGCGCCGACAAGTGGCCGGGACACTGTCTGGAGGCGAGCAGCAGATGCTCGCGACAGCAAGGGGCCTTATGTCGAGGCCCGATCTTCTGCTCATGGACGAGCCCTCGATGGGCCTTGCGCCCATACTCGTACGTGAGATATTCGACACCGTCGCGCTCATCAACAAGCGCGGAGTGACCATCCTCATCGTCGAACAGAACGCCAATATGGCGCTCTCGCTGGCCAACAGGGCGTTCGTGCTGGAAGTGGGCAAGATCGTCCTCGAAGGCAGCGCGGCCGAACTCTCGTGCGACGAGAAGGTGAGGGAGGCCTACCTGGGAGGTAAATAGCGGAGAGAATAAGGATATGACGAAGGAGAGGAGCGTGGCGCACCGGGCCGCGCTCCTTTCCGATTCAAGCCTCCGCTTCGGTCCTTGCCGGGCTTGCGAGGGCACAGTCCCAAAGAAGGTGCCCGAGGCAATGATGAGAACGATGACATA
>ERZ795044.3601-NODE-3601-length-12972-cov-8.491058_pt1 | contig 12972 bp, 10 predicted proteins | sample MGYA00375128_ERZ795044 | MGnify/ENA primary metagenome ERZ795044 (study PRJEB30173, sample SAMN05720213) | anaerobic digester metagenome | isolation source: active sludge of municipal wastewater-treating anaerobic digesters | place: USA | collected 2014-12-22 ... | reverse complement strand
CACCCCGCCGATCAGTGGGTCGTCCAGCTCTACGACGACCTCCGCATCCTCGCCCGGTCGCACCTGCGGCGCGAGCGGACCGGGCACACCCTGTCCACCACGGGGTTGGTGAACGAGGCCTGGCTGCGCCTGTCGCAGCAGCACTCGCTCGGCCAACTCGGGCGTGCCGACTTCTTCACGGCTGCCTCAGCGACGATGCGGCGCGTCCTGGTGGACTCGGCGCGCACGCGCATGCGCGCCAAGCGCGGCGGGGGCTCCGACGCGGTCAGCCTCGACGACGTCGCCTCGGTGCTCTCCATTGAAGAAGCCGAGGAGTTGGTGGCGCTCGATGCGGCGCTCGAGCGATTGCAGGGGATGAACCCGCGCGGCGCCCAGGTGGTCCAGTGTCGCTTCTTCGCTGGCCTGACCCTCGAGGAGACGGCCGAGGCGTTGGGCATCTCGGCCAAGACGGTGCAGCGCGAGTGGGTGACGGCGCGCGCCTGGCTGCGCAAGGAAGTCGCGGGCGACCTGGGGCTCGCCGGGCTCGACGCCACGTGACCGAATCGCGGGCACTCTGTCGCGATGCTGAATGATGACTGACGCCCCCAACCCCACCGACGACCGCTGGCAGCGCATTGCTGACCTCTTCTGGGAGGCGCAGGAACTGCCTGCCGCTGAGCGGGGCGCCTTCCTCGATCGCGCGGCGCCTGACGAGTCGTTGCGCGCGGAAGTGGAGGCGATGCTCGCCGCCGCGGGAGACGACGACGGCCTGCGCTTCGAGCAGCGCTTCGTGTCGTCGGATGCGGGCGACGAGCTCCCGAACGGACTCGAGTCTGGAACGGTGATCGGGCCGTACCGGCTGGAGGAGCTGGTGGGGCGCGGTGGAATGGGCGAGGTGTACCGCGCCGTGCGCCAGGACGAGGCGCTCACCCTCACGGTCGCACTCAAGCTCCTCCGCCCCGATGCCCGCACCGGGGGCGTGGCGCGGCGCTTCGCCTCGGAGCGCGCCCTCCTGGCGCAGCTCGACCACCCGAACATCGCCTCGATCGTCGACGCCGGTACCGCCCCCGACGGGCGCCCCTTCCTCGTGTTGCGATTCGTCGATGGTGTCCCCATCACGCAGTTCGCGGCGCGCCTTCCGGTGGACGACCGGAGTCGCCTCTTCCTCAAGGTCGCGCACGCGGTGCAGTTCGCGCACACGCGCCTCATCGTGCATCGCGACCTCAAGCCCGGGAACATCCTGGTAACCAACGACGGGCAGCCAGTGCTGCTCGACTTCGGCATTGCCAAGCTGCTGACCCCCGGCGACGCGAGCGTGGACGAGACGCGGGCGGGCGAGCGGGCCCTGACGCCGTCGTACGCCGCCCCCGAGCAGCTGCGCGGCGAGGCGATCACGACGGCGACCGACGTGTACGCGTTAGGCGCGCTGCTCTTTGAGCTGCTGACCGGCCAGCACGTCTTCGCGTCGCTGCTGGGCCAGCGCGAGGCGCTGGAACGCGCGACGCTCGAGGCGCTGCCGTCGCTGCCGTCGGCCGTAGCGCCGACCGCCGATGCGTCGCGGTTGCGCGGGGACCTGGACAGCATCGTGCTGATGGCGCTGCGCAAGGAGCCGGAGCGTCGGTACCGCAGCGCCGGCGAACTGGCGGCCGACGTGATGCGCTACCTGGACGGGCTCCCCGTGGTCGCACGCCCGGACAAGTGGAGCTATCGCACGGGGCGTTTCGTGCGGCGGCATCGCGTGGGGGTGGCCGGCATGGCGGCCGGAGCGCTCGCCTTGGTCGCCTTGTTCGGGCGCGAGGTCGCGCAGCGACGGCGCTTCGCCGCCGAGCGAGATCGTGCGGTGGCGGAGCGCGAGGCGGGAGACGCGGTCCTGTCCTTCGTCACCGGGTTGCTCGAGCGATCGGACCCCCGGGTACTCCCCGGCGGCGACACGATGCGCGTGAAGGCCTTCCTCGACCTGGCCAGCGCGCAGTCGGCCGGATTGGCGGAGCAGCCGGAGCGCCACGTGCGCCTGCTCCGCACGTTAGGCACCGTGCGAATGTCGCGCGGAGAGTACGCGGCGGCCGAGTCGCTGCTCGTGCGCGCCCGACAGGTGGGCGATTCGGCGCTTGGTCCTGATCACCTGGCGGTGTTGCAGGTGCGCCAGACGCACGCAGCGCTCGTCCGCGATGCGCGCGATCCGGCGCTCGGCGGCCGCATGACCGACAGCGTGCTGAGCGCGCTGCGTCGCACCGTGGGGCCCACGCACCCGGAGGTGGCGGAGGCGTACGGCCACGTGGCGATCGGGACCGACAATCCGATGCGCGCGGCGGAGTACCTCGATTCGCTGGTGGCGGTACGTGCGCGCCTTGGAAAGGGAGACTCGGTCGAGATCGCGTCCCTGCTCGATCTGCGCGCCGCCGAACGGGGGAAGCGCGGCTTCCTGCTCGATGCCATCGCCCTCGACCAGGCGGCGCTCCGGATTCTGCAGCAACGTTTCCCCGCCGATCACCCGTTCGTGCTCGCTGTGACGGGCAACCTGTCGACATGGATGGGGAACGCGGGGCGGTGGTCGGAGGCACTCTCGCTCTCCGAGCGCGTGCTGGCGGTGATGCAGCAGCGTGGCGACAAGGGGCGGGCGGCGGCGCTCGCGGTGGAGCGCGTGGCGCTGCAGGCGGTCAATCTCACCGAGCGTGCCGCCTACGCCGATTCGATGATGCGGCAGGCGCGCGCCGCCTACGTCGCCAACCTCGATCCCGGGCACGAACTCATTGGCAGCGCGATGCGCAACCACGCAATCATGCAGGCCGCGGCGGGCAACGATGTCGGCGCGCTCGCGCTCATGGATTCGGTGGTCAAGCACAACGCCAGCCTGCCACCGACGACGGGGCGCATCTACATCGTAGCGCAGCGCGTGCCGATGCTCGTGAGGCTGGGGAAGCTCGCGGAGGCGGAGCGGGCGCTTGCGGTCGCGCGGAGCGTGCGCGAGGCGTACCCGCCCGGGAGCTCGCAGTACATCGAGATTGGCCATTGGGGGGGATTGGTCGCCTTCGCGCGTGGCAGCGTGGAGGAGGCGGTCACCGCCTTCTCCGGGAATGTGGAGGCCACCCGGCGGCTCTGGCCGGGGATCGACCATCCGCGTATCGCACTCTCCGACTGCGCGCTGGGCGCGGCACTCGTGCGCGCGGGGCGGGCACCGGAGGGGCGGCCGATGCTCGCGCGGTGCGACGTGGCGGCGCGCTGGGGCCTGGTGGACCGTGGGGTGTTGCGCTGGGGGCGCGAGGCAGCGCGTTAGGCATGGCCCGCGGTGCCACGCGCGCCCTTGCCCCAGGCACCGGTTGTCTCCTAGCGTTCGACGACACGCTCCCGCTCCGCCAACCGCCGCTCATCCCACGGTGCCTCCATGCGTCGCCCGCGCTCCCAACCGAATCGTCGCCGTGTTGTGGTCGGAGAAGCGGTGGCGCGCCGAGTATGCGGGCGGGCGCTGGTCGCGGTGGCCGCGCTGCTCCCCTGCACGCAACCCGCCCGCGCGCAGGCGCCGCGTGCGGCGGCGCGGCAGCTGCCGGCCTCCGGGGCGCTGCAGTCGTCCACATCTACGGCGCCGTTGGCGCTGGCGAGCGACGACGTGCAGCTGATGAAGGCATTTACGTGGGCGACGCGCCAGGCGACCACCTACGCTTTCGAGGGGGACGCCGTCGGTCCGTGGTTCGAGGCGGCGCTCCCCGGGCGCCAGGCGTTCTGCATGCGCGACGTGGCTCACCAAGCGATGGGAGCGCACGCGCTCGGCATGCAGAGACACGTGCGCAACATGCTCCGCCACTTCGCGGCGGGGATCAGCGACGCGCGTGACTGGGCCTCGCTGTGGGAGATCGACCGGCATGGACAGCCGGCGCACGCCGACTATCGCAACGACCGGGACTTCTGGTACAACCTCCCGGCCAACTTCGACGTACTCGACGCCGCCTATCGGATGTTCCTCTGGTCCGACGACCCGGCATACGTCACCGATCCGGTCTTCCTCAACTTCTACGACCGGTCGGTGACCGACTACGTCACGCGCTGGTCGCTCGGCGTCGACTCCGTCATGACGCGAGCGCGCATCATGAACCGTTCGCTGACGCGCGACCCGTTTGCCCAGTTCGCCGACACGCGCGGCATCCCCGGCTACCATGAGGAGGGCGACCACTTCGTAGTGGGGCTCGACCTGCTGGCGGCGCAGTACGCGGGCTTTGCCGCCTACGCCAGGATCCAGGAGGCACGCGGCGACTTTGCCGCTACACGCCTGTGGCTGGGGAGGGCCGAGGCGGTGAAGACGCTGGTGAACACGACCTGGTGGGACAGCACGTCGCAGACGTTCTACGACTTCCTCTCCACCGACCACCGACTCGTGCATCGCGCGGCGGGGCAGTGGAACTCTGCGCCGTTGTACTGGCCGGTTGCGGCTGACGGTGCCCAGGCGCGCGGGGCGTTGCAGGGATTGGTACGGCAGCTGCAGGCGTCCCGCTCGGCTCCGATCGAGGAGCAGTCGCATCATCCCGAGGTCCTCTATCGTCACGGCGAGTCAGACCTCGCGTACGACCAGATCATGGACCTGACGCGCGCCGATCGCGCACGCCGAGAGTATCCCGAGGTGAGCTTCTCGGTGGTGGGGGCGGTGGTGACGGGGTTGATGGGCGTCAGCGTCGATCCCGTTCCCCCGGGAGGCGATTCGGCGCTCCTCCCCTACTTCGCCAACCGGCACGTGATGACGCTGTCACAGCTCACGCCGAAGAGCGGCTGGGTGGAGCTGCGACATCTTCCCGTGCGCGCCAACGATGTCACCATCCGGCACGACGGACGCTCGGCGTCGGAGTTCACCAATCACCGGGGCCCGGCGCTCGTCTGGCAGGCCGCCTTTCCCGGTCGTGTCTCTGATCTCCTCGTTGATGGCACGCGCGTGAAGGCGGTGCAGCTGACGGTGCCCGGCGGGCGCGTGGTGAGCGTCACACGCGTGGTGGTGGCCCCCGGCATGAAGGTGCGGGTGAGCGTGGGGCGCTGAACGCGCGGCGTTCATGACGCGGCGCTGTGGAAAGCGCGTGGTTCGTCGCTTGACAGACCGCCAGGTCGATGTCAGTTTACTGACATGCAGGGGGACCCCGCACTCACCGCAGCCGAACGTCAGCGCGCCACCACGCGCGCGCTGATCCTCGACGCGGCCTTCGCGCTCCTGCGCGAAGCGCCCGGTGAGACGTTCTCGCACGAATCGGTCGCCGAGCGCGCCGGGATCTCGGCGCGCACCGTCTATCGGCACTTCCTCACGCGACGCGACCTCACGGCGGCGCTATGGGAACGGTTGCGCGAAGAGACGGGGACGCGCTGGCCGCAGACCGAACGGGAGATCACCTCGTCGCTGCGCCGCACCTTTCGGCAGTTTGAGCAGTACGCCGAGCTCACACGCTCGGCGATCGCGGCGGCGGCCAACACCGACTATCCGGTGCACGGATCGGCTGAAGGGCGTGCGGCGTTCCGGCGCAGCTTGGCCGAGCTGCTGGATGCGATGAGCGAGGCGGAGGGGGATCGCCTCGTGGGGGCGTGCGTCGCGATCTACAGCGCCCCGTTCTGGCAGATGCTGCGCGACCGCGGGCTGCTGTCGGCGAAGGATGCCGAAGAAGCGGCGGTGACGAGCATGCAGTCCCTCATAACCGCGGCGCAGGCGCAGGTCGCGGGGACATCCACTCGGACGGGAGCACGACGATGACGGTCAGTCCCACCTCCACACCCACCGCCTTCACCCTCGCGGCACACGAAGGGCGCACGGCTGCACCGCTCAACGTGGTCGGCGAGGAGACGCTCGTGAAGGTGTCGGCGGCCGACACGGACGGTGCACTCGCTCTCTTCCACCTGGTGGCGCCCCCGATGTCGGGGCCACCGCTGCACGTGCACTCGCGCGAGGACGAAGCCTTCTACGTTCTGACGGGTGAACTCGTCTTCGAGATCGACGGGGTGCGCGAGACGGTGGCTGCGGGGGGGACGGTCTTCCTCAAGCGTGGCGTCATGCATCGCTACCAGAACTTCACCGATCGCGACGCGTCGCTCCTGATCGCGGTGACGCCGGCGGGCTTCCAGGACTTCTTCGTGGAATTGGCGGCGGCCACCCCGCCCGAGGGGGGCATTCCTCCCATGGACGTGCTGCAGGCGATCGACGCCCGTTACGGCATCACTACGTTAGGCCCACCGATGTTCGAGTAGGGCCGGCGCTCCGCGTGGCGCGCTCGGCGCCCCGCCCGCGCGCTGGTGCGCGGGCGATGGGCTACGGTTCGCGCGCCGGCGTCGTCGCGATCAGGCCGCGCTCCACGAGCGTCGGCGACTTGCGCAGGCGGGTGGCAAGCTCCCAGGCGTACGCGATCCCCAGCAACTCACCATCCTTCCACGGGCGCGCGGAGAGTTCGAGGCCGAACGGAAGGCCGTTGGCATAGTAGCCTGCGGGGACCACGATGGCGGGAACGCCGATCATGTTGACCCAACTGGTCGCCGAGTGTGGTCCTTCACTCACGCGCCCATCCTGCGGCATCGTCTCGTCTGGCGGCGGCATCTGGATGGCCGGGTAGACGAAGCCGTCGAGCCGCAGGCGGTCCATCGTCTCGAGGTACGCGGCGAGCATCGCGCGTCGTGGCGCGTGGTAGTTGCGCTCGACGTCGGGGTCGGTGTCGAACGACCGTTGCTCGAGGCGCACCCCGCCGATGTTGCGGAAGTGGTCTTCGCTGCCGATGGACGACGTGAAAAGCGGCGCCCCGACGGCCGAGCGGTACTCGGCTGCCGAGTGGTACTGGGCCGGGCCAAAGGTCGCGAGGAAGCGGTCGGTACCGTCCTGCATGTAGGCGTAGGTCGAGACGCGGCTGGCCAGCTTCGCGAAGGTGGCGGGGAGGATGTCGTCAGCCACAACGACTTCGGCCCCAGCGGCGCGCAGCGCATCGACCGCCTGCATGAAGCGCGCACGGGTCTCGGCGTGGAGCGGGACAGCGGCAGCGGCCCGGAGCTTGTCCGCCTGCCCCTCCGGCACCCCGGCCGGGATGCCGTGGAACGGCACTCCCTCGCCGGCGAGGACGAAGGCGGGCACGCCGAAGCGCTTCCCCCTGAGTGCGTCGCCCGTGAGGAACGGCCCGTACGGCGGGCGTTGCGCCTGCGGCGGCGCCCCAAGGGTCCACGTGTCGAGCGAATCCTCGCCGGCCATGACGGCGAGCGCGACGGCGGCGTCGGACGCGGTGCGCGCGATGGGGCCGGTGTTGTCGAGGAGCCAGTCCAACGGTGCAATGCCGGCAATGCTGACCAGGCCGCGCGTGGGATACACCCCGACGAGCGCGCTGGTGGCGGCGGGCATGCGGATCGAATTCCCCGTGTCGGTCCCGTTGCCCAGGACCGCCATGTTGGCGGCCACGGCGGTCACGACGCCGCCTGACGAGCCTCCCGGGGAGAACCGCACGTCGTAGGCGTTGCCGGTCCGCCCAAACGAGCTGCTGCGATTCGTGTCGCTGTTGGCCAGGTCGGGCATGTTGCCGCTGCCGACGATGATGGCGCCCGCGGCCTTGAGCTTGGCGACGATGGTGGCATCCTGCGGGGCGACGAGTTCGTGGCCGGCGCGGGTGAAGCCGTCCCACCCGGCGGTCGTCACGTGTCCCTTGAGGCTCGTGTTGGCCTTGATGACGATCGGCACGCCCCAGAGCGGCGCACGCGCACTGCCGGTTCGCGCGGGCTCGGCGTCGAGCCTGGCCGACTCGGCGAGCGCTTCCTTCCGGTACACGGTCTCCAGTGCGCCGTAGACGCCGTTGTAGCGGTCGATACGCGCAAGGTGCCACTGCACGACCTGCGTGACGGTGTACCGTCGCTCGTCGTACAGGCGGTGCAGTTGCGCGACGGTGACGTCGAGAAGGTCGCGATCGATGGCGGCACTCGCATCCCGCGGCGCGGGGAGGTCGCGGCAAGCGGTCGCGACGCCGAGCAGTGCGGCGAGCGCGATGGTGCGGAGAGGCGATCGGAGGGTCATGGGAGAGAGCTTACCTCGCAAACGGGGCGGGCGCCACGGCGATGGCGACGCGTGAATATGCGTCAACGGCCCCATGACCGCCGCATGTGCTGCATGCAAATGCGCTGCCCTTCCGCGTTAGGTGTTCGCCGGATAGGCTTCGCGCCATGACTCACGTTCGAATCATCGGCGTCCCCATGGATCTCGGCGCCTCGCGCCGCGGCGTCGACATGGGCCCTTCCGCCGTCCGCTACGCCGACCTCCGGGAGACGCTCGAGCAGCTCGGGCATACCGTCGAGGATGCCGGCAACGTCTCCGTCCCCTTCCGCGAGGACGCCGCGAAGGGGGCACAGCGCGGCGCGCGCTATCTCGGCGCCATCACGGCGGTCTGTTCGGACGTCGCGACGCAAGTACGCACGGCGCTCGACGACGGGCGGATTCCCGTGGTGCTCGGGGGCGATCATGCATTGGCGGCGGGTTCGATCGCCGGCGCGTCGGCGCACCTCGCCGCGAGCGGCAAGCGACTGGGGGTGGTGTGGGTCGACGCGCACGGCGATCTCAATACGCCGGCCACGTCGCGCTCCGGGAATGTGCATGGCATGCCGCTGGCGGCGCTGCTCGGGCACGGCGACCGGGCGCTGTCGAGCATTGGCGGGGCGCATCCGGCGCTGCGTGCGAGCGATGTGGCGCTGGTCGGGTTGCGCGACCTCGACGACGCCGAGCGCGAGCACATCCACAAGTGGCACGTCAAGGCGCTCTCGATGCGCGCCCTCGACGAGCGCGGTGTGCGGGCGGTGATGGAGGAGGCGATCGCCCACGCAACACAGGACACGGCAGGGATCTGGCTCTCGTTCGACATGGACGTGATCGACCCGGACGAAGCGCCGGGGGTGGGGACGCCAGTCGTCGGTGGCATCACGTACCGCGAGGCGCACCTCGCGATGGAGATGCTGGCCGACAGCGGAAAGCTGATCGGACTCGACCTCGTCGAAGTGAATCCGGTGCTCGACGAGCGCAATCGGACCGCCGAGATCGCGCGTGAGCTGATCCTGAGCGCGCTGGGCAAGCGCATCCTGTGATGGTGACGCGTCGATGACCGCCGACATTCGTTATGTAGCGCCGGACTTCACGGTCGCGCCGCTGGTACAGGCGCCTGCGGCACGCACGGTACCGGCGGAGCGCGACGGCGTGCTTCCCGACGGCTTCTTCGCCACCACGAACCTCCCGTCCTACGTGAAGGGAGCAGATGGGCGGTGGACGATGCCGCGCGAGCCACGCATGGACGGCGTGCTGGTGCGCGATCCGGCCGGCGGGTGGTGCGTGCGCGAAGGGCGCCGGGTGCGCGCGGGGGACGAGATCGTCGTCGGCCGCGCCGAGGACGGGAGCGAGGGGGTGCTGGTGCACTCGCGCGGCTTCCAGGGCGATGCCGGCGCACATGGCGACTTCCACTTCATGTCAAGCCAGGTGTCCCGCGAGAAGCCGATCGACTATCGCGAGATCGCGCGCATGCTGGTGGAGGAGAAGCGGCGCGGCGGCTACGTGCTGTGGGTGACGGGGCCGGCGCTGGTGCATTCGCGGGCGCGCGACAACATGGTCTGGTTCATCCGCAACGGCTACGTCCAGGCGTTGCTGGCGGGGAACGCCGTGGCGGTGCACGACATCGAGGCCGACATCGTCGGCACCACGTTAGGCATGACGAGCAGTGGTGACCCCACCGAGGGCGGGCACTCGGCGCACATGCGGGCCATCAACGCCGTGCGCCGCGCCGGCTCGATCGCGCAGGCGGTCAAGGGTGGCATCGTGACCGGTGGGATCATGCACGCCTGCGTGGTGGAAGAGGTCCCCTTCGTGCTGGCGGGATCACTGCGCGACGACGGCCCGCTCCCCGACGTGATCACCGACATGGTGGCGGCGCAGGACGCGACGCGCGCCCATACGAAGAAGGCGACGATGGCGGTGATGATCGCGACGGCGCTGCACTCGATCGCGGTGGGCAACATGCTGCCCGCGTACTACGACGATGCGGAGCGCGGGATCGTGGAGTTGCCGACCATCTGCGTGGACGCGAGCGAGTTCCTGGTGAGCAAGCTCAAGGACCGGGGGACGCACCAGGCCGTCGGCGTGGTGACCAACGCCCAGGACTTCATGAGTATCCTGCAGGCCGCGGTCGAGCGCGTGGTGGAGGCGCGGTGAGCACCGTCAGGCCTACGCCACGCGTTAGGCGTGGCGTGTCAGGCGAACGCGAGAATCACCGCGCCGGCAACGCGTAGCGTCCGGGGGTGACGCCGACCATTCGTCGGAACGCCGCGACGAATGCGCTCGTCCCGCCGTACCCGACCGCCGAGCCCACCTGCGTGACCGAGTGTCCGTCGGCCAGGAGCGTCATGGCGTGCACGAGTCGGGCCCGCTGGCGCCACGCACCGAACGACAGCCCGGTTTCGGCACGAAAGAGGCGTTCGAGCGTCCGCACGCTGGCGCCGGCGTCGCGCGCCACCCGATCGGCGTCGTGTGAGGCTGACGGATCGCGGCAGACGAAGTCGGCGGCGCGGCGGGCGCGTGGGTCGCGCGGCATGGGGAGCTCGACGGGGTGCAGCGGCATTTCCACCAGTTCGTCGAGCAACACGTCGAAGAGTCGCCGCTGTTCGGCCACGCGGCGGTCGAGCGTGCCGACGGTACAAACGCGGCGCAGCAGCTCGCGCAGGAGCGGTGGGACCTGGATGACACGCGGGGTGGCTGGGAGGCGCCGGCAGATCGGTGCCGCGATGAAGACCTGCCGCAGCGCGCCGCGCCCGGCCATGCGCACGCTGTGCGCGACGTTGGGGGGGAGCCAGAGGGCCTGCTGCGGCGGGACGGCCCAGATGGCGTCGTCGACGGTGACGCTGATGACACCGCGCGATGCCCAGGTGAGGACCCCCCAGTCGGTGCCGTTCAGCTTCCAGTGGTAGCCGGAGCTGAAACCGATCGAGACGGCGCGGAGCTGCGGGGGCGACTGAGCAGGGGGCTGGCGGGATTGCGACATGAATTGGCAATCTGGCGGGAGCCGCTCCCTCGGGCCAGATCGTAGTTTCGCGGTCGTCGTCGTACCGACCGTCCCCTTCACTGCCGAGCGCCCTCCAATGCCGAACCCCTCGCGCCCCGCCACACCGCTTTGCCACTTCGCGATCAATGCCGACGACACCACACGGGCGCGCGCCTTCTACGCTGGCGTCTTTGGCTGGAGCTTCAACGCCTGGGGGCCGCCCGGCTTCTGGATGATCGATTGTGGCGCGACCGATCCCGGCGCGCCCATGGCGTCGTTGCAGGGGCGTCGGACGCTCATCGACGGTGAGAAGATGAACGGCTTCGAGTGCACCATCGGTGTGCCCGATGTGCGCGCCGTGGAGAAGGCGGTTGTCGCACTGGGCGGGACGATCCTGATGCCGCGCACGACGATCCCGACCGTTGGGCACCTGATCTGGTTCCGCGATACCGAGGGGAATGTGGCGGGGGCGATGCAGTACGACACGAATGCGCGAGTGGAGGACTAGCGCAGGGGCGACGGCGGGACGTGCGCCGGCGTGCAGTGCACGCGTCCGGTTCCCGTCGCCATTCATCTCGCTCGTCCAAAGTCCGATATTGGGGTGCGACCATCGCCGGCGTTGCGGCTGAGCGATGCGCGTGTCGCCCTGAGACTCACCTTCGGACGCGGACCCTGAGTCATGCCGTGGTTCCCCATCATCGCCGAGGAGATTGCGGCGGCGGAGTCGACGCTCGGTGTCGCCTTCCCTCCGCGCTATAAGGCGCTGCTCGGCGATCGGCGCGTGCAACGCATCCTGGCGCACCCGGTGCTGGGCGCGCTCCAGCCGGATGCAAGCATGGCCTCGTTTGTCGCGCTCACGGAGGAGTGTCGCCGGAACTTGCCCGGCTTCCCTGTGGACGGGGTCGTCGCCACGGATACCAAGGGGCGCTACCTGCGCTTCTGGCTCCCGGACCCGAAGCGTGCGGGGGTGCTTGGCGAGATGCTCTACTCCTGGGACACCCTCGAGCACAAACGCACGAGGGATTGCACGAGCGAGGCGTCGATCACGTCCATGATCGGCATCGTGCAGGGTGCGGATCCGGACTTTCTCGCCGCCCTGGACTATGCGCCGCCGCGGGCGGTGGCGACGAAGCCCCTCATCGAACTTCGCAGCTGCGATGCGGCACTGATGACGCTCCTCGGGGCACGCGGTGGGCGGGCGACGATTGCCACCACCGCGGCCGCGGACACGTGGCTACCGTGCGCGCCGTTCGAAGTGAAGGGGCGATACCTCACGCTGTGCGACCTCGGCGAGTTGCCGGAGCGGTCGTCGGGCTGGTCCTTGCAGGTGGAGCCCGGTCGCTTCCGTGTGGAGGTGCAGGTGCGGCTTTCGGCGCGCGGGGAGTGGCCGGTGGTTGCAGCCGTGCGCGTGGTGCGGGAAGGGAGTGGCGCGCTTTCGGCACGAAGGGTGGCCGCGGTCGACGTCGACCACGCTTCGCTCGCGATCCATGACCGTCAAACGTTCCTCAAGCGCGTTCCGCCGGACCGTCGGGAAGCGTTCGCGCTTGAACTGCTCGAGGTGCGGGAGCGTCCTGCGCTGGTCGTGACCGGGGGAGGTGCGCAACTGCTGGTGATTCCGTCCGGAGAGGGTGACGGGAGCTATCCGGTGTACGAACTTCGCAGCGGAGACCACATCGCTGGTTTCGAAGTGCGCTTCACCGAAGCTTCCTGATCTCATTGCATATTCAACGCCTCCGGGATGCACTCGTCATGACGCCCCCTCTTCGCCTTGGTTTCGTCGGCACCGGCTACATCGCGGGGATGGTCGCCGCAGCGCTGCGGGAGACCGAAAGCGTCGTTGTCGCTGGTGTCGCCAGCCGCAACATGTCCCGCGCCGTCGCCTTCGCTGAAGCGAATGCCCTCGGCGCGCAGGCGCGACCGTTCGACGACTGGCGCGCGCTCGTGGCCTGGGAGGGGATCGATGCGCTGTACAGCGCATCGATCCCCTCCCAGGCCA
>ERZ795044.3599-NODE-3599-length-12975-cov-4.532276_pt1 | contig 12975 bp, 1 predicted proteins | sample MGYA00375128_ERZ795044 | MGnify/ENA primary metagenome ERZ795044 (study PRJEB30173, sample SAMN05720213) | anaerobic digester metagenome | isolation source: active sludge of municipal wastewater-treating anaerobic digesters | place: USA | collected 2014-12-22 ... | reverse complement strand
CCACCGTTATCCTAAAAGAAAACCGACTGTCGGATTTGTACGGAGAATTAAGCGAGCTATTGACAATGCCTTTTCATCTCTTCATAGTAATTAATATAAGTACATTTCCGGATATCTACCGTGGTTTGGGAACTGTCCGGATAAATTATTATTTGTGAACCCTGCCAGAGCGGCACAGCAACGATTATCTTCATTTCTTCATCGGTATACCCAACACTACAATTTCTCCTCTACATGTACTATTACGATATATTTTGAATCGTTAAATACCTATTATGATTTATTTATTTCAATAATAAATACGGCAAAAAGCAAGGCTGTTATAGGGTGGGAAGCGCTATGATTGTCTCCGGAAAATCAGTGAAACACCAACGCCATGAACCGGCAGCCATTACCCGGTTTTTACCTTTGGCTATTTTTACATTGTTGGCTGTTGCGATCTTTTTGTTTATCCAGGTGTTTCAAAAACAGAATACTGAAACGAGAAGTAGGGCAGCTGGGAGTTGTGCGGTAGCATATGCCCGATGTGATTCGACCTTATGTTGTGCTGGCCTTGCCTGTAAACCACTTTCTGGTGGAAAGTTTTGTGTGCCCAACGAGTGTACGACTGGAGCGAAAAAATGCCAAAAAGACGGAACACAATCGTTTGAATATGACTGTATAAACAGCGCTTGGGTGCGTGGAACACGGTGCGATGGTGGATGTAGCGGAAGTTCTTGTGCAGTTGGAGTGTGTACGCCGGGAGAAAAAGTGTGTGATGGGAGCGCAGTGAAAACCTGTTCAGCAAGTGGAACAGGATGGATGAGAGCGTCCTGTATATATGGATGTTCCAATGGGAAATGTAACGCTGCACCAAATGCAACAGCGACTCCTAAAGTGTGTAATGTTGTGTTACTTAATACCGGCGCTTGCGGAACTGGTGGTTGCTCCGACACAAAGGTACCCAAAACATATCGTACAGTATCATGTACGGAGCATACTGTATGTGAAGATTCGCCGTTGTGCGTTCCGGATGAGTGCAGTGGATCGGAACACCGGTGTATAGATAACAATTCAAAATCACAAAGTTGTTCCAATGGGCAGTGGGGAGCAACGGATACCTGTGCATATGGGTGTAATACTTCTACGAAACTATGCAATCCGGCACCAACCGCAACTTCACGACCCACAAACACGCCAATACCCACACAAAAAACACCAACATCAACTCCTCGAATAAAAGTTCCGACTTCAACACCAACCCGTACACCAACACAAAAGCCAACATCTACACCCACACCGCGGCCACCAACTCCAACACCGACAAAAAAAGTTAATATGGAGAGTGGGAAACTTGCTATTGGACAGGACTGTCAAAACAATATGGCAGCCATTAATTCCTGTTCGCTTTGTCCATCCCAACCGCCGGAACAAAAGCAAGACGGGGGGTGGAAGTGTCCGGGAGCAGCGCTTCCCACAATTCCGCTTGGTGGTATTCCAACACCAACAACACAAGTGACGATTAGAAGTCAGGGAAAAATTACTGTTCCCATCGGTGCTGATGATTCACCGAGATATCTTCCTCCAGGAACGAAATGTGGTACATTATTTGATTCATCCGGATGTAAAAAATGTCAATATGGGAATCGATGGTTTTTTCAGACCTGGTTTCGGGATTCAGGGAGGTATTGTAACTATTCCCTGACAGCTACTCCACGAACGCTTAGTGTAATAAAAAGTACATCAACTCCTTCCGTTTCCCCCACGAATACGCAACAAACTTGTACTGCCACAAGGGCACAATATACCAAATCAGAATGTGAACGCAGGGGTGGGGCATATACACCCTTTACGGCAACATTGGGGTGTTGTTCGTTTTCTACCACGTATTATCAACCACAGAAAAAACTCGATGGAAGTGGATCACTGTGTGTTTCTATTTTAGGATATTCTTTTATTCCTCCAAAAGGTGCATACTATACAAGAGATTTATGTGAAAAAGCGATAGCTCTTTCCGGAAAGCTAACAACACCCCCGATTTCCAGTTCTCCTACACCACCAAAAACCCCACAGCCAACAATTGTAGTCAATATTCCAAAATCGTCTGGAGAAATAGATAGGAAATGCGGGTCAATATGGGAATGGGTTATGCATGGGTGTGGAGTAAATATTTCCTGTGGCATAGATAAAAATAATTACTGGATCATTAATCGGGTAAATTGTGGAAAAGATGGGGGAACATGCCAAAACGGTATGTGCGTCTATCCTGCCGGAACCAAATTATTACCTACATCTGTGCCACCCCCCACACCACCCATTTGTGCAAACGGAAAGTCTTGTCCACCAGGATGGTATTGTAACGGAAAAGAATTTGGTAGCGGAACATCTTTTACCGGACGATATTGCACACAAAACGCTCCCACAGGAACCCCTTCACCAAAACCAACAACTTCACCAGCGGTGAATCCAAAAGCAACAAGCACACCCTCAATATCATCATCACTTACCACCACCATGGTACCAACTAGAGTGGCAGTTGCTCAAAATCCGATTACCACCCAATATCAACACCCATCACCAGTACCTTCGGATGCGCCTTTACCAACGTCCATGCCACTAGCCATCCAACCGGCACACACCATAAAACCAACGGCTACTTCAACACCAACACCAGTTTCGACGATGAATGGAGAGAGAGCTGATCTTAGAATGGGTATCCAAAATCCAGTTCCCACATGCTCCGCGAAATCATTTACCGAGACTGAATGTAGACATAGGGGTGGTTCATATTCCGGAACGTTTCCAAATGGATGTTGTGTATATTCCCCAAATAAATGGGATTACGTTAATACTCAGGAATGCAACCAATATACCAATGGTGGGCGATATAACACAAAAGCACAGTGTGAAATCGCTCTTCGGATTGCGCTGTGGACTCCTACGCCAACCCAAAGACCAACACCAAAACCAACCGCAAAACCACCCACACCAAATACAAATTCTGCGTATGCTTTCCCTATATTAAAACAAGGAGATACCTGTGAGGTTGACTACTCATCAAGAATTCAATGTTCCAGTTGTCCGGAAGGGTATAAAGCAAAATCAAATGCCTATACGGATTCCACGACAGGAAAACAACAATATTATTGTCTTGGCACCCCTCCGCCTAAAGATGGAAAATGTTCCCCGGCCGGTACCACGGGAAAATGCAGTGAGTTATATTGTTGTCCAGGGCTTACAAAAGTAGACGGATGGTATGGGTATTGTCAGTGTCGGGATCAAAAAGTGTGTACGCCGGGTGAAAAAAAATGTGAGAATCAATTTCTTTTAACATGCAAACCTGGTGGGGGTGGATGGGAACGAAGGAAATGTGAAAGTTGGTGTGATACGAATATAAACAAATGTGCTTCCGTTGTTGTAACAATTGCACCAACACCAGGAAAAACAGAAGTACGAAGAATTTGCGGGTCTGCTCTGGGTGTACTGGCGAATGGTGGGTGTGGGGAAAACGTTTCTTGTGGGGTGGATGAAGAGGGATACATAACGGCCAATAAGGTGAATTGTGCGGATAAAGGCGGAACCTGCCTGAATGGAAATTGTGTGTATCCTTCCGGTTCGCAAGGTGCAGCAGAATATGGAACGGTTCGGTATTCAATTATCAATAATACTTGTGTTCCTCGGGAAAATGGTATCTTTACTGATGAGGCAACCTGTTTGTTGAAATTGTATTTTGAAAAATCAAAAACTACTTCCGCACCACCAGCTCCGCCTGAAATCACAACACTTTGCTCATCGTGCAAGATGATACAAGATATAAAAGAACAAAAGAAGTGTTTAAGTGCTTGTATTACTGAACTTCCAACACCAACACCATCAATCAAGATAGTAGATAGGGTTGAGTATGAAGGACCCTTAACCATTCCAACTCCAACACCATTCCAATTTAGATCAGATGAAGAAATTACTGCCATACAGAAACAGTATCTGGGTGATATAGGGAAGAAAGTGGCTTGTGGAACAAGTGGAACGATTACCACAGGACCAAATAGTCAAGTCTATGGGTGTGGTAGTGATGGGTTATGGAAAAACCTTTCTAAGGAAGGAGTGGGGCCTGAATATATTACGAAAGATAGACGGCAGGACTGGATGGTAGGGAGTAAAACATTTACCATTGCTCAATCCACATCAAATGCCGTATTGGAAGAGAAACGAATCGCGGATATGTATACACAGCTTGGGCAGCCTGTCCCAACACCCCTTCCGAATATCAGTTGCAAAAACAACGAGGGAACTATCCCCTCCGGAACGGTTGCGATGGGACCGAAAGGAACTAATGGGAATGAAATCTGGCAATGTGATATTGACGGACAGTGGAAAGAATGTCCAGGATGTATCCTTACCCGAATTCCCGATTATTTACAGACTAAAGATGGGTATTTAGCAAAAATTATCGGGAATAATCCGGCATTAACACAAGCATTTTCCCAGGCATATGATGCGTGCGTTCAAATGAAAACTACCAGCGATGCACAGTGCGTCATTTTGGCGTCAAATGCAGCACAACAATCAAAAATTACAAGAGTTGCTACCCAGTACTATCAGGCGCTAGCAACATGTCAGGAACAAAAACGACAGGTATGTACCGCTGCGGATACGATTTTGGCAAAAAGCGGTTTGACTGCGGTAGATCAACGAGCTGCATTCAATCAAGCAACATCAACGGTATTGATTAAGCGTGTTGAAAAAGCACAGGATGATTATGAAACAGCACTGTCTGAGTATGCAAATGCAACAACAAAAGCGGAAAAAGATCGGTTGCGCACAATTGCCGTTGATTCCTGTGTCGTCATTTCGGGAAAATCAAAACAAGAATGCGGTGTAATTGTTCAGGATGAATGTGAAGCAAGGGATGCATATTCATCGTACCAAACATTATTCAGTACATATTTTGACCCTAACAACAGTGTGCAAGAAAAAGAAGAGATTAAAAAACAGTTAGAAAATGCTTGTGTAATACTACAAGATCAGACTTTGGCTCAATGTAAAAAGTCCGTTCAGGATGACCTTGCTACCCAACAAAATGTACTTGATTTCAAAGAAGCAATTTCATTATATGGGTCAAATAATATTTTGGATGATGAACGGAGGGCATATTTTGAGCTGGCAAAAGATATTTGTGAAAAAGATGGAACAAGTCCGGTTGCATGTGAAGCAAAGACGCAAGATGCAATAAACAATCAAAAAAATTTTTATGATGCATTAAGCGCTTTTCTTAAGGCGGATGTTGATTCGGAGGTAGATCTTATTACACTCCGCAATAATTACGATACTGCCTGTGTAACATATGGTTTGGATGCAAAAACGTGTGCATCGTATTTGTCAGTTTCGAATTCAAGCTATCTCCAACAACAATCTTCTCTACTAAATATCGTATCACTTCAGGGGGAAGATTTAGATGCAAAATGCAAGGAATTCAGTTATCTCCATAAAGATTGTACTCCGGAAGAAGTGAATGCGTTTTTGCTCCGGGTGGTATCGATTATGCCACCGGAAGAAAGATGGTATTATGACGCTGCCGTTAAGGAAGCACAGGAAAAACTTATTCTTCCAAGTAAAGGGTATAAGGATTACTTAAATTCTCACCCAAATGCTTCCATAAATGAATTTTTGCAGTCACAGCAAGATTCGCTGGAAAGAATTTCAAAAAATTTAACAAATCTTGGTGTACTCGATCAAGACCCAAACAGCGAAAAAAATATTGAATTCATGGAAAAAGTCCGTACGGGACAAATTAATGTTGCCGGGATGGAAGCAGCGTATAAGGAGCAAAAAGACTTTTTTAAACACCCCGCAACCGCTACGACGTTATTCTTTAATGATATTACCAGTGGGACAATGCGACGCGGAAACGAACTTCTTAATCAGGGGACAGCAGAAGGTGATTGGGGAAAAATTATTCGTGGCGCCATAATGCAAGGATACGCACCTGCAAGTGCCGCCGTACTCATTGCCGCAATACCGGCAATTCCGGTTGCGGGAGCACTTCACGGAGGATATTTGGCAGCTACCGCTGGAACATCAATTATGTCCGGCGCAATGAGCGGAGCGTCGGTGCTTATGACCGCCGCAACAACAGGCGCAGGGGCTATGGCTTTTGGGTCTACTGCAGTGGGCATTGTGGGGACAACAATAGGAACGGCGCCTGTTGCTGAATATTGTGATGGTACCGCAGCAAATGCAAGTAAATGTGCCGAAGCCTCAGTAAATCTTGCCATTACAGCGGCATTTACGGGATATGGCGTATGGGCACAAAATCTTTCCCTTGTTCAAAATGTCGTGAATGGAACAAAAGGAATTACACTTTCACGGCAAGCGGAAAATTTTGTGAAAACTGTTGCACAAAATCAAGTCGCCGCAAATACACAGCGTGCGGCACAAATCGGGGAGCGGATCGTTTCCGGGGGAAGTACTGTATGGTTTGGGTATAACACCGTAAAAGCATGCACACCACAAAAAACGGAATCCGGGGAAACCATCCCTGTTAACGGTCTTAATTGTGGTGTCAATGCTGCCATGACGCTGTTGGCAGGAGGGAGATTTGCTACAAGTTTCTCCAAGCCACCTGTGACGGCAGCAACTACTCAACCATCAAGAATTTCACAAAATATACTTACCCATAGTGACACAGGTATCCAAGGAGTTCAAACGCTTACCACCTGTTTGGCAGCAGCGGGTGGTCAAGGCGTAACGCAAGCAGATTGTGTGAATGCAGCGCTTGGTGCCCTTACCTCAGTTGGGGGGTCACTTCAAAAAGCACCAACTATAGCCGAAACATCACTGGATCTTCAAACTGCACGAACGAATTTGGAAAAATTTTATGTAATCCCAGCAGATGGCAATTATCGAAAAGCACAACTTCGACCGGATGCGGATGTTTCCCAACTTCATACCGCGGAAGCGGAGCTTCGAACCGCAATTTTTAACCATGCCGCATCCATGACGTTTGTAGAAAGCGGTTTGAAAATCAAGCTTCCAAAACCGGGTGATGCCACAAAGACAGAGAATTCATTGCGTGAAGCACAAGAGCTTCAACGATTGATTCTAGAAGCAGATAGAAAGAAAGTAACGAAAATTACCTTTAAGGGAAAGGAAATTGATGTTACCCAGGGACTGCGGGATACTGCGCTTCAGGGGGTGAGCGATTCATATAAATGGTATACGCGCGAACAACAATTATTAACGGAAAATCCCCGGACAACAACACAAAAGGTAACAGATGTAATTCGGGGAATATTTAAAATACCTGTTGCTGATGTTGCTGCGCTTACTGCAGCAAAACAGACACTACGAACAATTGCAAAGACTGCTGATTATACCTCTATTGAATATCAGGCAGCAGCACAGAGAGTTGAAATGCTGCAGGAAAATATTCTTATCCAAAACGGGAACACACGAGCACTTGTATTGCTTCAACAACAAAAACTTGATTTTGCCGCTTCACTGGAAGATCAAATTTCTGCACCATTCCCTCAGGAAGAGTTAACTGCACGTCAACTTGAAGCAGATTTGGCACGAATGGAACAGAAAAAGAGTATATACGGAGATGGACAAATCCGTTGGGATAGTGAGACACGACAGTATGTGGATATTCATGGGACACCATTATCTGCTGAAATGATTTCCGATTTGCAGACGCAATTTGGGTATGAATTGGTAAATGGGCAATTGCATAAAAATGGGAAAATCCAAACAGTTACAGAGATTCAACAACAAATCTCCGAGTTTTTACACACAACCATTCCAGAGACACAGAAAAAGGCACAAGCTGCAAGGTTACAGGCAGATGCAGTGAACCCCATAAAATTGGAACAGAAAGCGCTATCCTTGGAGTCCGATGCAACAGCGCTTGAAAAGATTCTTACAGATTATGGGGGAGACATTACCTGGAATGGAAAAGAATATATCGGCACCGATGGTCGGACAGTTTCCAAAGACATTATTGATGAAATTGTCCGGGTTTCGGGATTAAAGCGGAATGAAATTGGACGACTGTATAATCCGGAAAACGGGAGGCTTATTGGAGTCCGTGATGGGGTGGCGCTGGTGCGGACACGCGCACAACAAGCTCGTATTGATGCAGACTCCGTAAATCCAACACTCCTTCGAAGTGAGCTGGATACCCTTGAGGCAGAATTGGTCACAAAGAAACAAACAATCGATGAAGCCAATGCGGATATCGCACGGCTGGAGAAAGTCATTCAAGAACTGGAAGATGACCCTCGTGTGATTTCCGGTGCACAGAAAGAATGGGCGTTGCGAACGCCTGAAGAAAATGCCGCGCTTGATAGACTTACGAACGCACGGCAAGAATTGGCGACAGCCAATACAAAAAGGAACACGGTATCTCCTACAGAGATCCAAACGCTTCAAGCAAAAATTGATGTGCTAAAAATTAAACTCCAAAAAGCACAGTTTTTGTCGTATGCATATGGAACGAAAGATCCATTTGATGGACTCGATGCAAAGGCCATAGAGGAACGGCAAAAAGCATTCAAAACGAAAGTTCTGGGAATGTCGGATGAAGAGATTGTGGCAAATACAAAATTACTGAATCAGAGTCAGAGAGAATTAGATACATTACTAGCCGAATATGCAAAAGCCTCACCGGAACGCAAAATTCAGCTTGAAGCGCAGATTACGCAAACCATGCGAAAACTAGAATATTACCGTTCCGTGCATGATGCGAGCCGTATTCAGCAAGCATTGGTAGCCCGCCAGCAGCAACAGCCGATTGAGCGGATAAAACGGATAGTTCAAACAGCATCAATAGCAAGAAGCCGGTTAGGCGAACGGATCCTTGATCGAGTCTGGGGAACCCCTGAAGAACCAAAAGCATTAAACAGATTTTTTAGTCGATTTGCTAAAGAAGGTGCGGTTGCGGTGGCGGCAGATCGTGCCTTGATTGCACGCCGTTGGGGGAAAACGGAAATTCGGGGATTTGATGATGGAGTACGTATTACAAAGATAGTGGGTGATGGTGACATGGAGATCCCCGTCACAAAAACCGGAGCAATTACCCTTGACGATCTTTCATCGATGATTACCAAAGATGGCCAATATACGGTAACGATTGCAGGAAAGGAAGTAAAAATCGTTCGTGATAATGGGTTTTTCTATTTTGAACCAGGACAACACGTGCCATCCGGGGTTAAGACTTCTACCTTGGAAATTAAATCAGAGATATATGCACTTACCCTTGCCGATGGGGAGACAATCCACGTATTGAAAAGGGGTGGAAAAACACCGGCAACCCGAACAGATGGCAGTGAATATCCGGTACTAATGAAAAAGGGTACTCCGGAGGAAACACTAGCGCAGTTTACTGATCTTCCGGAGGGAGAATACACGATAGAAATCATTTCCGGTTCAACATCTAAAAAGTTCCATATTGAATCGGATGGAAAAAGAATTTTTGCCCCCAATAGTGTGGATGATCGGCCGCAAACCATAGAGGGTGGGTTAGTAGCAACCCGTTTATATATAGATGAATCCCAATTTCCATCCGCGGCATCTAAAAAGATTATTCATCAGTTCACGGATGGAATTACCCGGTTTGAAACAGCGCGCGCAAATGAAAATTTTGTAGCAGCTCATACAGAGTGGGAAGCAAAACGTCAAAAAGCGCAACAAGATGGAACGGAATTTACCACACCCGAACCAAAACGGGAAGAATTTTCCTTTTCTCTTCGAGGTGCAGATCAAGGAGAGAAAAATCAATTGGCGTTTATTGCTGACGCAATACTCGGAAAGCCAGTCGGAATGCGGGGAAAACTGTATGAAGCTGTTACCGGAATAGGGAAGACGGATGTTATGATTCCTGAAATTGCAATCCTTAAAGCCGAAATTACCGGAAAGCCATCGGTTGTGATTGTAAATACTTCAACAGATGCAAATGCGCTTATGCGAACATTTACTATGAGATCTATACAAGACTCATTTGGTATTGACGCACTCCTGTATGACCCTGACCACCCTCCAACTGCTCAACAATTGAAAAAGGCAAAAGTTATTGTGGTCACAAAAGATGCCATTTTTGAATCCATTAAGGATACACCGGATGGAAGGGCCTTTATGCAAAAGGTAAAGGGTGCAACCCTGCTTGCTGATGAAGCCCAGCTTACCCTTCGGCTTGAAATTGATTATGTGATCAGCAAGGGACCCCAGGAGATCCTTGCACAAAATCCTGAGGGTATGCGACAGATTTCCGTATTTCAGGAGGTATGGGATCAAACGCCTGAGCTTCAGGCAATTCGACAGAGAATTGCTCAAGGGGGGGCTGATGGATTAAACCAGGCACGAACTCAGGCTGGTTTGGAACGAATTGACGGACGGGGAAAACTTCAAAATCCTGAACAGTTGCACCGATCGCTTGTAGATCAGGCATTGCGTGCTTCGGGAAATGATCCTGTTGCACAGAAGTATCTTCAGGAAACGGTACTTGGAAAAACAGGCGCGGATTTTGAAACAGCACTTGTTGACTTCCTGCAAAAACCATTAGGAGGGGAACCCGGCGGAGAAGCGTTGGGAACTGTACAACAACATTTACGGGAGAGGATCTCTGCGGCAAATAGCATCCTTAATCAACTTGTTCAAATTCCCGGGATTGATTATGCGGTGCAGGATAGAAGGATCGTTCTTGCTGAGGGTGGTGCAATTTCCGGACGTACACCGTCGCGCGCGTTTGATTCATTGGCGCTTGAATATGTCGGGACTGAAATTATGAAAAGCCGGGGTATTGATGCACATATAGACCTTGACAAAGTTTCCGTTACTCGGACAAATGTGAGCACCAACTACGCTCGGTTTTTACAAAACTTTGAACAAATTTATGGATTTACCGGAACCCCCGATTATGTACGACAACAATTCGACCGGATTTATGGAATGAAATTAACAACAGGGGGTATATCGCAATCGGAATTTGTATTGGGATATAAGGTACTTGCGGATGGAACTGTTATTTCCGCTGGACCAGGTACCGTCAAACATCCTATTTCCATTGTTGGTGGTGGAACAACGATTGATGAAGTAAGTGCGCAATGGACGCAAGTACGAACTGCGCGAGCCGCAAAGCCAGGAGTAGTTCCTTCATCCATAGAACATTTAATTATTGCAGACCCAAGCGCAGCTCCGGATGAATATATTGCAATGGTTCGCCGGAATAAACCAAATGCGGATATTTTGGTAAATGACCCCAATGGCCACCATTATATTTTGAAAAAAGACGGGACGAAAATTATGTTGGCGGATGAAATGGCAAGAGTTGTTGATGCCAATGGAAATCCTGTATATACAGATATAAAAGATTTTATTAATAATGAACTTGGGCTGTATAGAAATAATCCAAAAGCAACAGATTATGGAGTAGTTCCGGGAAGATCCAGAGAACTCGTGCAGGTGTACACCTACGGACAGCACTACGGCGTTGATCGCGTAACACTTCAAAATGAACCATTCCTGGTTGTGGCAAGTAATGAAACTTCCATGACCGATGCACTTCAAGCTATTGGGCGGGATCGGGGTATGGATGGACGGGGAGCGATTAACGCATATTCTGAAATGACCGTTGTTTATCGGGGCGAATCGGCAGGTCAGGAAATTGCACCGGATGTTATGGCAAAAACCCTCAAAACCAATGAAAATATCCAAATTGCCCAAGCAGAGCTGCAGGGAGTTGACAGAATCGCTCAAAATATCGGACATGCGGTGTATATAAAAATGCTTGCAGCTGCCAGACCAGGCGGAATTGCAGGATTAACGGGGGCTGATGCATCCATTGAAGTGCAACAAACCATTGCGAAATTCCAGGAAAGTCTTCGTCAACAAGCAGAGCTTGATTATTCCGTTGGATCATCACGTGTTTTGGGAAAAGACGATTTGTTGGAAAAGATCAACACAGTTCAGCGTCAACTGGCACTTAATCTAGCTCTTATTGAAAGCTCTCCAAATTTGATGGGATTGCCAAAAGAAAGTGTTGATGTGCTTCGTGCTGCAGTTGGCGGAAAACCATCATTTGCTGCAGATGATTTGGAGCTTATGGGCAATGGTACGTCAAAAGGGAAGCCTGTTGCCATAAAACCATATAATGAGGTCGAATCACTTCCTGATTTGGTGGATCAGTTAAACGCCGTGATGAAGAAAGAGGATATTCCCGAATTTACCAACCGTGGGAAGACTCCAACAGTGAAAGACACAAGTGGTCTTTCCCAACCGATTGCATTGGCACCGGTACCAAAAGGTGTTGATTCCACGGCCCAAACAACACTTCAACAGGCAGCGGATGCGGCAAAAACGTGGAAAGAACAATCTCCGGTTGGAGTAGATGTTGCAGTTCGATCAACCCAACGGGCATCGGTATTACAGGGGCTTACCGCAGTTGCGCAGCTTCTTGTTTCACTTGAGTCACTGCTGGCTGATGCAGAAAAACCACAAGAGCTTCCTCTTTCCGGACGTGTCATCGCTCCAACAGATACGATTGTTGGATTGCCCGTTTCCACCTCAAAAGTAGTGGTGTATCCAAAAGGAAGCACAACTAATGGTGTTGTGACAGATCATTCAACACCAGTAAATTTTGTTTCCTATGATTATGTGATTGTCCCCGCCAGCTACACAGGGGACGTGGTCAATAAAGATGCCGTACTCACAGGTGGGGGAAAAGTTATTCCGGAAAATACGACGGTTACCAGAACACCTGCAACCGATACTTCACTTCAGACAAAACGCGCAGATGTTGCTGCGCAAGTTGAAGAGGCACAGGCGTTCCAGTCAAGCTTGGTGCAGGGATTGGTCACCGATACTGCAGCGCGGGTTACTGCACTCGTGCCCGCAACAGTTGATCGTAAAGCAATCGTGCTTTCACTTGCCCAGCAAGAAGTTGATGAAACGCCTGTGCCTCTTCAACTTGCGCAGCAACATCTGCGCGTTTTGTCTGAAGTG
>ERZ795044.3596-NODE-3596-length-12976-cov-5.536104_pt1 | contig 12976 bp, 15 predicted proteins | sample MGYA00375128_ERZ795044 | MGnify/ENA primary metagenome ERZ795044 (study PRJEB30173, sample SAMN05720213) | anaerobic digester metagenome | isolation source: active sludge of municipal wastewater-treating anaerobic digesters | place: USA | collected 2014-12-22 ... | reverse complement strand
CCGATGTTCGCCCGCCGCTATCGGGCGCAGCCGACGATCTACCTGATGGCCGAGGTGGACGACGAGGTCGGGTTTACCCCGATGTTCGACTACCCGACTGACAGCGTGTTCCCGGTCGATGGCACCGGGGCTGCGTGTCTCCTGATTCACAGGTCGGCGCTCGAGTTGGTGCGCGACAAGTGCGGCGACACCTGGTTCGACCATGTGCCGAAGCCGAAAGGCGCCGGCAAGTTCGGTGAGGACCTGTCGTTCTGCATCCGGCTCAAGTCGTGCAACATCCCGATGCACGTCGACACGGGCGTGAAGACGACACACGACAAGGGTGGCGTGTTCCTCGACGAGGACACGTACCGGCTCCAGCAGGCGTTCCGTGCAGCTGGGTCCTGACTCCGCCCGGTACATCCTCGCCGGCCAAGGCGAGCGTGTGGCCCGACCGTTCCACCTCCGATGGCTGCTCCCCAAGGTGTGCGGGGACAACCCGTCGCGCTGGCGTGCTCTGTGGCTCACGTCATGGGGTCTCGCAGCCGTCGCCATGTGGTCATGGTCGTACGCCCGCACCGACGACTGGCGCATCGCAGGCGCCGCCACGGTGCTGCTGCTGGCGCTACCCGGTGTGCTCGGCCCGCCCGTTGTTCGCCCGGTCGGTGTCGACCTCCCGGCGATGGCCCTGTCCCTCGCCGCTGTCGCCCTGCTCGAGCGTGGCTGGTGGCCCGCTGCTGTCGCCGTCATCCTCGTCGCTGCGTGCGTCAAGGAGACCTCGCCCGTATGGGCGGCACTGTGGGCGTGGCACCCGATCCTCCTCGTCGGGCTCGCCGCCCCGCTGATCCGCGGCCTGTTCTGGAAACCGCGGATCGACCAGGTCACCGCGATGCCGAACCTGCGCGAAGTGCACGACCACCCGTTCCGCACCGCGCTCGCCGCTCACGACTGGCGTGACGCCTGGACGATGGTCGCACCGTGGGGCATCTGTCTCGCCGCACTCATCGAACCGACACCGGCGCTGATCGCCGTGCTGATCGCCGCCTACCTACAGCTCGTCGTCGCGACCGACACCGTCCGCCTGATGCACACCGCCGCCGGCCCCGCTCTGGCGCTCGCAGCCGCCCAAGTCATCCCCACCCAATGGCTACTCCTCGCCTGCGTTGTGCATGTCGTGTGGTGGCGGAAACCGGAGCTGATCTGATGCACGCAGCGGCGATGGAATGGGTGCACCGCTGCGCCACACCAGTCACCGAACCCGTCGTCATCCTCGACGTCGGCGGACGCGACATCAACGGCCACCCCGGCGCACTGTTCCACCCCCACTCGTTCTGGGAGGTCGTCGACCTCATCGAAGGCCCGCGGGTGACATGGGTCGGCGACGTCCTCGACTACGGGTCTGTCGACTCGTTCGACGTCGCCCTCCACCTCGAGGTCGCCGAGCACACCGCCGAGTGGCCCGAGCACATCGCCCACATCGCGCACATGCTGAAAGCCGACGGCGTGTTCATCTTCACCGCCGCCGGCCCCGGACGCGAACCCCACTCCGCTCTCGACGGAGGTCCGGTGCGTGCCGGTGAGCACTACCAGAACATCGATCCCGAAGCTCTCGCCCAGGTGCTTGACCGGTCGTTCTTCTCCTACTCGCTCGACGTCGCAGGCGACGACGTACGCGCTGTCGCCTGGAGGTGACCTGAATGGCTGTCGTCAACGGCTACCTCACAGGACAACAGGCACAGGACTACATCGGCCGGCAGTACACCGACCAGTTCGGCATCCTCAACGACATCGTGACCGCTGTGTCGCGGCAGATTGACCGGCACTGCGGACGCCACTTCTACCGCGACGGCACAACCGGTAGTCCGGTCGCCCGCTACTTCGAGGTCGACGACCCGTGCGAGCTCGAGCTGGGCGTGTTCAACGACCTCGTCTCGGTCACGTCACTGAAGGTCGACAGCAACGGCGACGGCACGTACGACAGCACGCTCACGAACTACGTCCTGTGCCCCAAGGGCGCAGCCACCAGGGCGCCTGTCCCTGAGCCGTACACAGAGATCGAACTGTTGACCGGGACGACGTTCCCGCTCGGCGTGACGACCGGGCGCGAGTTCCTGATCGAAGTGACCGGCGTGTGGGGTTGGCCCGAAGTACCCGCGGAGATCACCCAAGCGGCACGCATCCTCGTGCACGAGATGGCGAAGGTGCAGGACGCGCCGCTCGGCCTGGTCGGGTCGCCCGAGTTCGGCATGTCACGCGTTCCCGGCTACATGCCGCGTCACGCACGCGAACTGCTCGCACCGTACCGCCACCCGGACGTGTGGGGCATCGGGTGACCGCGAGCAACGCGACGATCCGCCAGACGATCTACGACGCTGTCGCAGACCTGTCCGGCGTGAACCGGTACATGTACCCGCCGGACTCGATCCAGGTTCCCGCTGTGGTCGTGGCTGGGCTCGACATGAAGCGAGCCACCTACGAAGGCGGACGCGAGTCGACAGCGACGATCCTCGTGGTCGTGTCGCACTCCGACGCCGAGCAGCTCGAAACGCTCGACCGGCTCCTCGACGTCGGCGACGGTTCGATCATGGCCGCGCTCGACGCGACGACCGATGTCGATGGCGTGTCGCTCGCATGGGACTCCGCAGGTTCGTACGGCGAAGTGCAGTGGAACGGTGTCGCCTACTACGGGGCGGTCATCACCGCGAAGGTGTGGACCTGATGGGCACGTCGCGCAACGCGACCGAACTCGCCCGCAAGCTCGACCTGGCCGGCCGTGCGATCGTCGGAGAGAACCGTGACGCCGTCGCCGCCGCCGCTGGGGTCTACAAGGACTCGGTGCTCCACCAGGCCCGCGTCGACTCGGGCGGCGATCTGCGCCTGTCGAAGTTCGGTCGCAACGGCACGAAGCTCGGCGCCGGCTACGACGTTGACGGCGACGTCCACGCCACCGCGACCCTGACGCCGCGGCCGATGGGTCCGTGGAAGGTCATGGAGTATGGAGCGAAACCGCACGTCATCGTCGCCGGGCTCACCCGCCGTCAAGGTCAGGCGCTTGCCCTGTTCGACTTCCTCGCCGGCGGCCGTGGTGCGATCGATATCGGCGAAGTCGCTGCAACCGCTCGCGGCAACCGGAACAACAAGAACTCCAGCCGCCGCCGCCAGCGTGCGTCGACACTGAAGATCGGCCCGAACTTCCGGCCGTACGTCCACCACCCCGGCACTCGCGGAAAGCTCACCTGGTCACGAGGCGTCGCCCGCGGGACCGACGGGGCGACCGCCGCCTACAGCCGCACGCAACGTGCCGGGCTCGTGAAGGTGTTCAAGTGAGAGCACTTGTCGTACATCCCGGCGTGGACTTCTCCGTCGCCGATGTGCACAACGGGTGGTGCGACGGACTCCGCACACTCGGCTGGGATGTGCGCGAGTACAACCTTCACGACCGGCTCGCGTTCTACTCGGCGGCGCACCTCGAGCGTGACGGCGAATGGGTCCAGGCGTTCTCGTTCGAGTCGTCGTGTCAGATGGCCGCACAGCAGATCAAGTCGGCGTGTTACGAGTGGTGGCCCGACCTCGTCATCCTCATCTCGGACTTCTTTGTCGACCAGCGGCTCGTGGAGATCATCAAGTCGCGCGGCCACAAGGTCGCGGTCGTGTTCACGGAGTCGCCGTACGAGGACACGAAACAGCTTGAACGGCTCGACGGCATCGACTGCGCCGTCATCAACGACCCACTGAACCTCGACCTCTACCGTGAGGTGGTGCCGGCGTCGTTCTACGCGCCGCACTGCTACCGCCCCGAGATCCACCACCCCGGACCGGCGTCACCCGACGTGATCTCCGAAACGTGTTTCGTCGGTACCGGGATGCCGTCACGGGTCGCGTTCCTCGAACAGGTCGACTGGACCGGGATCGAACTTCTCCTCGCTGGTGCGTGGAAGGACCTGTCTCCGGAGTCGCCGCTCCGCCCACACCTGCTGTACGAGGACTCGCGCTGGTGCGTGATGAACGACCACACGGCGACGATCTACCGGTCGTCGCTCACGTCGTTCAACGTGTACCGGATCGAGAACAACGAAGGCGTCCACGACCGTGCCGACGGCATCGCAATGGGACCCCGTGAGGTGGAGCTCGCAGCGTGCGGCCTGTGGTTCGCCCGCCAGTCCCGCCCCGAAGGCGACGACCTACTCCCGATGCTCCCCATCTTCTCCACACCCGAGGAGCTGGGCGAGCAGATCCGCTGGGCGATCGCCCACCCCGACGAGCGCCAGGAAGCCGCGACCGCGGCCCGCGCCGCCCTTTCAGACCGGACGTTCGACAACAACGTCCGGGCACTGATGACAGCCCTCGGGCTGTAGCAAGCCCACCCCCAACACACGAAGAAGGTATCCATCATGGCCGGACCGATCGTTGGTCGGAACACAGTCATCCTCGTCGACCAGTCGGTCGGCGCGAACGCCGCGGCGTCGCCGATCGTGAACGCGAAGACGTTCTCGCTCGACAGCTCGCGCGACAAGTACGACGTCACCGCGTTCGGTGCGACGTCGAAGGCGACCCTCGTCGGGTTGCCCGGCAACTCGGGGCAGATCGGCGCGTTCGCCGACACCGACGGGTCGCACTACAAGATCACCGACGGCAACGCCCGCAAGTGGTACGCCTACATGGGCGGCATCGGGTCCGGCAAGGACTACTACTTCGGCACCGCGCTGTTCGACGTCAACACGTCCTCGGACGTCGGTGGTGTCGTCGAGGCGTCCATGTCGTGGTCCGGCTACACGGACCTCTGCCACGCCGTCCAGGGCTGATGTCACAGGAGTGGGCTGTTGAGACGCCGAAGGGTCAGGTCCGCGTGTCGGACCTGACCCTCGACGCTCTCATCGAGCTGGAGGACCTGTGCGGCGAAGAGTGGTGGCGGATCATCGCCCACCCGCTCCGCACAGCGAAGGCAGCGAAGTACGTGTACGCCGCGGCGTGCGCGCAGACCGGTGCCGAGCCGGAGACGTTGACCCCTCGCAAGTTCGAGGAGGTGTTCGTCCAGGTCCCCGAGGACCTTCCCGACTCGTACCAGGACGGACTCCCTTTGCCGGAGGGCGCAGCGTCGACCAGTGGGTCGTCTGGTGCGCCGCCCGTTTCCACTGGACCCCAGACCAAGTCCGACGGCTGACCCCGCGCGACCTCCGATTGTTGAATGAGGCGGTGAGCAGTGGCTCTACTTGAGCGTCTCGAAATCCTCATCGACGCGGACGGCAAGGCGGCACGCTCAGAGTTCGAGTCGATCGGCCGGTCCGCGGAGAAGGAACTCGGCAGGGCCGAGGACCGCACCGCGAAGATGTCGGCCCGGTTGCAGACGATCGGCACCGGCGCTCTCGTCGGTGGCGCTGTCGCTGTCGGCGCGCTCGGCCTGCTCGCGAAGGCATCCGACGACGCCGACAAGCAGGTCCTCAAGCTCGAGAACAGCATCAAGAACTCCGACCAGGCGTTCCGCAACAAGGGCAAGGCGCTACGCGACGTCGCCCAGGACCTACAGAAGGTCACCGCCGCCGACGCCGACGCGGTGATCGGGTCACAGTCGCTGCTCGTCCAGTTCGGGCTGACCGAACGGCAGATCACCCAGCTCACCCCGCTGATCGTCGACCTGTCGCGCAAGATGGGTATCGACATGGACACGGCCGCGAAGACGGTCGGCAAGTCCGTCGACGGCTCCGCTGGCGCCCTGAAGAAGATGGGCATCGTCGTCGACGAGACGGCGTACGCCGCCGATTCGTTCCAGGCGACGTTCGACGCGTTGAACCAGACGGTCGGCGGGTTCGCCCGCGTCGAAGGCAAGACGTTCTCCGGTCAGTTGGAGATCCTGAAGAACAACGTCGGCGACCTCGGCGAAGCTGTCGGGTCCGGTGCGGCGGGTGTGCTCGGCGGGCTCGCCGGCCAGGCCGCTGATGCTGCGGGCGCGTTGAACCAATTGAATCCGAGCATCCTCACCGCTGTCGGCGGGTTCGCTACCACCGCTGGGTTGGTCGCGACCGTTGGCGGCGGTTTTGCTGTTGCTGCGGGTAAGGCGTTGGAGTTCAAGGACACGCTTGCACCGATCGGGGCGACTGGTGAGCGCGAGTTCACCCGGCTCGGGAAGGCAGTCGCTGGGGTCACCGCGCTGGTCGCCGCTATCGGTATCGCGGAGACGATCGTTCAGGTCGGGAACGAGGTCAACAAGATCGACGAGAAGCTCGCCTCTGGTACCGACAAGTTCCGAGGGTCGCTATCGAAGACGGACGAAGAACTCGGGACGGCGTTCGGCCGGCTGGTCGAGGTCGAGGATCAGACGTTCAAGGTCGCGCAGCTGTGGGAGGGGTTCGGCGCAGAGGTCCAGCTCGGCAACTTCGCCGCAGAGATCGAGGACGTGCAGCGGGCGTTCGACGACGCGCTGAACTCGTTCGGCCCTGACGCCGCGCAGCGGCTGGTCGACAACATGGAGAAGCAGAACTCGGCGCTCGACAAGAACTCCGAGCAGTACAAGACGAACGCCGCGTTCATCAAGGAATCGCAGGGCAAGATTGACGACCGCCGCGAGGCTGTCGTGCAGGCGACGATCGCGGAGAAGGAAGCGACACGTGCCCAGGACGCAGCAGTCAAGGCCGAGGAGAAGCGACAGGTCACCGTCGACTCTCTGCGTGACTCGGTCAAGAAGTATTCGGGTGCGCTCGATTCGCTGTCGAAGGAGTACGACGACAACGCCCGCAAGGGCAAGTTCTTCGCCGACGCGATCGAGAAGACAACGAACGTCGACGGCGCCGCTACCGCTGCGATCAACTTGGCCGACTCGTTCGACACGTTGAAGGAAGGGATTGCCAACATCCCGCCGGAGTTGGACATCGGCAAGTTGGCGCTCGGCAAGTACAGCGACGCCGCTCGCGATGCGGTAGGGAACCTCGAGGAGTTCGGCGCGAACGCGACCGGCCTGCTTGAGCAGATGATCGCGTCGGGTGCGGACAGCAGCATGGTCCGGGCGATGGGCGACCAGCTGCGTGCGCAGCTCACCGAGGCGCTGCTCGCTGCGAAGGTCACACCGGAGAAGATCCCCGAGTACCTCGGGCTCGCAGGTTTGGACGAGCAGCAGATCGACGTCGCGATCGCCTTGTCGAACAAGAAGGAGTTCGTCCAAGAGGTCGACTTCCTGCTGTCGCTCTATCAGGGCGAGCTCGACAAGGCGCCGCTCGAAGTTCGAGCGGCGATCTCCGACGCGTTCAACGATGGCGACCTGGCCGGCACGAAGGCGTTGATCGACGCGTACACGGCGGCGCTCGCTGGTGACCCGGTGCGTCTCAAGGCGGCGCTCGACGCAGCACCGGAGACGGTCCGGCCGCAGCTCGAAACGCTCCAGAAGGCGTTCGCCTCGGGCGCTGTCGAGCTGCCCGTCGGGTTCACGTACCCGGAGGGGTTCGGGTCAGCTCAGGCGTACATCAACTACATGATCGGCGAGGTCGCCGGAACCAACCCGACGGTCCCGGTCAACGCCGACATGTCGCCCGCCGGCCAGACGGTGTCCGGCTGGTTCCGCCAGCTGTTCGACGGCCCACCGGCGGTCACGAACGTCGACGCCGAAACGAAGCCCGCCGACGACACGACCAACGCGTGGAAGGCCGGCGTCACTGGCGCACCGACGACCGACGTACCGGTCGGGGCGAACACCGACCCGGCCCGCCTCGAAGTGTGGGGACTCGCGAACGATGTCGGGAAGGTCAACCCGAAGATCGTTGTCGACGTCCTGCCCCGCTACGACAACGGCCTGATCCGGCTCCTGCCAGCGATCGGCGGCGGCGGGTTCGGCCCCGGCGGCAAGGACGGCAACCCGCTCACGCCACTGAAGATGGGCGGCGAAGCCTCACCCGGCAACGCCTACAAGGTCAACGAGATGGGCCGCGAGATGTTCCGCCCATCAACCGCAGGGTTCGTGATGAACGCCTCGGACACGGACCGGCTCATCTCCGGTGTCGAGAAGCTCGTCGCCGGCACGGGCACAGGGGTGGTCGTGAACCAGCAGATCACGACCGCTGACCCCGTCCAAGCGGGGTCCGAATCGGCGCGCAAGATGCGCGACGCGACGTTCCTGGTGAGCAACTGATGCCCGTCACCTACAACACGAACGCAGGGAACCTGACGATCGGCGGTGTCGCCATGTTCTGCCCGGCCTGGCGCATCGAGAACCTGTACGAGTTGTGGCTGCCCGCCGATCAGCGCGGCACCGATCGGACACGCCCGAACGTCACCGGGTCGTTCCCGGTGCGTCGCTACGCGACCGCGACTCGCAAGAGCCTCCGCATGTTGATCGTCGGCGATGTCGACCGCACCGGCGCATCCTCGTCAAGTCTGCTCGCCGGCATCTACACGAACATCGCGTATCTGCGCGACAACGTCGTCGCTCCTACCGGCACAACCGACGGCACCCGCTCGGCGGTGCTCACCGTCCCCGGAGGGTCGACGATCACCGAACCGGTGCACGTCACCGGTCTCGAGGTGTCCGACCTGCGTGAGGACGGTGCGTGGGTCAAGGCGGTGCTCACCATCTCGATCCCGTCGGGTCGCATCCAGTGAGCGCCCAACCCGTCGACCTAGCGTTGTACGCGTCGACGAACACCGGGTCAGTCATCGACACGCTCGCCACCGCGTTCGACGCGACATGGCAGGACGCACCGAACCAGCCCGGGACCTTCTCGTTCAAGCTGCCCCTGGGTGACAGCGCCATCTCTGCGTGTACCGCGGGCCGGGTTGTTCGCTTCTCGTTGAACGGCACGCCCCGGTTCGCTGGGATCATTGAACGTCCGGCGTCGGGTCGGATCATCTCCGAGTCCGACGAGGGCGGCGCCGAGTTCGTCACGATCAAGGGCTCCGGGCTCATCTCCGACCTGGACTGGGCGAAGGTGCTGCCCGCGCCGCCGTCGAAGTCTCCCGGAACGATCGCCGACATCTTCCCGCCGATCGATGACCGGCCGATGGAGTGGTACGGCATGGACTTCGACGACTCCACCGGCTGGGAGAACTCGCAGGAGCTCGGGACGCACGGCGAGACGTCGGCGGTGTCGCCGGGTTTGCCGGGCGGTATGCGTGTGTTGGGCGCCAAGTGGATCTGGTTGACCGGCGCCGCCGACGACTTCCTGTTCTTCCGCGAGTGGGTGTTCCTCTATCCAGGGTTCTACTGTTTAGACTTCTGCTGCTATGACGCAGCGGTCTACATCAACGGCCGGCGGCACCCTCGTAACGCCGCCTACAACGCTGAGGCGGAGCGGGTCGAGTTCACGGTCCTGAATAGCGGTTACGTGCTGTTGGCGTTCGAGGCTGATCTACGCGACCTGAACTACGACGCCGGACTCGTCTGGCAGATCACCGAAGGTCAGGAAGGCGCCCTCGTGTACGCCTCCGGGTCCGCGTGCCAGGTGTACGGCACCCCTGACGCGGTGCTCACCATGTCATCCGATGAGGTGCTGAACGCGCTCGCCGACGGTCACCCGAGCGTGTCGGACTGGACGTTCGACTTCGGCGCCGGGCTCGATACCGACGGGAACAGCCTCACCGGCACGCATTCGATCGCCCCGCGTATCGGCGCTGATTCGATCGGGTCGGTGCTGAAGTCGCTCGCCGAGCTGTACATCGACGGCGACACCGAAGCGACCGGCAAGACGTTGCAGATATGGGCGAAGGGCGACCACGCCAACACGCCGTCGATCACATGGGTACCGGCAGGTTCGACCGCTGGTGCGGCGGCGCCGGACACGGTGAACATGGTGGAGCTCGAATGGGAGCAGATGCCCGCCGAGTTCGACGCCCTCGTTGTCCGCTACCAGGACGGCCCCTTCACCCGCCCAGCGACGTTGCCGTCCAAGCCGCGGTTCGAGTACCTGGGCATCCCTCACGTTCCGTCGGGCGCGATCGCGATCGACTTCGCTGACCGTCTCCTCGACGCGTTCGGCGGCGATCGGCCGGTGGCGACGTTCACACAGTTGCGCGACATGGCAAACGCCGATCTGCCCTATGTGGGGTTCGACAAGTGGTCGACGATGGCGGTGCCGACCCGCGACAACATCAACTCGACGACATCGATGCCGGTGGCGTCGATCACCGCGAAGATGGATGCTGACGGGATGCTCGACGACGTCGTCGTGGAGTGCGGGTCGTTCTTCGAGGATGCCGGGACCCGGCTCCGTCGTTGGATCGACGTGTCGTCACGCGGTGGGATGCACGGCCTGGTCCAGTCGGCGCAGGGCGTGTACGCGACGAACACGCAACGCACCCCCGGCCTGAACCAGACGGAGGTCGTCTTGTTCGACTTCGTCGACGGCGGCGACGACACGACGGCGGCGCGGACGATGCCCGGTAAGGGGTTCCTTCACAAGTTGATCGCACGAGTCGACAGCGCTGCCGGTGGGACGTCGTCGATGGGCGTCACGATCGCTGGCACCACGGTGACGCTCACCGGCACGACTGCAGCGGGGTTCCAGTTGCTCGACATTGATGAGTCGTTGGCGATCCCCTACGGGCCGCGCACGTTGGCGACGATCGATATCACGACCGTCGGTCACCGCAAGATCACCATCTACGCAGCAGTCAGCGAGACGAGATGACCCCGATCGAAGAGCTGATCATTGTCATCAACGCGGTGATGGCGTTGGGTGCGTCGGCAGTGAACTGGTGGGCGGCGCGTGACGGGCAGCTCCGGTTCCGGGTGATGCACGCAGCGGTGGCGTCGCTCGCTCTGCTGTATTTGGCGCTGTACGGCTGGCTCCTCCTGTTCGATCCGCCCCTGCGGACCTGGTCGTCGATCGGGCGCGGGTTGTCGTTGACGGCGTGGCCGATCGTATGGATATGGCCGGCGTGTGTGTCGGTGCGCGCGATGCGCGAGCTACACGTTGCGATCCGGTCGCGTCAGGAGGGTGAGCGGTGAACGGTGTGATCGTCGCCCTGTCCGCGGCGTTCGGAGCGTTCGTCTCCGCTGCTGTTGCTGCGTTGGCGGCGCGGCGTCGCACGGCGTCTGAGGCGCAACACATCGAAGCCCAAGCAGTCGACGTGATCTCGCGTGCCGCCGCCGATTTCGTGGAACGCAGCACGGCGATGTCATCGAAGAACGAAGCGAAGCTCGAGAAGCAGATCGCCGAGCTCGAAGCGAAGGTCGATCACCTGTCGCGGGTGGTCGTGTCGTTGTCAGCGCAGCTCACAGCGGCCGGGATCACTCCGGTGTCGACGCCTGACGGTTGGAGGACCTGATGACCGCACCAGCGAACCTGCGCGGATGGGGTCAGGGCTGGCCGGTCGACCGGTCGGACGAGATGGTCTGGGTGCACGCCGCCCGATCTGGTGCGAAGTGGCAGCTCCACCGGGCCATCGCTCCGATCTGGGAGTACCTGGTCAACGAGTGCGAGCGGCGCGGCTACCTGTTCGACTACGGCCCGAACGACGTCGATGACGAGTGGGGCTACTCGAACCGTCCGATCCGTGGCCGCAAGGTCGCGTCGAATCACTCGTGGGGCCTCGCCGGCGACGTGGACGCACAGCAGTACCCGATGGGCGTTCACGTCTCGCCGCCGCGGTGGATGGTCGACCTGTTCGACGCCTACGGGTTCGACAACGGTGCGACCTGGAAGCGGCCCGACGGAATGCATTTTGAGTTCCGCGGCTGGCCGTCGGACGCCCGCATGTTCGTGGCGATGCTCGCAGCGTCCCACGTCGCTGGCGTGCCGCCGACGGTGCCCACCTCGGTGCCGCCGCCGGCACCGTTCACCCCGCTCGCACCAGTTCGCCCACAGGAGGACGACATGGACAAGATCATCAAGCGTCTCGGCAAGGACCAGTTCTGGTTCCGCGAGAGCAACGGCCGCTCGGCGTGGATCACGAAGGCGCAGGCCCAGGCGATCCAGAGCAACTACATGAAGGCGAACGCCGCCTGCCCGACGGTCGAGCTGCCGGACAACGGCATCAAGGAACTCGGACTCACCCTGCCGTGATGCGCCGCAGCCTGCTCGCTCTCGTCCTGGTCGCTGTGACGGCGCTCGGTGCCGTCGTGTTCAACATGGGCGCGGCGTCGGCGTGGAAGTGCAACGTGCACCCGGAGCAGCCGACGTGCACGACCCTGCCGCCGCCACCGACGGTGCCGAACACGACGGAACGCACCACGACCACCGAACCGGTGACGTACACCGTGCCCTCCACGACACCTACCCCTGAACCCTCAACGTCAACCTCTACCTCAACGTCAGTCCCGGATGATCCGCCGACGACGGCGCTCAGGTTCGCTGGCTGATGTCCCGCATCGCCCAGCCGGTCGAGTCGATGGCGCCGATCGCCACGTTCGACTGGTGGACCGACGCGCCGTGGCACGAGCGCATCGACGGGCGCCTCATCGACGTCGAACGGACCGCCCGGTTCGCGGGTGAGAACCTTCGGGTGCGGTGTGCGCCGAACACGCCGCTTGACCGGGCAAGCGTCGCGTTCCAGAAGGTGCTCCTGTCGAAGAAGCCGTCGCCGTGGTGGCAGCCACCACCCGCGGTCAAGGTGCCGTTGCCGCCGGTCATCCATCAGAACACCCGCAACCCTGACTCGACCGTGTTCGTCATCGACGACATCGAACGGCTCTACTACGAGCTGACCGCGTTCCGGCCCACCCCGTGGTTCCACCCGTACCGGTGGGCGTGCGACTCGGCGTTCGTGTGGGACCTGGACAAGCCGTGGGACTCGACCAGGGGTGGTGCGTCGGCGTCCGACATACCGGTCCTTCCCCTGGTGCCGACCGTCGCCCAGCTCGAAGCCGGGTTCGTGGGTCACGCTCTGGCGTTCGTGTGTTGCGGGTACAGCCCGAACGGGGCGTCCGACGGCTACTCGAGCGATCCGCCCGTCGGGTACGCCCGGAACACCGACGGCCGCATCAAGGACCATCCGATCCGCGCCGGCGAAGTCCTCCGACTACGCCCCGACCGGGCCCCGAAGCCGCGCAACCGGCAGGAAGCGACGGTCATCGCCA
>ERZ795044.3595-NODE-3595-length-12976-cov-7.244254_pt1 | contig 12976 bp, 12 predicted proteins | sample MGYA00375128_ERZ795044 | MGnify/ENA primary metagenome ERZ795044 (study PRJEB30173, sample SAMN05720213) | anaerobic digester metagenome | isolation source: active sludge of municipal wastewater-treating anaerobic digesters | place: USA | collected 2014-12-22 ... | reverse complement strand
CAGCATCGGCGATCCGTCGTGGAGGTGTCGTGTACGAACTGGATAGTAATTCACCGATAGGGGAATTACAAGCGGATCGTTGGTGTCTGCGATGCCATTTTCAGCAGCTTTCGGCGATCGTGCGCCGTTTGCAATTCCCGAATGGGTGATCCATACTGGCCCGACACGTCCGCCATGCCGCGCGCCCCCGCCCCCCCTCCCGAGCCCCGCACGCGCGACGCCGAACGCTCGCGCCAGGCCATCCTCGACGCCGCGCGCGAGGCCTTCGCCGAGCACGGCCTGGGTGGCACGCGGCTCGAGGCCATCGCCGAGCGGGCCGGCGTCGACAAGCGGCTCATCTACTACTACTTCGACAGCAAGGACCGGCTGTTCCTCGCGGCGCTCGAAGACGTCTACCTCGGCATCCGCCATGCCGAGGCCGAACTGCGCCTGGACACGCTCGAGCCGGTCGATGCGATCCGGCGGCTGATCGACTTCACCTGGCGCTACTACCTCGACCACCCGGAGTTCATCGCACTGATCAACAGCGAGAACCTGCACCGCGCACGCCACCTCGCGCAGTCCGCGCGCATCCGCGAGATGCACTCGCCGCTGGTGGCCACGCTCGGCGCGGTGCTCGAACGCGGCCGCGCGGCGGGCGTGTTCCGCGGCGGCGTCGACCCGCAGCAGCTCTACATCTCGCTCGCGGGCCTGGCCTACTTCTACCTGTCGAACCGGCACACGCTGTCGGTGATCTTCGGCAGGCCGACCGATACGCCCCGGGCGCTCGCGCAGCGCCTGGCCCACGTGCACGACGTGATCCTGGGCTACCTGATGGTCTGAGCCGCGCCGCGGGCCCACCCCCCGAATCGCGGGGGGTGGGCCCTGCGCCGGTCGCTGCGGCTGCGCGCGGCGGGCCTGCGCTGCGGTCGTCCATGCACGTTCGCGTGCAGCCATGCCGGTCTGCGGTGCCGATGTGCGCGTTCGTGTGCGCCGAACAGGCCCGCCAGGCATCGGGAACGCGTGAGTTGGTGCGGCGCTGCGGGTCGGCGGTGCGTGAGACCTCGATTTCCCGACAGGCGATGCACCAACGCGGCGAGCGGCGGGCCGCCTCGCAGGGTGGCCCTGAACTTGCGGTACCGGAGGCAGACGCTTCCAAGGAGTTCCGCATGGACGCACGAACCTTCATCGTCAGGGGTTTCGGTGTGCTGACGAATCTGCGCCGCGCGCACAACCCGATCCAGCGCACGGTGATGGCGCTGGCCAATCGCCTCGGCGCGCTGGTGCTGATCGGGCTGTTCAGCCCGGTGATGCTGGTGTCCGCCGGGCTGATCTGGCGCCGCGACGGTGCACCGATCTTCTTCGGCCACTATCGCGTGGGGCGCGACGGTCGCCTGTTCCGCTGCCTGAAGTTCCGCACGATGGTGCGCGATGCGCCGGCGCGCCTGGAGCGCCTGCTGCGCGACGACCCGCAGGCACGCGCCGAGTGGGAGCGCGACCAGAAGCTCACGAACGACCCGCGCATCACGCCGATCGGCCAGTTCCTGCGCCGCACCAGCCTCGACGAACTGCCGCAGCTCTTCAACGTGCTGCGCGGCGACATGGCGCTCGTCGGCCCGCGCCCGATCACCGTGCCCGAACTCGAGCGCTACGGCGATTCGCGCTGGCACTACCTGTCGGGCCTGCCCGGCATGACCGGCCTGTGGCAGGTCAGCGGCCGCAACGACACCAGCTACGACGAGCGCGTGGCGCTCGACCGGCGCTATGTCGAGCAGCACGGCGTGGCCGACGACCTGCGCATCCTGTGGCGCACGGTGTCGGTCGTGCTGGCCCGCGACGGAGCGCGCTGAACGATGGCCTTCGCGACCCTGATCCTCGCCGCCGCGCGGCGGCCCCCCGACCCGCCGGCGGTGCTGCACGTGGTCGGACGCGTCACCGAGTCGGTGTTCAGCCTGCTGGGCCCGTTGACGCACAGCCTGCAACGCACCGGCGTGCGCCAGACCGTGGTGCTGGTCGATGCCCCGGAGCTCGGTCCGCAGCTCGCGCGCTTCGACGACGCCGTCCGCGTGGTCGCGATCGCGACGGCGCGGCCCGCCTGGCGCCATTGGCACGCGCTGCGCGGCGCGGTGCGCGACCAGTTGCGCCAGACGCCGCCGACGACGGTGCACTTCCATGGCCTCAAGCCCTGGCTGGTGGCTGCCGACCTGGCGCGCGCCGCCGAGATCCCGGTGTGCCTGTCGCCGCATGGCACGCACTGGTTCCGCCGCGTGGCGCTGCGGCTCGGCCGCGCGCAGGGGGATGTCGCGGTGACCATGGACGGCACCGACCGGGCCGACCCGACGGACGCCGCGCAGCGCCACGTCGACGGCGCCGTCGAGGAGAGCTTCTTCCAGGTCGAGCGCCGCGAGGCGCGGCGCGCGCTGGTCGTGGCCGGCTCGCACCGCGACAACCGCAAGGCGATCGAGCTGTTCAGCCGCGTCGCGGTGGTCTGCGGCGCGGCCGAGCTCGACCTGGCCTTCAACTGGTTCGGCCCGCTCAGCGGCGCCGCCGCCGAGCAGCTCCAGGCCGCGGGCGTGGGCACCTGGCCGGCGCTGGCCGATCCCTCGCTCGCGTCGCGCCTGGCCGCGGGCTGGGTGTTCGTGGCCTGCGGCGGCGAGCGCGACTTCCCGGTGCTGCTGGCGCAGGCGATGGCGGTGGGCCTGCCCTGCCTCGTGGCCGACCGCGACGCCTATCGGGCGCTGGTGCGCGATGGCTACACCGGCCTCGTCTACCGCGACGAGACGCATGCGCTCGAGCTGCTGACGATGCTGCTCGACGACGCGGCGCTGCGCGAACGCCTGGGCGCCGCCGCGCGCGACGAGGCCCGCCAGCGCTTCACCGCCCGGCGCCTGGCCGACCAGCTGGCGCCGCTGTACCTGGCCGACCACGCCGCGCGCCAGCGCGCCGTCGCGTGAGCGCGCCCCGACGTCCCGCCGCGCCGACCCCGGAGACCGCCCCATGAGCTTTACGCAGATCCTCGCCGTGATCGCCGCCCGCTGGCGTGCCGTGCTGCTCGTGACCCTGGTCGTCACCGGCCTGGCCGCGACGGCCGTCGCGCTGCTGCCGAAGAAATACAGCGCCCAGGCGGCGGTGCTGGTCGACGGCCGCGGCCTCGAACCCGTCGGCACGCCGGGGGCCGCGCCGGTCAACCTGGGCGCCAACCGCACGGTGATGGCGACGCAGGCCGACCTGATCGGCTCCGAGCGCGTCGCGCGCCAGGTCGTGCGCGAGCTGGGCCTCGCGAAGGACCCCGACTGGCACGAGCGCTGGCTCGACGACACCGAGGGCCGCGGCGACGAGGACAGCCACCTCGCGCTGCTGCTGCTGCGCAAGCTCGACGTGAAGCCCGCGCGCGACTCGAACGTCATCCGTATCGGCTACAGCGATGCCGACCCGGCGCGTGCCGCGGCCATCGTCAACGCCGTCGCGCGCGCCGCCATCGCCGCCAACCTCGACCTGCGCGTCGAGCCGGCGAAGCAGTTCTCGGGCTGGTTCGAGACCCAGCACCTGGCGCTGCGGCGGCAGTTCGAGGCCGCGCAGGCGCGGCTGTCGGCCTACCAGCGCGAGCGCGGCATGGTCGTCGCGGGCCAGGGGCAGATCGACCTCGAGAACGCCAAGCTCTCGCAGCTGATGGTGCAGCTCGGCGACATCGAGGCCAAGCGCGCCGACAGCCGCTCGCGCCGCACCGAGGCGAGCGGCAACACGCGCCAGTCGGCCGACGTCGTCAACAGCCCGGTGATCGCCGGCCTGCGCACCGAGCTGACGCGGCTCGAGTCGCAGCTCGGACAGCTGGGCTCGCAGCTCGGCGACCGCCACCCGCAGGTCGAGAGCGTGCGCCAGCAGCGCAACACGCTGCGCGAGCAGCTCGAGGTCGAGATGAAGACCGTGGCCGCCTCGGTGGGTGCCGAGAATGCCGTGATCGAGCGCCGCGAGGTCGAGGCGCGCGCCGCGATGGAGGCGCAGAAGCGCCGCGTGCTGTCGCTGACGCAGGGCACCGACGAACTCGCGGTGCTGCAGCGCGACGTCGAGAGTGCGCGCCGCGCGCTCGACCAGGCCTCGGCCCGGCAGAGCGAGCTGGCGCTGCAGTCGCAGCTGCAGCAGTCCAACGTCTACCTGCTCGCGCAGGCGACCGAACCCGGGCGGCCCTCGTTCCCGCGCAGCCTGCTGACCGTGGCCCTGGCGGCGGTGCTGGGCGTGATGCTCGGTGCCGGTGTCGCGCTCTGGCGCGAATCGCGCAATCCGGTGGTGCGCAGCGCGGCCGACCTGCTGGCGGTGATCGACCTGCCGCTGCTGGCCACGATCCCGGCCGCCCCTTCCGCCGGCGCGCCGCGCCTGGGCTGGACCTGAACGCGTAGGAGCTCCCATGCAGATGAACGCCCCCGTCGACGCGATCGCCGCGTGGAACCTGCCGCTGGTCGAGACGCGCGCGCGCTCGATCGGCGACATCCTGGTCGAGTCCGGCCGGCTCGACGCCGAGTCGGCGGCGCGCGTGGCCGTGACGCAGCGCGACCGGGGCCTGCGCTTCGGCGAGGCCGCGATCTCGCTGGGCCTGGCCAGCGTGGCCGACATCGAGTTCGCGCTCGCACGCCAGTTCGAGTACCCGTACCTGAAGGCCGGCGACAGCGGCATCGATGCCCGCGTGATGGTCGCCTACCGGCCCTTCGGCCCGGTGGCCGAGCAGATGCGATCGCTGCGCACCGCGCTGATGGTCAACCTGCTGCGCCGCCCCGAGGCGCCGCGCACCGTGGCCGTGCTCAGCAGCGCGCGCGGCGAGGGCCGCAGCTTCATCGCCGCCAACCTCGCGGTGGTGTTCTCGCAGCTCGGCGAGCGCACGCTGCTGATCGATGCCGACCTGCGCCACCCGGGCCAGCATCTGCTGTTCGGGCTCGGCGAGCGCCAGGGCCTGTCCAACCTGCTGCTGGGCCGTGTCGGCCTGGAGTGCATTGCGCGCGTGCCGCAGTTCCGCAGCCTGTCGGTGCTGGGCGCCGGCTCGCAGGCGCCGAACCCGCAGGAACTGCTGGCAGGACCGCGCCTGTCGCAGCTGCTCGAGCGTGCCGCGGCGCAGTTCGACGTCGTCATCGTCGACACGCCCGCGGCCGGCGAGACCGCCGACGGCCAGATCGTCGCCTCGCGCACCGGCGCCGGCCTGCTCGTCACGCGGCGCGGCCGCACGCTGGCCCGGCCGCTGCAGCAGTTGCGGCGCTCGCTGCGCGACTCGGGGGCGTCCGTCCTCGGCACGGTGCTCAATGACGGCTAGCCTTCTCGTCCCCGGCCCGTCCGCCGACACGGCGGCGCGCGCGCCCGCTGCCGCGGGCCGCGCCGCCGACGAAACCGCGCTCGTCGCCGGCCTGTGGGTGGCGATCGCACTGACGGTGTTCGAGGGGCCGCTGCGCTACGGGCTCAACCAGGTGGGCGCGGACGCCGCCTATTTCCTGCGCGACCTGGTCATGGTCGTGCCGCTGGTGGTGTATGTCGTCCGGCGCCTGCCCGTCGGCGCGGTGCCGACCTCGGTGTCGGTCTTCTTCGCGCTGATCGCGGTGCATGCCGCGGTGGCGGTGCTGAACCTGGGCACCGCGGTGCCGGCGGTCTACGGGCTCAAGCTGCTGCTGCCGGTGCTGTGCGCCTGGCTCGTGCCGCAGGCGCTGTGGCGGGTGTCGCCGGGGCTGCTGCGCGCGGTCGCGCTGATGTGGCTGGCGACGGTCGCCTTCGCCGCGATCGACCAGTTCCGCGAGGAGCAGTTCCGCTGGGTCGGTGCCGGGGTCGAGCTGGGCGGCATCGACGTCCAGATCGGCCGCGACTGGCAGAGCGGCGACGTCAAGCGCGTGGCCGGGCTCACGCGTTCGTCGATCCACCTCGCCAACGTGCTGCCGCTGCTGAGCTTCGTGCTGCTGGCGGCGCTGCCCTCGCGCGCGCTGCGGGCGGGGGTGTGCGCCGCGACGCTGGCGGTGCTGGTGTGGACGACGCAGAAGGGCGCGATCCTCGGCTTCGGCCTGGCGGTGCTCGCCTGGGCGGCGTGCACGCGCGAGGCGCTGCGGCCGCTGAAGCTGGCGCTGATCGCGTCACTGCTGCTGATGCTGCTCGCGCCCACCGTGCTGCTGCAGTTCGACATGCCCAGCGACCAGGGCGTGTTCAGCATGGAGTCCTTCATCGAACGCATCGAGCGCATGTGGCCCGAGGCCTGGCAGTGGATCGGCGAATACCCGGCGGCGCTGGGCGTCGGGCTGGGCGGCATCGGCGGCGCGCAGCGCTTCTACGCGCCCGATCGCTTCAACGCGGCCGACAACCTGTTCGTCTTCCTGTTCGCGAACGCCGGCGTGATGGCGCTGGTGTACCTGCTCGCCGCCACCGCCGCCGGGCTGCGCGCGCGGCTGCGCGAGCCGCAGCGCGACGGCGCGGCGCTGGCGGCGCTGGTCTTCCTGTTCGCCTACGGCATCGTGATCTCGCTGCTCGAGGACCCGACCGCGGTGATCCTGCTCGGCGCGGCGCTCGGCGCGCTCGTGCGCACCCGCAGCGATCGCCCCGGCGCGACGCGCGGGGGGGCGCCATGATCGACTTCAACGCGCTGCGGCTGCTGCTGGCGCTGTCGGTGGCGCTGGCGCACCATCGCCTGATCACCGGCGACGCCGTCGAGGGCCTGCGCGCGGTCTCGTCGCTGGTGGCGGTGCAGGCCTTCTTCGTCGTCAGCGGCTGGATCGTCACCGCCTCGTACCGCGCCACGCAGGGCCGGCCCGGCGCGCTGGCGGCCTTCTACGTGCGCCGCGGCGCCCGCCTCGTGCCGCTGTACGCGGTGGTGGTGCTCGCCCAGGCGCTGGCGGTGGTGGCGCTGGTCGGCTGGCGGCCCGGCGACGGCGCCGAGCTGTGGCGCTACCTGATCTCGAACCTGGGCTTCCTGAACTTCCTGCAGCCGGACCTGCTGGGCTTTCCCGGCAACCCGCGCATGCCCGCGATCAACCCCAGCCTGTGGACGCTGAAGATCGAGCTGATGTTCTACGCCAGCGTGCCGCTGTGGGCTGCGCTGGCGCGCCGCCATGCCGCCTGGGCGCTGGCCGGGCTGTTCGTCGCCTCGACGCTCTACGCGCAGGCGCTGCAGCCACTGTCGCCGGAGCTCGCCAAGCAGCTGCCCGGGCAGCTGCGCTTCTTCGCCATCGGCATGGCCTGCGAGCGCCTGTTCGGCGCGGGCGCGGTGCTCGCGCGCCACCGCGGGGCCGTGCTCGTGGCCGGCCTGGCGGGCTTCGTGGCAGCGCAGGCGCTCGACCAGAACGTGCCGCTGCTCGCGCTGCAGCCGCTGGCCGTGGCGGCGTTCGTCTGCGCCGCGGCGCTGTGGCTGCCGAACCTGCGCCGTGCGCCCGACCTGTCGTACGGTGTCTACCTGATTCATGCCCCGGTGATGCAGTTCGGCCTGCACCTGGGCGGCTTCGCGCCCGGCCTGGCCGGGCTGGCCACCGCGCTGGCCGTGACCCTGCTGCTGTCGCTGCTCGCCTGCCATGCGGTGGAACGCCCGGCCATCGAGGCCGGCCGGCGGCTGTCGCAGCGCCTGTCGGCCGCCCGGCCTTTGCCCGACACCTCGCCGGCGATCGGCACCTGACCATGCACATCGTCCTCGCGAACAACGTCTACCCGCCGATCGCCGCCGGCGGGGCCGAACTCATCGTCGCCTACCTCGGCGAGGAACTGGTGCGCCGCGGCCACGAGGTCACCGTGGTGTCGACCTGCGGGCCCGAGGCCGAGCCCTATCCCGACGAGGTGCGCGAGGGCGTGCGCGTCGTGCGCTTCTTCCCGCCCAACCTGTACTGGTCGTACACGCGCCAGCCGCGGCCGGCGTGGAAATCGGCGCTCTGGCACCTGCGCGACGCGTGGAACCGCGCGGCCGCGTCGCGCTTCGCGGCGATCCTCGCCGAGCGCCCGGCCGACGTGCTGCACACGCACCTGATCGACGGCTTCTCGGCCGCGATCTGGCGGCGCGCGCGCCGCTCGGGCGCGGCGGTCGTGCACACCGCGCACGACTACCACCTGATCTGCCCGCGCGCGATCCTGCTGACGCGCGACCTGAAGGTCTGCGAGTCGCCGCGCCTGGCCTGCCGGGCGTATGCGAAGTGGCACCTGGCCACGGCGCGGCAGGTGGACGTGTTCACCGCGCCCTCGCAGTTCCTGCTCGACCGCCACGTGGCGGCCGGGCTGTCGGCGCGGTCGATGCGCCGCGTGCCCAACGGCATCCCGCTGCCGGCGCCGGCCGCGCCGCGCGCCGACGCCGACGGCCCGCTGAAGCTGGTGTTCGCCGCGCGCCTGGTGGCCGAGAAGGGCGTGCAGGTCGTGCTCGACGCGATGCAGCGCCTGCCCGCGCGCTGCCGCGTCGAACTGCACCTGGCCGGGCGCGGCCCGCTCGAGCCGCGCGTGACCGAGGCCGCGGCCGCCAACCCGGCGATCCGCTACCACGGCTACGTCAGCGGCGACGCCAAGCACGCGCTGCTGTCGCAGGCCGACGCGATGCTGCTGCCCTCGCTGTGGTTCGAGAACGCACCGGTCGTGATCGTCGAGGCGGCGGCCTATGGCCTGGGCGTGATCGGCAGCCGCCTCGGGGCGATCCCGGAGTTCATCGCCGAGGGCCGCAACGGCCTGCTGTTCGAGGCCGGCAGCGCCGACGACCTGGCGCGCGCGATCGTCCGGCTGCACGACGACCGGGCGCTGCGCGCGACCTTCGCCGCCGAGGGCCGGCGCTGGGCCGAGGACTTCAGCGTCGGCGCGATGGCCGACCGCTACCTCGAGATCTACCGCGAGGTGGTCGGGCCGCACGGGCGCCGCGCCGGCGAGCCGCTACGCGGGGCGGCGCTGCAGGGCGCGGAGGTGTCGTCGTGAGCCTGCGCACCGCCGTCTTCGTCAACGACTACTGCCACATCAACGGCGGCGCCAGCCGCGTGGCCATCGACGAGGCCGTGGCGCTGGCCGCCGACGGCGTGGACGTCGTGTTCCTCGGCGCCTGCGGGCCGGTGTGCCGCGAGCTGGCCGAGTCGCGCGTGCGCGTCGTGTGCCTCGGCCAGCCCGAGCTGATCCAGGTGCGCGCCAGCCCGTCGGTGGTGGTGCAGGGCCTGTGGAACGGCGCCGCGCGGCGCGCGATGCAGGCGATCCTCGCGCCGCTCGATCCGGCGAGCACCGTGGTGCACCTGCACGGCTACACCAAGGCGGTGACGACCAGCCCGGTGCGCGCCGCGGTCCAGGCCGGCTTCACCGTCGTGTGCACGCTGCACGACTTCTTCTCGGCCTGCCCGAACGGCGCCTTCTTCGACTACGTGCGCGCGGCGCCGTGCGAGCGTCGCGCCCTGTCGCTCGACTGCCTGGGCACGCACTGCGACAAGCGCGCCTACTCGCACAAGCTGTTCCGCAGCGCGCGCACCGCGCTGCAGTCGTGGGCGGGGCTCTTCCCGCGCGGCGTGCGCCACCACATCTCGCTGTCGCGGCGCTCGGCCGCGTTGCTCGCGCCCTACCTCGGCGCCGAAGCGGTCGTCTACCCGGTCGAGAACATCGTCGACGTCGCGCGCCGTGCACCGGTGCCGGTGGCCGAGCGCCGCGCGATCGTCGCCGTCGGCCGGCTCGACCCCGAGAAGGGCTGCGAGCTGCTCGCCGACGCGGCCGCCGAGGCCGGGCTCGAGCTGGTGTTCGTCGGCGACGGCGCGCTGCGCGCGCGCCTCGAGGCGCGACCGCATGTGCGTGTGACCGGCTGGCTGGCGCCGGCGGCGGTGGAGGCGGCGCTCGACGAGGCGCGCGCGCTGATCTTCCCGAGCCTGTGGTACGAGACCTACGGCCTGGTCGTCAGCGAGGCCGCGGCGCGCGGCGTGCCGTCGGTGTGCAGCGACATCGCCGCGCCCGCCGAGCGCATCGAGCACGGGGTCGACGGGCTGGTGTTCCGCGCGGGCGACCGCGCCGGGCTCGTCGCCGCCCTGCGCCGGCTGGCCGACGACGCCGTGGTCGCGGCGCTCGGCGCCGCCGCCTACGAGCGCTTCTGGGCCGACCCGCCCGACGCCCGCCGCCACGTCGCGCAGCTGCGCGAGGTCTACGATCGGGCGCTGGCCGCCGAGCGCGGCGCCACGCTGGACAGGGAGTGCGCCGCATGAAGGTCGTGACGCTCGGGCCCGACGATTTCGCGCGCGACTGCGCGCGCCTTGCGCAGCGCGCCGCGGCCTTCGCGCCCGAGTTGCTGATCGGCGTGCGCACCGGCGGCTACGTGGTGGCGCAGCAGCTGCGCGAGCGCGGCTTTCCGTCCGTGCCCCTGCTGCCGCTGACGCGGCGTCGCGCGAGCACCGCCACCAAGCAGGCGCATCCACGGCTGCGCGCGCTGCTGCCGCGCCTGCCCTATGCGGTGACCGACCTGCTGCGCCGTGTCGAGCACGGGTGGCTGACGCGCCGCGAGCGCGCGCCGATGCCCGCGCACTGGGAGCCCGACGCCGACGAGTTCGGCGCGATCACGCGCCACGTGGCGGCGTACTCGCCCGCGCGCATCCTCGTGGTCGACGACGCGGTCGACAGCGGCGAGACGCTGCGCGCCGTCGTCGCGCTGATGCGCCAGCTCGCGCCGGGCGCCTCGGTGCGCGCCGCCGCGATCGTCGTGACCACCGACCACCCGGCGATCCATCCCGACTTCCACCTCTACGCACAGACCCTGTGCCGCTTCCCCTGGTCCCATGACTTCCGACTCGCGCCCGGTGCTGCTGTTCGACCTCGATGAGACGGTCCTGCACGTCAACAGCTTCCCGGTGTGGGCGGCCGCGGTGCTGGCCGCGCGCTTCCCGGCGATGCCGGCGCCGGCGCGGCTGCGCACGGCCGCCCGGGCCGCCGGCGCGATCGCGCTGCGCAAGCTGGGGCGCATCGACCATGCCGAGCTGAAGCGCCGCCTGGCGCCGCTGTGGCTGGACGGCCTGGCCGCCGACCCGCGGCAACGCGCCGCCAGCGCGCTGCACGAGCGCCTGCTCGCGACGGTGCGGCCCAGCCTGCAGCCGCTGCTCGCCGAGGTGCGCGAGGGCCGCGTCGATGCGGTGCTGACCACCGCCGCCGCCGCCGCCTACGCCGAGCCGCTGGGCCGGCGCCTGGGCTTCGCGCAGGTCGTGGCCAGCGGCGCCGGCGACGAGAACCTGGGCGCACGCAAGCGCGACCACACGCTCGAGCGCCTGCGCGAGCTCGGCTGGCACCGCCGCCGCCGCGTGCTGCTGACCGACCACCTCGACGACCTGCCGCTGGTGCGCGAGGCCGACCTGTCGCTGTGGTTCGGCGGCGCGGACTCGCTGGCCGAGGCGCGCCGCCAGGCCCGCGGCGCGCGCATCGAATGCGGCCTGAGCGCCGCGCCGCCGGCGCTGCGCGAGCTCGCGCTGGGGACGCCGGCATGATCGCCGCGCGGCTCGGCGGGCGCTCGCGCGCCGCGCTGCTGCTGCTGGCCGGCACGGTGCTCGGGCAGTCGTTCTCGGTGCTCGCCGCGCCGGTGCTGACGCGGCTGTACTCGCCCGAGCAGTTCGGCGTGCTCGCCACCTACGCCGCGGTGCTGATGCTCGGGCTGTCGTTCACGTCGATGCGCTACAACGTCGCGCTGACCTCGGGCGTGTCGGACGCCGAGTCCTACCAGCTGCTGCGCCTGTGCCTGCGCGTGATGCTGGGCACGACGCTGCTGGTGGCGCTGGGCGCGTGGGCGATGGACCGGCTGAGCGGCGAACGCTTCGTGCTCGCCGACCACTGGTGGGCGCTGCCGCTGGGCTTTGCGGGTCTGGGCGCCTTCGACATCCTGTGTTCCGAGGCCAGCCGGCAGCGCCGCTACAGCGACCTCGCGGCGACCAAGGTGTGGCAGGGCCTGGCCGGTCCGCTGAGCCAGATCGGGCTCGGCCTGGCCGGGGCCGGCGCCACCGGCCTGGTCGTCGGCTACCTGGTCGGGCAGACGGCAGGCGTCACGCGGCTGTACCGCGCGCTGCTGCCGGCGCATGCCGGGCGCGCGCAGCCGCGCTTCGCGAGCCTGCGCGCGCTCGCCGCCAAGTACCGTGCGCACCCGCAGTTCTCGAGCTGGGCGGGCACGCTGGGCGCCGCTTCGCAGGGCCACCTGCTGGTGCTGGTGATGGGCGCGTTCTACGGCCCGCACGTGGCCGGCTACTGCCTGCTCGTCGACCGCATCGTCGGCCGTCCGCTGTTGATGGTCAGCTCTTCGCTGCTGCAGGTCTTCCTCGGCGAGCTCGCCACGCTGCGGCGCGACGGGCGCGAGCCGCTCGCGCCGCTGTTCCGCTCGACGCTGCTGAAGCAGCTCGCGGTGTCGCTGCCCTGGGTGGGGCTGTGCGTGCTGATCGCGCCGCAGGCGGTGGGCCCGGTGTTCGGCCCGGCCTGGGCCGAGTCTGCGCCGCTGCTGCAGGTGCTCGCGCTGGCCTACGTGCCACAGGCGGCGGTGCACGCCGTGGCCTACACGCTGCAGGTGCTGGGCCGGCCGCAGCACTACGCGACCTGGGCCGTGACCTACAACCTGATCGTCGGCAGCGCGCTGTGGATCGCGCACCGCGAAGGCGCGTCGGCGCTCGACGGCCTGCAGCTCTTCGTCGTGCTGCAGTGGCTCAGCCACGCGGCGCTGCTGGCGCTGATGTGGCGTGCGGTGCGCCGCGAAGGCGCCCGCACCCCGGACCCCGTGACCCCCATACCCAGACCGCCGGAGACCTGACCATGGACGACCTGCCTGCCCCCGCCTTGCACCTCGAAGTCTTCGACAGCGTCGACGCCGGACGCACGCGGCGGGTCACGCGCCTGAGCGAAGACGGCGCCCGGCCGATCGAGATCTTCCACGAGTTCGACCGCGTGCTGCCGTGGTCTGCCGACCAGCCGCTGGACGGCCACGTGCTGTCGGTGCTGCTCTACGCCTGCTCGCGCGGCATGCCGCTGATCGTGCACGGGCCGCTCACGCGCGCGGCGCTGCGCCACCTCGAGGAGCTGCAGCTGGCCTGGCGGA
>ERZ795044.3594-NODE-3594-length-12976-cov-27.737404_pt1 | contig 12976 bp, 10 predicted proteins | sample MGYA00375128_ERZ795044 | MGnify/ENA primary metagenome ERZ795044 (study PRJEB30173, sample SAMN05720213) | anaerobic digester metagenome | isolation source: active sludge of municipal wastewater-treating anaerobic digesters | place: USA | collected 2014-12-22 ... | reverse complement strand
CCCGGTGTACGTCGTGCCCTCACCGACGAAGGCAGAGGCGTCCTCGCGGCGCACGCGCAGCGCGCGGGCGGTCACCCGCATCTTCTCGTCGTCGAGGTCGAGCGCAGGCTCGGCGGCGACGACGCGGGCCAGCCGTTCGCCGCGGTCCGTCCAGTCCACGGGCCGACGGTTGTCGGGGTCGACGAGCGAGAGCGTGACGGTCTCGCAGCCCTGGTAGACGTCGGGCACGCCGGGCATCGTCAGCTGGATGAGCTTCTGGGCCAGCACGTTGGCGCGAACCGAGGGCTCGTGGGCCACGGTCCAGGCGTCCAGGTGGCTCTGGACCAAGGGGTCGTGGGTGAGGTCGCGCGCGTAGGAGGTGACGGCATCCTCGTAGTCGGTGTCGCCGTCGACCCACGCCGTGTGCACCTTGGCCTCACGCACGGCCTTGAGCAGGTAGCCCTCGAGCCGAGAGCCGGTGATCGGCCAGGCACCGACCAGGGTCTGCCACAGCAGGTACTCGGTGGGCGCGTCGACGAGCGCCGGACGGTGGGCGTCCCCCAGCTCACGAGCCCCAGCAACCCACGTCGCCCAGCCCTCGCCGTCCTCGGCGAGCGACATCAGCCGGGCACGCACGTCCTCCGAGCGCTTGGTGTCGTGGGTGGTCAGGGTCGTCATCGACGTCGGCCACGACGCGACGAGCCCCTCGCACCAGGTGTGGAACTCCTCGGCCGAGATCGACAGGTGATCGGGGTGACCGCCGACCTCGTTGGCACCGGCGAGGCGGAACCAGCGGTAGTAGGCGGTGTCCTCGATGCCCTTGGCCATGACCGGGCCGCAGGTCTGCTGGAAGCGCACCCGGAAGTCGTCGGCGAGCGGGCCGGTGTCGAGCGCGGCGTCGCGCAGCTCACGATCGAGCACGAGGTCGACGATCACCTCCAGAGCGGGCTCGTCGGTCGGCGCCAGGTGAGCACGCGCGCGACCAGCCGCATCCTCGATGACCGCCGCCTGCTCGGGGTCTACCGCACGCCCGGGCACGACGTAGGCGCGGTAGCGGTCCATCGCGACGAGCAGGGCCTCGAGCGCGCGCCGGGCCGACGCCTGGTCCAGGTCGGGCAGGATGCGCCGCACCAGCCGCATGAGCCGGTCGACCTCGGCCGCCTGGACGTCGTCGACGACCAGGCGCTTGGCCTCGATGACCACGTCGTCGAGAGCACACCGGTCGGGCGCGGCCTGCGCCCACAGCCGGTCGAGCACCGCTGACCCGACCGAAGGGGTGAGCACCTGCTGCACCCGCAGCAACGCGTCGTAGCCCGTCGTGCCGGCACACCTCCACGAGTCGGGCAGCTGCTCGCCGCCCTCGAGGATCTTCTCGACGACGACCCAGGAGTCCCCCGTGGCGTCAGCGAGCCGGTCGAGGTAGCCGCCGGGGTCGGCGAGCCCGTCGGGGTGGTCGATGCGGAAGCCGTCGACCGCGCCGTGCCCGTGCAGGGCGAGCAGCAGGGCGTGGGTGGCCATGAACACGACGGGGTCCTCGACGCGCACCGCGACGAGCGAGGTGACGTCGAAGAAGCGGCGGTAGTTCAGCGCCTCCCCCGCCTCGCGCCAGCTCGACAGGCGGTACGCCTGCGCGTCGACGAGCTCGGCCAGCGGCAGCCCCTCGGTGCCCGGCGCCACCGGGAACTCGGCGTCGTAGTAGCGCAGGACCGGGTCGGATGCCGTCGGCCCACCGTCCGCGGCGAGCACCAGTTCGCCGGCCTCGAGAGCCTGCTCGAGCGTTCCGCCGAGCACCGGCATCAGGAGCCGGTCGTCCTCGGCGACCCAGTCGACGTCGAACCACCCGGCATACGGCGAGCGGCGGCCCTCCCGCAACAACGACCAGAACGGGGCGTTGAGGTGGGCCGGCTGCGGCACCGCCATGTGGTTGGGCACGACGTCGACGATGATGCCGAGCCCCGCGGCGCGGCACGCGGCGACCAGACGCTCGAAGCCACCCCGGCCACCGGCCGCTTCACTGATCCGGGTGTGGTCGAGCACGTCGTAGCCGTGCATCGAGCCCGGCGCCGCCTGGAGCACGGGTGAGAGGTAGACGTGCGAGACACCGAGCGAGGCCAGGTACTCGGTGTGCCCGGCAGCGTCGTCGTAGGTGAACCCCTCGTGGATCTGCAGGCGGTAGGTCGACGTCGGCACCACCCGCGCCGGGTTCGGCCGGTGCGCGGATGCCGTGCTCGCATCGCTCACGCCGATCACACCCGCGTGGCGGTCGCGGCTCCGGAAGGCTGCGGAGGCGCCTCACGCGGGCTGCGCAGGACGATCACCGACCGCGGCGCCACGACCAGTTCGCTGCCCGCGTCGTGCCAGGCCTGGTCGACGACGTCGGCGCCGGTGTCGATCTCGGCGACCCAGTGCTCACCCCACTCGGCGTCGGGGAGCACGAACGAGTCGGCCTCGTGGTGGGCGTTGAAGATGACGAGGAAGTCGTCGTCGAGCACCCGGCGACCACGCGAGTCCATGCTGGGGATCGCCTGGCCGTTGAGGAAGACCATGACGGTCTTGGCCTCGTCATTGGCCCAGGCCGACTCCCCCATCAGCTCACCCGAGGGCTGGAACCAGGCGATGTCGCCGAGTTCGGAGGTGCCGCCGTGGTCGGCGCTACCGGCGAAGAACCGGCGCCGGCGGAACACCGCGTGCTCGCGGCGGAGGGTGGTGAGTGCCGCGGTGAAGGCGTAGAGCTCCTTCTGGGCCTCGTCGAGGTCCCAGTCGACCCAGGCGAGCTCGTTGTCCTGGCAGTACACGTTGTTGTTGCCCTGCTGGGTGCGGCCGATCTCGTCGCCGTGCGCGATCATCGGCACGCCCTGGCTGAGCAGGAGCGTGGTGAGGAAGTTGCGCTGCTGGCGCAGGCGCAGGGCGATGACGTCCGGGTCGTCGCTCGGCCCCTCCTCGCCGCAGTTCCAGGAGCGGTTGTGGCTCTCGCCGTCGTTGCCGTCCTCGCCGTTGGCCTCGTTGCGCTTGTCGTTGTACGACACGAGGTCGCGCAGGGTGAAGCCGTCGTGGGCGGTGACGAAGTTGATCGACGCGATCGGCTTGCGGCCGCTGTGCTCGTAGAGGTCGCTGGAGCCGGTCAGGCGCGAGGCGAACTCCCCGAGGGTGCGGGGCTCGCCGCGCCAGAAGTCGCGCACGGTGTCGCGGTACTTGCCGTTCCACTCCGTCCACAGCGGGGGGAAGTTGCCGACCTGGTAGCCACCGTCGCCGACGTCCCACGGCTCGGCGATGAGCTTGACCTGGCTGATGACCGGGTCCTGCTGGATGAGGTCGAAGAACGCCGAGAGCTTGTCGACCTCGTGGAACTGGCGGGCCAGGGTGGCGGCGAGGTCGAAGCGGAAGCCGTCGACGTGCATCTCGGTGACCCAGTAGCGCAGCGAGTCCATGATCAGCTGGAGCACGTGCGGGTGGCGCATGAGCAGGCTGTTGCCGGTGCCGGTCGTGTCGTAGTAGTGCTCCTTGGCGTCGTCGACGAGGCGGTAGTACGCCGCGTTGTCGATGCCGCGGAAGCACAGCGTCGGGCCGAACTCGTTGCCCTCGGCGGTGTGGTTGTAGACGACGTCGAGGATGACCTCGATGTCGGCGGCGTGCAGCGCCTTGACCATGGCCTTGAACTCGGTGACCTGCTCGCCACGGCGTCCACGGGCGTACCCGTTGTGCGGGGCGAGGAAGCCGATGGTGTTGTAGCCCCAATAGTTCGTCAGGCCCTTGGCCTGCAGGGAGGTGTCCTGCACGAACTGGTGCACCGGCATCAGCTCGATCGCCGTGATGCCCAAGGTGCTCAGGTGGTCGATGATCGCCGGGTGGGCGATGCCCGCGTAGGTGCCGCGGATCTCCTCGGGCACCTCCGGGTGGGTCATCGTCAGGCCCTTGACGTGCGCCTCGTAGATGACGGTGTCGTGGTACTCGTGGCGCGGCGGCCGGTCGTGGCCCCAGTCGAAGTAGGGGTTGATGACGACCGAGAGCATCGTCTTGCCGAGGTTGTCCTCGGTGTTGCGCTTGGTCGGGTCGGTGAAGTCGTAGGAGAACAACGCCTGGTCGTTGGTGACCTGACCCTCGATGGCCTTGGCGTACGGGTCCAGGAGCAGCTTGCTCGGGTCGCAGCGGTGGCCGTTGGCGGGGTCGAACGGGCCGTGGACCCGGAACCCGTAGAGCTGACCGGGTGAGACCCCGGGCAGGTAGGCGTGGTGGACGAAGCCGTCGACCTCGGGCAGGTCGATGCGGGTCTCGACGCCCTCGTCGTCGATGAGGCAGAGCTCAACCCGCTCTGCGACCTCGCTGAACAGGGCGAAGTTCACGCCGCTGCCGTCATAGGTGGCGCCAAGGGGGTATGCGGTACCGGGCCAGATCTGCACTGGTTGCCTTCCGTGGGTGGTCACAAAACCAGCGACGGTGCTGGGCTCACGGGGGCACACGAGCCACCCGCGGGTTCTTTCAAACTTACCGGTCGGGACCGACAGCGCGAAAACGTTCGGCCGCGTCCGGCATCCGACGTACCCCTCGGTAGGGTGCGGGGCATGGAGAACCAACGTGTCGCCGTCGTCACCGGAGCAGCTCGCGGCATCGGGGCGGCCACCGCCACCCGGCTGGCCCGGGACGGTTTTGCCGTGGCCGTGCTCGACCTCGACGAGGGCGCCTGCGAAACCGTGGCCGACAGCATCCGCGCCGACGGCGGCACCGCCCTCGGGCTCGGGGTCGACGTCACCGACGCCGAGCAGGTCGAGTCGGGCGTGGCCCGCGTGGCCGACGAGCTCGGCCCGCCGGTGGTGCTCGTCAACAACGCCGGCATCATCCGCGACAACCTCATCTTCAAGATGACCGAGGGCGACTGGGATGCCGTGATGGCGGTGCACCTCAAGGGCGCCTTCCTCATGACCCGCGCGTGCCAGGCCCACATGACGGCCCAGAAGTACGGCCGGATCGTCAACCTGTCGTCGTCGTCGGCGCAGGGCAACCGCGGGCAGGCCAACTACTCCGCGGCCAAGGCGGGGCTCCAGGGCTTCACCAAGACCCTCGCCATCGAGCTCGGTCGGTTCGGGGTGACCGCGAACGCGGTGGCGCCGGGGTTCATCCAGACCGACATGACCGCGGCGACGGCGGAGCGCATCGGGGTGCCGTTCGAGGAGTTCCTCGCGCACGCGGCGTCGCAGGTGCCGGTGCAGCGGGTCGGCCAGCCGGAGGACATCGCGGCGACGATCGCGTTCCTGGTGTCGCAGGAGGCCGGCTTCGTGTCCGGGCAGGTCATCTACGTCGCCGGCGGGCCGCTCGACTGACCCGGGCGGACGCTGCCGTGCGCGCTCGCACCCCCCTCGTCGGTGGAGTCGTCGGCCTGTTCGTGACCGTCGCCGTGCTGCACCTCGGCGCGCAGCTGACCGGTGCCGGCGAGGTGGCCGACGCGACCCAGGTGCTCCTCATGCCGCTGCTGGCCGCGGCGTTGTGGTCCAACACCGAGGCCCCGCGCAGCCGCCTGATCACGCTGACCCTCGTGGCCCTGGGGCTGTCGTGGCTGGGTGACAGCGCACCGAAACTGGCGGAGGGTGACACCGCCTTCCTCATCATGATCGGCTTCTTCCTGCTCGCGCAGGTCGCCTACGTCATGGCGTTCTGGCCCTTCCGGTCCCGCAGCGTGCTGCACGTGCGGCGCCCCGTGCTCCTGGGGTACGTCGCCGTGGTCGTCGCCCTCGTGCTGGCGTGCGTCGGTGGTGCCGCAGGGATGCTCGTGCCGGTGCTCGTCTACGGGACGCTGTTGGGCACCATGGCGGTGCTCGCGACCGGCGTGAACCTGCCGACCGCGATCGGCGGCGCGCTCTTCCTCGTCTCTGACGGGTTGATCGCGCTCAACGCCTTCGCCGAGGGGTTCGACCTCCCCGGCCAGGGCTTCTGGGTGATGGCCACCTACCTGGCGGCGCAGTCGCTCATCGTCGTCGGGGTGCTCACGACGAGGGATGCCGCCCGCTCACGGTGAGCGGACGGCATCCGGTGGGCGTGTTGCCCGGTCTCAGAGGCCGAGGTCGCGGCCGATGAGCTCCTTCATGATCTCGTTGGAGCCGGCCCAGATCTTCGTCACGCGGGCGTCACGCCACGCGCGGGCGACGCGGTACTCGTTCATGAAGCCGTAGCCGCCGTAGAGCTGGACGCACTCGTCGAGCACGTCGTTCTGTACCTGCGCGCTCCACCACTTGGCCTTGGCGGCGTCGACCGCGGTCAGCTCACCCTTCGCGTGCGCCTCGATGCAGTCGTCGACGTAGGCCTCGGCGACCTCGATCGCGGTGACCATCTCGGCGAGCTTGAACTTGTTGTGCTGGAAGGAGCCGATCGCCTGGCCGAAGGCCTTGCGCTCCTTGGCGTACTCGATGGTCTCCAGGAGGATCTGCTTGGCGTGGGCGACGTTGGCGGCGGCGGCACCGACGCGCTCTTGGGGCAGTCGCTGCATCATCGCGATGAAGCCCATGCCCTCGTCGCCGATGCGGTTGCTGTCGGGCACCCGCACGTCCTGGAAGAACAGCTCGGCGGTGTCGGACTCCTCCTGGCCGACCTTGTCGAGCTTGCGGCCGCGGGTGAAGCCCTCCATGCCGTCCTCGACCATGAACAAGGTGATGCCCTTGGCGCCCTTGGTCGGGTCGGTGCGGGTCGCGACGATGACCAGGTCGGCCTGGTAGCCGTTGGTGATGAAGGTCTTGCTGCCGTTGAGGATCCAGTCATCACCATCGCGCACGGCATTGGTCTTCAGGGCTGCGAGGTCCGACCCACCCCCGGGCTCGGTCATCGCGATCGCGCAGATCTTCTCGCCGGCGGCCATGGCGGGCAACCAACGCTCCTTCTGCTCCTGGGTGCCGAGGTCGACGATGTACGGGGGGCAGACGTCGCTGTGGATGCCGAAGCACGAGCCGACGGCGGCGTTGAAGCCGTTGATCACCTCGGCGGAGACCGCGTTGAAGCGGTAGTCCTCGGCGCCCATGCCGCCGAACTCCTCGGGGATGTCCAGGCCGAAGAGCCCCTGGCTGCCGGCTTCCTTCCAGATGTCGCGGTCGATCGACTTGACCTCGAGCATCTGCTCGGCGCGCGGCTTGAGCGTGCGCTCGACGAACTCGCTCACCGAGGCTCGGAAGTCTTCGTGCTCGGGACCGTAGATGTTGCGGGGCATGCTGGCTCCTCCGGGCGGATCACAGATCCGGATCGACGTTGACTAAGCGCTTGCTTAGTTTCGCGTGGGTACGGCATGCTGTCAACCGTGCCGAGCACCACACCCCTGAGCGAGAGCGCCCTCCTCGATGCCCTCGCGCCCGCAGGTGGGCGCCAGAGTGCCGTCGGCGACGTCAGTGACACCGCGGTGCGGATCATGCTCGCCGCCGCTGATGCCTTCGCGCAGCGCGGCTTCCACGCGACCACGACGCGGGACATCGCATCCCGCGCCGGCCTGTCCCCCGCCGGGGTCTACGTGCACTTCGCCTCCAAGGAGGTGCTGCTGTTCGAGCTGAGCCGGCGCGGTCACGAGCGAGCCCGTGACCTGCTCGTCGAGGCGGCCGCCGCGTCTGCCAACCCCACCGAGGCGCTGCGCGCGATCATCGGCGGCTTCTCGCGGTGGCACGCCGAGCACTACGAGCTCGGTCGGATCGTCCAGTTCGAGTTCCGTCACCTGCGATCAGAGCACCGGGATGCCGTGCTCGGGCTGCGCAAGGAGATCGACCAGGTCGTCGCCGGTGTGCTGCGCGACGGTGTCGAGACCGGGGAGTTCGCGGTGACCGACGTGCCCGCGACCGCACTCGCGCTGCTGTCGATGGCCATCGACGTGGCTCGCTGGTACACCCCCGACGTGCGCCGCACCCCCGCCGCGATCGAGGCCACGTACGGCGAGCTCGCGGTTCGGCTCGTGCGTCCCGGTGAGGCGCTCGCGGCCTCGGCCCTGCCGTGAACGATGGGCTGCAGCCGGTCACCCCGCGCCGAGTGCGGCTGTGAGGACTGGTGCGCCCGTAGATAGGGTGAGTCAGTGAAAAGCCACGCACGGTCGGCCCACGGACACGGGGGGTCCCCCTCCATCGAGGTGCCCGACTACTGGTGGTACGTCGCACGGGCCGACCTTCTCGAGACCGCGCTGCGATCTCACGTGCAGGGGTCTGGCCTCACGCTCGACCTCGGCAGCGCAGACGGCCCCAGCGCCTCCTGGCTTCGTGATGCCGTCTCACGAACCGTGGCGCTCGACATCGACCCACGCGGCCTGGGAAGCGACGGGGTGTGTGGCTCTGCGCTCGCACTCCCCTTCGCGGACGAGACCTTCGAGGTGGTCTCGGCGTTCGACGTCATCGAGCACTGCGACCCCGAGAGCCAGGCGCTGGCCGAGGTGCGCCGGGTGCTGAAGCCCCGTGGGCGCTTTGTCATGTCCGTGCCCGCGTACACCTGGGCCTGGAGCGACTTCGACGTCGCCAACGGCCACCACCGGCGTTACACCCGCCAGCGCGCACGGTCAGCCGTGGAAGCGGCCGGCTTCAGCGTTCAGCGCGTCACCCACGGGTTCGCCTCGGTGTTCCCGATGTTCGCGGCCGAACGGGCCGCGCGGAAGCTGCGAGGGAGGAGGGCCCAGGGCGCCGTCGACATCGTCGAGGTCCCGACGGTTCCGAAGCCGCTCAACGACGCGCTGCTGGCCCTGTCACGCTTCGACCGGCACATCCTGTCGCGTGCTGACCTGCCCTTCGGCTCATCGGTCTTCCTCGCCGCCACCCGGGTCGGCTGAGCCAAGGCCACCGACCCTCGCATCCGGCGGGGTCACGTCAGGGATCGAGCGGTCCACCGCTCACCACGCGGGCCCTGACATCGGCGGCCGTGCGCGACAGGCCAGCGGCCAACGGCGTGGACGCGAGGGCGTCGACGTCGGGCCACACTCGTGAGGCCAGCCGAAGGTCGAGCACCTGCCCCGTTCCGGCGCCCCCCACCGCAATGGTCCGCAACGGCCGGTGGAACACCCGGCGCGCCTCGGAGACCAGGTACCCGACGGTCACCGGCCTCCCCGATGACAGCACCTTCGTCACCACCGCACCGCGTGGCTCCCCGCGGACCAGCTCGAGACACCGAACGATCATGGTCGCCGCGTCGCCCACGTACAGGTAGTCACGAATCGTGTCCATGGACACGTAGAGCGGGAGTGGGCGCCCAGTGGCGTCGGCGAGGCAGAGCTGCGACAACAGGCCCTGCGGTTTGCCGAGGGTCTGGCCGGGCCCGTAGACATTGGCGAGGCGCCCGATGACTGCCCGCACGCCGGTCTCGGACGCCACCCGCTGAACCGTGTCCTCCATGGCCAGCTTCGCCCGGCCGTAGGGAACGAGGGGTGCCGCGTCGGTGCGCTCGTCGAAAGGGGCACCTGTGGACCCGGCGTAGACGCCGCCGGCTGATGACGCGAGGAAGACGACGCCGTCCTCGTCCGGGCCCACCGACGCAGCCAACGCGCCCATGACACGGTCGAAGACCCTCACCTCCGCGGCGAGGGCATCCTCCGCCGTCGCGACGACTCCTGCGCCAGCGCACCAGGCGACCGACCACGGGCGGCCCTGCCGCGCCTGGCTGAAGTCGTCGAGCGCAAGGAGGAGAGCCGAGATGCTCTCGCCCTCGTCGCCCCAGGGCACCGCGGCCACCCGCACCTCGTGGCGCGCCCGCCCATGGGCCGTGACGAGGTGCCGACCGACGAGACCGCCCGCCCCCACGACCAGCGTGAGCGGCTGTGTCGGGCGTGTCGTCATCTCGCGTCGCGGCCGAGGGGCCCGTCGCGCCGATCGCGAACCGGCAGGTAGAGGGGCTTGCCCATCGCCATGTTGACCGCCATCCCGACGTACTCGGCGATCACCCCGAGTGAGAAGAGGATGACGCCTGTCGCCACCATGAGCAGGATCATCGTGGACGTCCACCCGGGTGCGTCCCACGAGCCCAGCGCCTTGCCGATGAGCAGCACCAGCGCGATGACCGGGGCGAGCAGCACCGCGGTGGCACCGAGGACACTGACCCAGCGCAGCGGGCGAGTTCCGCTGGAGAGCACCAGCCGCCAGAAGTGCGAGACCAACGTTCGCATCGAGTACCCGGACGGCCGATCCCCCTCACGGCGCATCTCGACGGGCGAGGTGACTGCTCGCCGGGCAACCCACGAGATCGCCACGTCGAGGTAGATGCCCGGGCCTGCGTACGCGGCGACCGAGCGGGCCACCTCCCCGAGGATCAGCCGATAGCTGTTGAAGTCCGAGGCCTGAGCACCCTTGGTGAGGCGCTCGACGACCGCCTTGGCCCCGCGGGAGGCAAGGTTGCGAACCGGTCCGTGGGGCGGTTCGTTGGTCGGCTTGGCGTAGACGACGTCAGCCTGCTGGTCCATGGCCGTGTCCAGCAGCGACCCGAGCGCCTCCGGGTCGTGCTGGCCGTCCTCGTCCAGGGTCGCGACCCACTCGCCACCCGAGGCGGCGATTCCCGCCAGGGTCGCGGCGTGCTGGCCGAAGTTGCGGCTCAGCCACACGGGGCGAGCCCAGTCGTGCTCCGCACACAGGTGTCTGATCGTGTCGTCAGAGGCATCCGGACCACAGTCGTGGACCAGAAGCACCTCGGCCACCTGGTACTGCCGACCACCGGGCGACACCCGTATCGCAACCGATGCCGCCAGTTCCTCGACGACAGCGGCCAGCGTCCGCTCCCCCTGGTAGACGGGGATGACGACGGAGACCTGGTGCGGTCCGGTCACTCGCGGGTGAGCTTGCGGTAGGTCACCCGGTGCGGGCGGGCGGCGTTGGCTCCGAGTCGCTCGATCTTGTTCTCCTCGTAGGCCTGGAAGTTGCCCTCGAACCAGTACCACTTGGCGGGGTTCTCGTCGTCACCTTCGTAGGCGAGGATGTGCGTCGCGACCCGGTCGAGGAACCACCGGTCGTGGCTGATGACCACGGCGCAGCCCGGGAAGTCGAGCAGCGCGTTCTCCAGGGATCCCAGCGTCTCGACGTCGAGGTCGTTGGTGGGCTCGTCGAGGAGCAGGAGGTTGCCGCCCTCCTTGAGGGTCAGTGCGAGGTTGAGGCGGTTGCGCTCGCCACCGGAGAGGATGCCGGCCTTCTTCTGCTGGTCCGGGCCCTTGAAGCCGAACTGGCTGACGTAGGCGCGCGAGGGGATCTCGACCTGACCGACGTTGATGTAGTCGTGCCCGCCGGAGACGGTCTCCCACAGCGACTTCTCCGGGTCGAGACCGCCGCGGCTCTGGTCGACGTAGGAGATCTTGACCGTCTCACCGACGTCGACCACTCCCCCGTCGGGCTCCTCGAGCCCGACGATCGTCTTGAACAGCGTGGTCTTGCCGACGCCGTTCGCGCCGATCACTCCGACGATGCCGTTGCGCGGCAGGGTGAAGGACAGCCCGTCGATGAGCACCCGGTCACCGAACCCCTTGCGCAGGTTCTTCACCTCGATGACCTTGCTGCCCAACCGGGGGCCCGGGGGGATCGCGATCTCCTCGAAGTCGAGCTTTCGGGTGCGATCCGCCTCAGCGGCCATCTCCTCGTAGCGGGCGAGGCGGGCCTTGGACTTGGTCTGGCGGGCCTTGGCGTTGCTGCGCACCCACTCCAGTTCCTGCGCCAGTCGCTTGGAGAGCTTGGCGTCCTTCTTGCCCTGCACCTCGAGTCGGGCCTGCTTCTTCTCCAGGTACGTGGAGTAGTTGCCCTCGTACGGGTAGGCGCGGCCGCGGTCGAGCTCGAGGATCCACTGGGCGACGTTGTCCATGAAGTACCGGTCGTGGGTCACGGCGACGACGGCACCGTGGTAGGCAGCGAGGTGCTGCTCGAGCCACAGCACCGACTCGGCGTCGAGGTGGTTCGTCGGCTCGTCGAGGAGCAGCAGGTCGGGCTTCTGCAGCAGCAGCTTGCACAGGGCGACGCGGCGACGCTCACCGCCGGAGAGCACCGTCACGTCAGCGTCCGGCGGCGGGCAGCGCAGCGCGTCCATCGCCTGCTCCAGCTGGGAGTCGAGGTCCCAGGCGTCAGCGGCGTCGATGGCCTCCTGGAGCTGGCCCATCTCGGCCATGAGGGCGTCGAAGTCGGCGTCGGGGTCGGCCATCAGCACCGAGATCTCGTTGTACCGGTCGAGCTTGGCCTTGATCTCGCCAGCGCCCTCCTCGACGTTGCCGAGAACGGTCTTGCCCTCGTTCAGCTCGGGCTCCTGCATGAGGATCCCGACCGAGTACCCGGGGGTGAGCCGCGCCTCGCCGTTCGACGGCTGGTCCAGCCCCGCCATGATCTTCAGCACCGAGGACTTGCCTGCGCCGTTCGGGCCGACCACGCCGATCTTGGCGCCGGGGAGGAAGGACAGGGTGACGTCGTCGAGGATGACCTTGTCGCCGTGTGCCTTGCGGGCACGGGACATGACGTAGATGAACTCGGGCATGGGGCACAGGCTATCGACCACCAGTGCCCCGGCCCGAATCCGAGGCCTCGGCGACCCCTCAGGCCGCGAACTCGTCCGCAGGCACCACCAGCGGCCCCCCGTTGAGGTAGGTGTCCTCGCCGTCATCGCCCACGGGCTCGTCGGCGATGCTCTCGGGGCGCGCCGCAGCCCCCTCGACCTCGCCGGGGCGGCCGACCTTGGCGAACGCCGCGGTGCCGTAGGTCAGGTCGTGACCGGCCGCATCAGCGACGATCTCGACGTCCCACCACGTCGTGCCGTCCTCCCGGACGTACGACGTGATGTGCTGCCGGCCGTGGATCGTCACCGGCTGCCCCTTGCGCAGCGAGACCCCGACGTTCGCGGCGAGTGCCCGGAAGGTGGTGACGCTGTAGAAGCTCGTCGGGGTGTCCTCCCACACCCCCGGCTGGCCCTGCACCGGTTTGCGCGCCGACGTCGCGACGCGGAACGTCGCCATCGGCGACCCGGTCTTGGTCGTGCGGACCGTCGGGTCGGCCACGAGCCGCCCCCGGATGGTCACATAGGTCTCGTTCATCGCGAACCCCTCCTT
>ERZ795044.3593-NODE-3593-length-12977-cov-4.952175_pt1 | contig 12977 bp, 16 predicted proteins | sample MGYA00375128_ERZ795044 | MGnify/ENA primary metagenome ERZ795044 (study PRJEB30173, sample SAMN05720213) | anaerobic digester metagenome | isolation source: active sludge of municipal wastewater-treating anaerobic digesters | place: USA | collected 2014-12-22 ... | reverse complement strand
TTGGCAAAAGATTGGAATACAAGACAACTCTCAAAAAGGCTATCTAAATAATGCTAAAATAAATCAATGATCCTCTTTTGGATACTTAATTTTTTAACCTTTCTAATTCTTCGATTACCATCCCTTTTTGAACCATATTGGTATGCTGACGAAGGCATTTATCTAACTATTGGCAATGCTTTGCGTCGTGGTGAAATTCTTTACTCTCAAATTCACGACAATAAACCACCCCTTTTATACCATCTTGCCGCTTTGGCTCAAACCACTTTTGGTTTTCGTCTCCTGCTTTTTTTCGTTATGATTCCTACCATTATTTACTTTTATAAACTTGCTCGTTATTTTTTTAATCATCGTCTTTCGGCTTTTTTCACTTTTGTTTTTACTGTTGTCACCTCCATTCCTTATTTTGAAGGTCATATTGCCAACGCCGAGATTTTTATGCTCTTGCCAACCATTATCGGTATTTATTTTTTATTAAAAAATAAATTATTTTTATCTGGTCTTGGTTTTGGCATCGCCTTTGCCATCAAAGCCCCTGTTATTATTGAAGCTATTTTTGGTTTTCTTTGGATTTTATTTTTTCTTAAATCTAAAACCAAAATTAAAGATATTATTTTTTATATCTTAGCTTGTCTTTTACCTATTAGCCTTTACGCCCTTTATTTTCTCTTTAAAGGTGTTTTTAGTCAGTTCTTTGTTTCAGCTCTTCTATTAAATTTTGGCTATCTTTCTTCATGGCAAACCGGATCTATGCAAAATTCTCCCTTAAGTGGGGGATTATCACAAAGAGCTATTATTTTGTTTATTGGGTGGTTAATTATTTATTTTTTAAACAAAAAGAAAATCTTAAATTCCAAAGCCACTTTTCTTCTTGCTTGGTTTTCAGCCACAATTTTTGGTTCTCTTCTATCCGGTCGACCTTATCCTCATTATTTGATTCAAGTCTTACCCCCCCTTACACTCTTAATTGGGTTTCTCCCGCTTTTTATTTTTGCCTTGAGTATTTTTATTTTTATTGTTGTTCAATTTAAATTTTATTTTTATAAAGTTATTTCTTATTATCAAAATTTTTATTTAAACGACAATAATCCAGCTTATTTTGGCAGCCATGTTTCTTCCACCTATCAAATAGCAGCCTTCATTAAACAAAATACTCTTCCGTCGGAAAAAATATTCATTTGGGGAGATGAGCCCTGTATTTATGCTCTTTCCGATCGTCTTCCTGCCTGCCGCTACACCGTTGCTTATCATGTCGCCGATTTCAATGCTTATCAGGAAACCATTAACGATTTGAATAAACAAAAACCAAAATATATTATTTATTTTACTAATCACAACCGTTCCTTCAAAGAGCTGGACAATTTAATTAATGAGAAATATGATATCCTCACTCAAATTGATTCCGCTCTTATTTTTAAATTAAAATAATCTATGTCACTTTTTTATTCCCTTTCTCTTTTAGGTAAATTTTGGCAAGAGAAGGTCAACACCACCTTAATCCGCTGGATTACTTTTTTTATTATTCTTCAACTTGTTATTCTTTTTTTTACCTTTTCTACTCTTCCTTCTCAAGTTCCACTTTATTATTCTCTACCTTGGGGTGAAGGTCGTTTGGCTCCAGTTTCAAATCTTTTTCTTTTTCCCTTATACTCGGTTTTAATGTTTATTATAAATAGCATTTTTGCCATGATTTATTCCCCTAAATTAAAATTACTTTCTCAACTTCTGATCATTAGTTCTCTACTTTTTAGCCTTTTTTCCCTTTTCGGTCTAAGTCGCATTATTTATCTTCTCATTAAATGATAATTCAATTTTTAATCTCTCTTTTTATTGCTCTTTTTATTTCTCTTATTACTACCCCTTTAGTTAGGAATTTTTTTATCAAAAAAAATTTCGTTGAACATCCTCGTGATAAAGAAAAGAAATCCCACAATGCTACTGCTCTCACTGCCGTTCCTCGTGGAGGAGGTATTCCTGTTTATCTTGCCATTGTCGTTACAATTTTATTTCTCTTGCCCGACAACAAATATTTAATTGGCATTATCATTGCTTGTACTCTTAATTTAATTATTGGTGTTTGGGATGATCTAAAAGATATTAGTCCTCATCTACGCTTAGTTACCAATATTCTTACTGCTCTAATTATCATTGGCAGCGGCATTGGCATTACTTTTATCTCCAATCCATTCGGTGGTATTATAAATTTATCATACGGGCTTATGCCCTATCTTTTGGCTATTATTTGGATAACATGGTGTACCAATATTGTTGGTTGGGCTACCGGTGTTGATGGCCAATTACCAGGTTTTACAGCCATTGCTGCTATTATTCTTGGTATTCTAGGTATGCGATTTAGCAATGATTTAGGTCAATTACCTTTAATTATTCTCTCCGGTGCTCTCGCCGGTGCCTACCTTGGTTTTCTTCCTTTTAATGTTTTTCCTCAGAGCATAATGCCCGGTTATAGCGGTAAAAGTCTTGCCGGTATGCTTCTTGGCGTTTTATCTATTCTTTCTGGAGCCAAACTAGCCACTCTCATTTTACTTCTTGGTATCCCTATGATCGATGCAATTTTTGTTATTATTCGTCGCCTGCTTAATCATCGTTCCATTTTCCGTCCCGACAACAAACATCTTCATCATCAATTACTCAAATCTGGTTATTCTCGTCCTCAAATAGCTATGTTTTATTGGGGAATTACTCTTTTACTCGGTTCTATTTCTTTGTTTTTAAATAGTACCCAAAAATTTTACACTTTTATCGGCATTTTTATTTTAATTTTCTTTTTTAGTTGGAAACTTTCTCGGCGTATTTAGCGCTAATCCATCCGGTCTTTCCATCTGTTAATTTAATTTTTATCCAACCATTTTCTTCCTCTATCATTTCATATTTTTCTCCTGGATTTACTTTACTTATTTCTTTTGATTGTCCACTATTTGATTCTCTGACATTTAACCATCCAGTTTCTGTTTGTTTTATCAAAATCATTTGTTTTTTTATTGTATTTTCTGTCGCACTTTCCGTTGCTATCGGCACTATTTCTTCTTCAATTGGCGGAATAATAGGATTATCTTTTACCAATTTTGTTTCTACAATCAAATTATAGCCATTGGTTGTTTTCAAAAAGAGATTAGTGCTTTGATATCCCGGAAAGCTGATTGCCACATGCTTTTCTCCTTCACCCAAATTGTCTATTCTTTTTGGAGTAAATCCAATTATTTCGTTTTCTACTGCAATTGTTGCCTGGCCTGGAATTGAGTTAACCAACAAACCACACTTTGGTCCACCCGTATTTTCCATACTCAAAACATAACCGCCATCATCTCCATTACTATCAAATTTCCAATCTATCACTGTCGTTAAACCATTCTTTAGTGAAATCTTTTTGACGATGTTTTTTCCTCCAACTGCCAATTTAACCTCAATATTTCCCGGAGACAAAGTGCTATCTTTATAAGGTGTTTCTCCCTTTTCTTTACCATCTATATAGATTTTTGCTTCCGGAGAAGAATATACTTCCAAGGCCGACTTTTTCATCCCCAGAGTGCATCCGGAAAGTAATATACTACACATGCTAATCAAAATAAGTTTTTTTATCATTCCTTATAAGTTTATAATAAAATCATAAAATATATCGTTTTATTTTTAAATCTGTTTGTTCCTCTTTTAAATCCGCCCAAGTCGGCCAAGATCGGTTTAATGGGGGATTTGGGTCTTGGCCGCTATATTAGCACCATTTCCCGATCTAAGAATGATTTTTCTTATCCCTTTACCCAAGTCTCTTCTTGGCTTCAAGATAATGATTTTAATCTTTCTAATTTAGAAAGTCCAATTATTTCTCCTTGCCCTCAAAGTTTAACCGGTTCTTTCACTTTTTGTGGTGATGATCGTTTTTTGCCATATTTAAAAGAAAATAAATTTATTTTAAATCTAAACAATAACCATATTCTAAATTATGGCCAAAATGGCCTGGAACAGACTAAAAAATATCTTCAAGATGATTATTTTTACGATAATTATTACGAAAAAACCGTCAACAATATTAAATTTGGTTTTCTCGGTTTTGATCTCATCACTTATCCAAAAACCGATAAAAACAAAATTATTGAATTAATTAAAAAATATGATTCTGAAGTAGACTGGTTAATTATTTCTATTCATTGGGGTAATGAGTACCTGTCGCAACCCGAATCCTGGCGGGTAGAATTAGCCCACGAAATGGTCGATGCCGGTGTCGACATTATTCACGGTCACCACCCCCATGTTTATCAGGAAAGAGAAATTTATCAAGGAAAATATATTTATTATTCTTTAGGTAATTTTATTTTCGATCAATCTTGGTCTTGGGAAACTTCTCATGGAAATCTTTTTCGTCTAACTTTGGATAAAAACAAAATAATAAAAGAAGAAATGTTTCCTTACGAAATTAAATTTAATTCTCAACCTGTACTTTCTCCAAAACCGACACCACTTCCTTAGCATTTTTTACTACTGTATAAACCGTTGTCTCATCTTTCGTTAGAGGAAGTAAATCTTTCATCTTATTTAAAATTTTCTTCCAAAAAGATCCATAAAAAATTAACGGCGAATGTTTACCATACTCAAATTTTGCCATTTGCCAGCACAAACCAATTTCGGAAATTGTTCCTGTTCCACCTTTAAAAAAAACAAAGGCATCAGACATCGAAACTAATTTTGCCAATCGTTGATTATAATTTTCCTGATAATAAATTTTATGTGCCGTTTCAATATTTCTTTTGCATGAGCCCTCGAAATTACTTGGTTGTTTTTTATCATTTATCACAACCACTTCTACTCGTCCCTTAGCCGCCTTTGCTCCCAAACTTGCCGCCAACATTACTCCAGGTCCACCACCATTTACAATTGTATATCCAGATTTAGCCAAAAGAAAGGCAGTTTTATATGCACCTCGATAATGAAGAGAATATTTTTTTGCTTCAGCATCTCCCATAATTGCTACTTTTTTAATTTCAATTTTAGTTTTAGACAACATCTGAATTGATTAAATCTAAATAAGCGGCCCCACTGTAAACTATTTGCACTCCAGTGTTTCTTATCATTTCAATATTTTCTTTATTTACCCCACCATCCACCGCAAATTTCTTTTCTCCGGAAATTTTCTCCAAAATCTTCTTTTCAAATTTTGCTTCGCCAAAACCTGCTTTCCGTCCCATTAATAAAATTAAATCAGTATCGCTTGGTATTTCAATCAATGATGTCTCCACATCAAAAGCCAATCCCGCCTCCATCCCCATATCCTTCACCTTATTGACAAAATCTTCCTTATTGCTCATCATTTCTACCTGTCCTGTTACTCTACTAGCTCCTATAAATTCACATTTTTTTAACCATTTAATTGGCTCTTTTACCATTAAATGAATATCCCACAGAATTATTTCTTCCATTTCAATTTTTGACAACAATTCTAATTCAAATGTTTTCCCTGGAGTAAAAACATCATCGGTAACGTCAATTTGCATCCACTTGGTAAACTTTTTTAAAGCCTGGATTTTTTCTTCGGCTTTTACGAATTCTTTTTCAAATATTGTTGGTATTATTTGCATACATAAATACCCATCTCAATCAATCGACATGAATAACCATATTCATTGTCATACCAGGCTCCTACTGATACCATTTTTCCGGCAATCACCTTGGTCATCAAAGTATCAATAAGACAGGAAGCACTATTTTTTAAAACATCGCAAGAAACTATTGGCTCATAACACATTTTTAGTTTTCCCACCATCTCGGGACTGACACTAGCTTCTTCAAAAATAGCATTTATTTCCTCAACCGTTGTTTCTCTATTCATTTGAAAAATTAAGTTTGAATAAGATCCACAAACAACTGGAACTCGAATAGCCACTCCTCCAAATCTACCCTTAACATTGGGACAACACGCAATCACCGATTCGGCCGCTCCAGTTGAAGTTGGCACAATATTTTGGGCCCCGGCTCTTCCGCGTCTTGGATCTTTACAGGCTCCGTCAACTATATTTTGATTTGTGGTATAAGCATGAATGGTTGACAACATTCCGGTTTCAAAACCAATTTTTTCATCCAAGAGTTTTACGATAGGTGCTACACAGTTTGTCGTGCACGATGCATTGGAAATCAATTTTTCGTCTTTATATTCATTTTCATTGACCCCCAAAACATAAGTCGGGATTTTTTCATCTTTTGGTGGTGAAGACAAAACTACTTTTTTGGCCCCGTTTTTTATATGAGCCAAAGCTTTACTATCGACAAATTTACCGGTACATTCCAAGACTACATCAATATCATATGGCTTCCAATTTAATTTTTCAATATCTGGTTCACCCAAAACCGGTATTTCTCTATCACCGATTATCAGTCTTCCCAATTCACCGGCTAATTTTGCTTCACCAAAATCGACATGGTGGGGGATTCTTCCATAGACCGAATCGTATTTGAATTGTAAAGCGACACTTTCAATCCCAAAATCTCCTTTGGTATTGATTGCCGCTACTTCAACATCATAATTTTCCAATAATATGGCTCGGAGAACGACTGTGCCAATTCTTCCAAACCCATTTATACCTATCTTTATTTTTTTACTCATACATATCTATTCTAATCTATTTAACTAGTACTTGGCAATGCCGCCAATCTTCCTGTGGCCAAATATTCCAAAGTCGACCCTCCTCCACTTACTTGGACGATATTTGGTCCTTCGACCCCAAATTTTTTAAATGAAGCCCCAGTGTCTCCACCGGCAAAAATTACTATCGAATCTTTATTATTTGTTAAAGCTTTGGCGATACTTTCGGTTCCTTTTTTATATTCTTCTTTTTCAAACCAGCCCGGGGCTCCTACTACAATCATTGTTTTTGATTCTCCAATCATATCTGTTGCCACTTTTATATCATTATCGTTTAAATCACATAAATCTTGTCGTAGTTGACTGACGTAAACTTTTTCTCCATATTGATTCTTATCTTCAACATAAGTTGGCAATCTTCCTCCCAAAAAAATATTATCGGCAGTTTTGAGAAATGTTTTAATATTTTTTAATTTATCTTCTTTCTTTCCTCCCAAAATATAAGAAACCGGATGTCTAATTTTTTCATAAATATCACCCAATTTTCCAATTTCTTTTATAAAAGATTCACCATAATATGTCGGCAATACCTCATGAAGCATAATTGAAGCATGTTTCCTGTGGGCCACTGCCGGAGCATCGTTGATATAAGCCACTACTTTTTCTATCAAATTTTTCATAAAAGTATTGTCATTTGTTTCTTCTCCCGGCCAGAACCTCAAATTTTCATAAAACAAAACTTGATTTTCGGCCACCGAATCAAAATTTTCCATAAATTTACTGTCAACATCTACCCCTGCCAATTTCATAAAATCTTGATACACTCTTCGTAAACTCAATTCCTCCACATATTTTCCCTCCGGTCTTCCCATATGACCAATCAAGGCCACCTTTCCGCCATTTTGTATCAAATGTAAAAATGTTGGTATCGATTTTTCCAATCTTGAATTATCCCCTTTAGGGACATCGGCATCTATTCTAATGATTACTCGTTGGGAAGGATTTGGGGCATATTCCTTATAGTTCCTAAGATTCATAGTTTTTTATTTTTTTGATTCTCCGGATGAATCGCTCATCACTGGAGAATACTGTATTTATAAATTTATTAACTATTTTTAAATTTTTATCCATGGAAACTAATTTATTGGCCAAACACAATACATTTATATCGCTATCACTTCTGCCCAATCTTGCCTGTTTTATTGAAGTACAAAGTCCCGCCCTAACTCCTTTCACCTTATTGGCTGCAATACTCATGCCGATTCCCGATGAACAAATCAATATTCCCCGTGCTTTTTCAAAAACTACTTTTTCTCCTAATTTAAAGGCAATATCGGGAAAATCATCACCCGGATCATATTCCTTGTAGCCGATATCTTCAACCGCAAATCCTTTATTTCTTAACTTTTCTATCAACTTCTCTTTTAGACTATAACCACCATGATCCGCCCCAATAAAAATCTTGAGCATATAATATAATATAGCACACCATGTCTTTCAGTTATAAAATTGAAAAAAAGAATATCCGCTCACTTCGAATTCGCCTAACATCCCGTCATAGTTTCGTAGTTAGTGCTCCCTTTTTTACCCCTCAATTTATCATCAAAAAATTCATCGATGCCAACCAAAAATGGATTGAAACTCACGCCAAAAAGATACCATTAAGCCCAAAAATTTCTCGTCTCCAAACCATAAATATTTTAGACGATACCTATTCTCTTTTTTTTCACCAAAGCCATCAAGACTCTCTGGTTATCGACAAAAAAACCAAGCAAATATTTATCAATACCTCCAAAAACACCTCTCCTTATCTTAGAAAATTACTCGACAAAAAACTCCGTCCATTTGCTCTGAAATTAATTAAAGATGAATTAAAAAGCCTTAGTGCCAAATATCATTTTAAATACAACAAGGTCACTCTTCGCAATCAATCCAGTCGCTATGGTTCATGTAGCAGTACTGGCAATTTAAATTTTAATTGGCAAATTATTTTTTTTCCTTATCTCGTCTTTCGACACCTTCTTTTACACGAATTAACTCATTTATTGGTAAAAAATCATAAAAAAGAATTTTGGGATCAATTAAAACAGTACGACCCCGACGCCAAGATACACAACAGATATATAAAGCTAAATTCCAAAAAACATTTGATTTGTTGACACTTTTTTGGTATCTTTCCCTTTGGATGGAAACAAAAAATCATCTTCTAAATCAAGAGGGAAATAAAAAAACTGAATTAATCCAAAAACTCCAAAACTATGGATATGAGCTAAGTCAAAACGGGCAAGATTATTTTAAGTCTTTCATTTCTCTTAGTATTATCCACAATGGAATAGGGGAATTTCCTTTATTGATGTGCCTTGATTTGAACAATCAAGATGCCATCAATATAGCTGGTAATAAAAAGAAAACAGAACATATCATCAACACTTTACTCTTCACCTTATCGGACAAAGATGATATTCATATCAACAAAAATCCTGAAAAACCTGATTTTACCAAGGAATCAATGTCAAGTACTCACCTAAAGGAATCGGACACAATTATTGCCGACCTAAATTGGGCAGGAGTTGAATACCTTGAAAAAGTTTTAGAACAACTTCAAGTACCTGGTTTTGACGCCGAATATAGGGAAACAATCATACTACCCAAAGCCAGATTTTTAAAAAACCTGGGATTTTTTATTAATCGGAACAAAGAAAAAGATAACCGACTTACCGGTGATTTATCTTTTTGCCATGTTGAACATGCAAAAATTACCGAACCCACCATCGAACAATTAAGCTATGTTCCTTATGAGTGGAAAGTGAGATTGGATATCGAAAATAATTCACTTTTTACCAAAATGTTAAAAAAAGATGTTCGCAAAATGAGCCTCCAAGTTATTAAAGAGCATGGCTCACCTAAGTATCGTGATGGCAAAAAAAATTATCTTCAAAGAAACCCAATTGTTTTTAGAGTTAACGATACTGGTGTAGAAAAAATTGCCGAAATGACCAAAATTGCTCAAAATTTAATCTCTATGCCCACCGGGCAATGATCCGATAACTCCACCGAATCCAAAATAAAGGCTTTTTTCACTTTTCCAAGTAAAGATTTATCGACAAAAAAATAATCAATTCTCCAACCGACATTTCTTTTACGCGCCCCCGATCTCACACTCCACCAACTGTATTGAATCTTGTCCTTATTTAAATACCGAAAAATATCGATATAACCATTTTCTTCAAACTTGTCCAACCACTTTCTCTCTACGTCCAGAAATCCCGAAATATCTGAATTTTCTTTTGGTCTTGCTAAATCAATTTCTTCATGAGCCGTGTTCACATCACCGCAAAATATTATCTTTTCTCCTCTTCTCCTCAACTCATTTATATATTTCAAAAAATATTCATAAAATTCCAATTTATACATTAACCTCGCCCGATCCTTTTTACCATTGGGAAAATAAACATTAAGCAAAGTAAACTCATCAAATTTTGTAATTATCACTCGTCCTTCATCGTCCCAATCGTTATCACGATCACCCACAATTACTGATTTTGGTTCATCTTTACACATCGTCAAAACTCCACTATATCCGGCCTTTTTTGCACTATTCCAAAAACACTCATACCCATCTACCCCCAAATTTATTTGCGATTGATTTGCTTTCACTTCTTGAAAACAATAAATATCCGCCTTTTCCTTATTAATAAATTCAATTAACCCTTTTTTCACCCCCGCCCGTATGCCGTTAATATTTAGCGAAATAATTTTCATTAATCAGATTATACAATCAAATCCAATTATTTGATAAAATACATAGAAACTAAGGTAACCTCAGGTTAAATTAGTTGAAATTATTAAATTAACAGTATATTATACTGTTAATGAAGTTCTTTAAAAACACTAAAAAACAAGGCGATATGGGATTAGGTGCGGCCATCTTTTATTTCACTACAATTGGTCAAACAGTTGCTATTCCACTCACAGACAGCCAAGATTACGATTTAATTGTAGACATTGGCAATTCTCTTAAAAAGGTTCAGGTAAAATCGTGTAGCTTTAAAAGAAAGTATTATGAGGTAAATTTGTCCATTAAGGGTGGCAATAGAACCAGTAAAGGTACTTTAAAAAGATTTATAAATACTAATTGCGATTATTTATTTATAATAACCGAAAACCTAGAAAAATATCTTATCCCAACAAAAAACCTTGTTGCCAAGTGTAACCTAGTATTAGGTCCAAAATATAGAAAATATCTATTAAAACTACCAGCGGTGGCCGAACGGTCAGGCGATGGTCTGTAAAACCATTTTGAGTAGGTTCGACTCCTACCCGCTGGACTAAATTATTTATTCTTTGATTCTTTCATTAATTCCCTAAAATCACTTACAATTGAAGTTTCCTTTCCCTTGCCCATATTATGTATTTCTGTATCAGATTTTTGGATTTTTCCAGATACAGTCACTATTTCCACCACTCTTGAAGTATGACAAGGAAGATAACTTCTAATATCTTTTTCAGGTTGTATAGAATAATTAAAACTCTCTCCAACACGTATCACCAACGGTTCATTTTTCGTTGGTACCAGTACATTTAATATTGAGACTGTGCTTTTTTCACCTTCACGGGCACTTACTATTTCTCCACCGTTATTTTTTCTAATACTATATATATTACCCGTTTCAGTTCTAAAAAATACCCTATCAATCGGATATCTTTCTTTTTCATCCGTCATGATATTCAGCTCTTTTTTAATTAAAAAATCAGACAAGGGAAATTCACTACCAACTACCTCAGTACTTTTACCAATCCTATATTCTCCCGACCCGACACTAACAATACCATGATTTAAGTTTTTACTACGATATCTTCTATTCAATAAATAAGTTTGATTTATCAATTCTTGTGTTGATAAATTATTTTCACCTTCCGACATGCCATTATTATACACCTTTGGATAACCAAAACTCCTACCCGCTGGACTTTTTGTAAACTTGCCCGCCATAGTCTTGACGAAGGCTGGGTGCTAAAATACCTCAGTGTATATCAAAAAACTTTTACTAGAAAATTTCCGATCTTACGATAAAAAAATTTTTGAATTTGATCCAAAAATTAATTTAATTACTGGTGAAAACGGTAGTGGCAAAACTAATCTTTTAGAAAGTCTTTATTTTCTTTCCGCCGGCAAAAGTTTCCGCGCTTCATCTATGCATCAATTAATGCAATGGGGGAGTGAATTTGCCTCTTCTAGGGCAAAAACAATTAATTCAAAGAATGAAGAAAACGAAATTGAAATTCAATTGCTTGTCCAAAAAGAACTTGCCATTTCTCGTATCGGCCGTAAGTTTTATCTAAATAAAGTAGAGAAAACCAGGGCCAAATATTTAGGTGCTCTTCGTAGTGTAATTTTTCATCCTGAAGATATTCGTCTTGTTACTGGTTCTCCTACTCGTCGTCGTGATTTTTTGGATGAAATTTACTCTCAAATTGACTGGCATTACAATATTGCCGTTTCTCAGTATAAAAAAGCTCTTAAGCACCGAAATGAGCTTCTTGATCAAATTCGTCTTGGTAAAAATCAAAAAAGTGAGTTGTTTTATTGGGATCAAGCCTTGATAAAAAACGATGACATTATCCATCAATATAGAAAAAAGTTTATTCAATTCTCCAATAATTTTTTTGAAAACCACCCCGATTCGGAAATAAAAACTATTTTTTTAAACTATATTCCATCTATCATTACTCAAAACAAACTTGAATCAAATTACCAAAAAGATCTCCTTTGTGGTTATACCAGTTGCGGCAATCATCGTGACGATTATAGTTTTGATAATTTAATTTTTCCAGATATTGACAAAAATTTAGAACATTGGGGAAGTCGTGGGCAACAAAGATTAGCCGTTCTTGCTCTAAGACTTGCTCAAATTGCTTTCTATGAAGAAAACCATCAAGAAAAACCTATTCTCCTTCTTGATGATATTTTTTCCGAGCTTGATTTGCACCACCGTGATTTAGTCAGTCGAATTTGCCAAAAATACCAAACTTTTTTTACTTTTGCCTCAGATGGATGCAATTCCATTTTGCCTAGTGCAAAAATCATTAATCTATAATATAATAGCCAATGCGTCCGAACATTCGGAATGCGTTCTTTGACATTTTTTGATATTTTCAGAAGTTAATTCGTTTAAAGCCACAGCTATCAGTACCAGAAAGATTTATTTTTAAATCTTTGGTCCCGATATTGTATCGGGATATTTTTTTGTACTAAGAGTTTGATCGTGGCTCAGGGTTAACGCTGGCGATGTGCCTAAGACATGCAAGTCGAGCGGGATTCGTGTGTAACACATGGAATTCAAATTTCTAATTTATAATTTTTAATTTCTAATCAATTTTTAATTTATAG
>ERZ795044.3588-NODE-3588-length-12995-cov-6.180062_pt1 | contig 12995 bp, 11 predicted proteins | sample MGYA00375128_ERZ795044 | MGnify/ENA primary metagenome ERZ795044 (study PRJEB30173, sample SAMN05720213) | anaerobic digester metagenome | isolation source: active sludge of municipal wastewater-treating anaerobic digesters | place: USA | collected 2014-12-22 ... | reverse complement strand
TTACCATCAATTTCGCGGTCGCGAAACTGGTGGTAAGGTGTTTTTTGGGACAACAATCTTTGAAGCGGGGCGAGGTTTGTTTTACAAAAAAATTAAACTGGATCGTAGTGATTTTTTTGCCAAGGGTGACACCTGCATATTCTTAAAAAGCCCCGCCATAATCCAGAAAGTGGCCCGTATTTTAAAACAGCTTGTTTGGTATATTCTGAACAAGTTGGGATAAACTGACAACTATTATGAGATCTCAAGGGTATTTTTTGATAAATATTTATCAAAAAAACAATAATTTTAGTCATTAAATTAATTTATTTTTATTTAATAAAAACAAAATTTCTTCTTTTATTTGATTCTTTTCCGGTAAAAAAGATTGATTTTTATATATGAATAAACCTGAACCGGATTTTAAATCAACATCTTTTAATACATTATAAACAATTCGTCTATATTTATTTCTAAGAAAAGCTTTTTTAAAGGTCTTTTTAGGTGCCACCACCCCAAACTTGGGTTCATTTGTCTTTATAAAATAAAACAAAAAAAGAGGGGACGAAAAAACCTTGCCGTTTTTTATCAAAACATCAAAATCTTTTTTTGTCACCCTCTTTTTTTTAGGAAGCATTTTACTACTTTTTAATTGAAACATTGACTCGGCCTTTTCTGCGTCGAGCTGTGTTTACCTTTCTTCCGTTTTTTGTTTTTGTTCTTACCAGAAATCCATGAGTTTTGGCTCTTTTCCTTCTGTTTGGTTGATATGTTTGAGACATAGTAGAAATATATAACATATTGAACAATAATGCAATCTGTGTCTTAAATAAATATCCACACGATATCAACATGTTAATTAAGACATTTTATTGTTGTGAATTTCTAAAAGAAGTTATAATGAAAAAACAACAAATTATTTAAATAAAATAAGATTAAAATTAAAAGTCGGTTAATAAAAATTTAGTGGATAAATAAAGGACAAATGGATACAAAAGAACTCTGGGATAAATGTTTAACAGAAATAGAATTAAATATTTCAAAAGCTAATTTTTCTACTTGGTTTAAGAACACTTCAATTATAAAAGAGGAGTCTGGTGTAATTCACCTCGGTGTTCCAAATGAGTTTGTTAAAGATTGGTTATATAATAAATTTCATAAACTTATATTAAAAACCTTAATCAATAATAATAGTGAAATAAGGGGAGTTGAATATTTTATAAATAAACAAGATCCTAAAAAACTAAAAGAGTTATCTAAAAACGACAACCCTTCAGTTAGCCCAATTAATCTTAATAATGAATTGCCATTAAATGATTTATATATCAATAAAGATGATAATCTTAATCCGAGATATAATTTTAATTCTTTCATAGTTGGTCCTTTTAATGAATTAGCTTATGCTGTTTCTCAAGCAATTATTGCTAACCCGGGTCAAAATTATAATCCATTCTTTGTTTATGGGGGAACAGGACTTGGTAAAACACACATGATCCAAGCAATAGGTAATACTATTAAAACAAAATATCCAAATAAAAAAATTTACTATGTTAGTTTAGAAAAATTTGCTATTGATTACATAAACTCTATTCAAAATAAAAACCCTAACGCTTTTAAGGAGAAATATCGTAAGTATGATGTCTTTATTATGGATGATATTCAGTTTATTTCTAAAATGGACAAGACTCAGGAAGAATTATTCCATTTATTTAACACTTTATATGAAAACAATAAACAAATTATCTTTTCATCTGATAAACACCCTAATTTTATCCAGGGTTTAGAGGAAAGATTACAATCCCGTTTTGCTTCTGGAATGACTGTTCAAATAGTTGAACCAGATTATGAATCAAGAATTGCTATTATTAAAGCTAAGTTTGGTAACACTAATTGTATTTTTGAACCAGAGGTTGTATCTTATTTAGCTGAATCTTTAAATGGTAATATTCGTGAATTAGAAGGTAGTTTAAATACAGTTATTTATCAAAGTCAATTAAAAAATAAATCTTTAAGTTTAAGTGAAGTAAAAAGCTTAATTAAAAACAATATTAAACCTAAGAAAAATGTAGCTGTTAAAGATATTGTTAAAGTTGTAGCTGAACAATATGGTATTCCAGAAGATTCTGTTTATGAAAAAACAAGAAGAAAAGAAATTGTTAAAGCTAGGCAAGTAGCTATGTATATACTTAGAGAAGATTTTAATATTTCTTATCCTTTGATTGGACAAAAAATGGGAAATCGCGATCACACTACAGTTATTCACTCTCATTTAAAAATTAAAGAGGATTTAAAAACAGATCCATCTTTATTACAAGAAATAGAAAAGATAAGAGTTATGTTGAAATAGGTTATATAAGTATGTGGAAAAGCTGTGTTTTTAAAAAAAGAAAAAGTTGATAAGTTTAATAAAAAAAATATTTCAAAAATAATTAACAATTAGTAAATTTTTAAAAAAATATTTTTATCAAAAAAACCATTTAAAAATAAAACTTAAATTTAAATCCACATATTCACAGGTCTAATAGTATTAATAAATTATAATATATATTTAATAACAATTATATGAAAATAGAATGTTTAATAGAAAAAATTAAAAAAGCTCTAAGTTCTGTTGAAAGAGTTACTGGAAAAAATTTAACCTTACCTGTTTTAAGTTCAATTCTTTGGGTAGCAACAAATAAAAGTTTAAAATTAAGAGCTACTAATTTAAATATAGGAGTTGAAATAGATGTTCCAGCTAAAATAGAAGAAGAAGGGACAGTTGCTGTTCGGGGTGATATTTTATCATCATTATTTTCAGTTCTTCAAGGGGATCTAAATGTTAAATTTGAATTAATTAATGATAATTTATCAGTTAAAACAAAAACAAACTCTATTTTATTAAAAAGTATTCCCCATGATGATTTTCCAACTATTCCTTTAATTAAAGGTCAAGAAATAATTATTCCTAATAAAAAATTTATTGATGGTTTAAAATCTGTTTATTATAGTTCAGCTATTTCTGATATAAAACCAGAAATTGGAAGTGTTTATATTTATCCAGATGATGATATGTTGGTTTTTGTGGCAACTGATTCATTTCGTTTAGCTGAAAAGAAAATTAAAATTAAACAAAAATTATCTTTTGATGGTATTTTAATTCCATTTAAAAACATTATTGAGATTATTAAAATTTTTGATGGAATTGATGAAGATTTAAAAATAACTCTCCAAAAAAATCAAATATCTTTTTCTTTAGAAAATATTTATTTAACTTCCCGTGTTGTTGATGGTAGTTTTCCTGACTATAAACAAATAATTCCCAAAATACCAACAACAAAAGCTATTGTTTTAAAACAGGAATTATTATCATCACTTAGAATTTCAAATCTTTTTTCAGATAAATTTAATCAAATTGTTTTAAATATTAAACCAAAAGAAAAAAAGATTGAAATAGAATCTAAAAATAATGATGTAGGAGAAAATATATCTTTAGTTGACGGAGCTTTGTCAGGGGAGGCTATTTCAGCTAACTTTAATTATAAATATATATTAGATTGTTTCCAGTCAATTGAGGCTGATAGTTTAAGTTTAGAATTAAGTGGTAATAATAAAGCTATGATTATTAGAGGGGTTGGAGATTCTTCTTTTCTTTATTTAGTTATGCCAATGAATAGATAAAATGGACTATCAACACATCACCTCTTTTTTTGAAAAATTTAAGAAAATAATTTTTCAAAAAAACCAAATAAAAGAAATTGTTATTAAAAACATATCAGAAATAATTTCTTATCAAATAAAAGATAATTGGATAGATATTAAAAAAAACGAAGTTAGTCTAAAAACTTCACCTCTTTTAAAAAATGAAATTTTAATTCACAAAAAAGAAATTCTTGAAAAAATAAATAAAGAACTACCTGTTGATTTTAAAATAATTAATATAAAATAATTACTATTCTATATCAAAACCTAAAATTTCTTCAGATTTATTTCCTAAAACATCCAAAACAATAATTCGGATGTTATTTTTTTGATTAATATCTGAAATATCTACTGGTTTAAAATTAAATACATAAGGTTTGTTTTTAAGAGAAGTTAAATAAGTATTATTAACAAAAACATCTATTTTTTTAATTATATTTCTACTCTCCATTTTAATCTCAACTAAAATATTATCTTCTTTATTATATTTTTTGTTTTCTAATCCAATTACTTCAAAAACAGGTTTAGATAACGAAGTGTGGACATCGTCATATTCTGTTGGTATTTCTATTTCATAATCATATTTTATTTTATTTTGTTGCCACCAATTATTAACCCCATATTCCCAACTATTATATTGAGAATCAGTAATTTCTTCTGGTATTTCTTTATTAAGTGGATTGTTTTTATCTATCCAATGTAAAATTGAGTGAACATTAAAATCAAAAACTTCCTTTTTTGTTTCTTCAGGGGTGTATTCTGTGGCTAATTTTCCAGAAATTGTATCAATTATATGAGTTTGTCCATTTTGCCAAATACCCCTAATAACAGGAGGGAGGGATGGATCTAATGGTTTTGGTTCTTCAAATTTTTCTACTTCTTTATTACGAAGAGCCTCAACCATAACAGCATTCCATATTGGACCAGCCATAGCAACACCTCCTTTTTTCATTGGGATATTATCATTATTTCCAACCCAAACACCCACAGCGATATTAGGAGTATAACCAATTGTCCAAGCATCCTTATTATCGTTTGTCGTTCCTGTTTTAGCGGCTGCGTCCACTCCAGGCACTCGTAGTAATGAATAAGAACCAAAAGCTGGGGTTCTAGCTTCATTATCGGATAAAATACTTGAAATTATATTAGTTACATTTTCATCAATAACTCGCTCTTCATTTAAACTAAACTCCTCTAACAAATTATCATTTCTATCATAAACAGCTAATATTGATTTTGGACTATTTTTTATTCCTTTATTAGCAAAAACACTATAGGCTGAAGTCATATCAAGTAAAGTTGTCTCTCCTCCACCAATCACTAATGATAAACCATATAAATTAGGGTCATTTTTTAGTGTTGTAATTCCTAGGTTTTGAGCCATTTTAATTGAATCAGAAATTCCAACTAGATAAAGCAATTTAACTGCCACAATGTTTATTGATTGAGCCAATGCGTTTCTTAAAGATACTGGGCCAACAAAAGCATTATTCCAATTGTCTGGGGTATAACAATCCTCTCTATCTGATATTCCAGATGGATCACAAGAGGAATTAAACTCTGTTCTAACATCAAACAGGTGAGTTTCGTCTGTGTAACCTTTTTCAAAAGCAAGGGCATAAACAATTGGCTTAAAAGAAGAACCAGGCTGTCTTTTAGCTGTGGCTACATTGAAATTACCATCTATTTCTCTATCAAAATAATCTCTTGAACCAACCATCGCAAGTATTTGACCTGTTTTAGGATCAATTACAACAGATGCTGCGTTTTTTCCACCCCAGTTTAGTTCGTTTTCTTTAGATTTTTCTAAGATTATTTTCTCAATCTTTTCTTGTAACTCATAATCAATTGTTGTAATAACTTTTAAACCACCTTCTTCTAGTGTATTTTGACCATATTTATTTTCTAAGTAATCTTTAACATAAAAAACAAAATGTGGGGCTAAAATACCACCTTTTTGCTGGGGTAAGAAAACAACTTTTTCTTCCTTGGCTTCTTGGTATTCATTTTCATTAATCAAACCAACTTCTAGCATCCTAGAAAGGACTAAGTTTTTCCGCCCATCTAATTTGTCTTTATTTTTTCCATAAGGGGAATAATAAGTTGGGCCATTTGGAATAGCAGCCATATAAGCTGATTCAGCTAAGGTTAAATCTACTGGGTCTTTGGCAAAGAAATATTTTGTTGCTTCTTTAATTCCATAAATATTTCCTCCGTAAGGAGCCTCGTTTAAATATAAAGCTAAAATATCATTTTTATCCATATTTTGCTCTAATTTTATAGCTAGCATCCACTCTTTTATTTTTCTAGCAAGTGAAACCTCTGATGTTAAAAGAGTGTTTTTTATAACCTGTTGGGTTATAGTTGAACCACCCTGAATTTTTCGGCCGGTTAATTTGGCCCAGATTGTTGCTCTTATAATAGAGCTAATTCTAATTCCTTTGTGGTTATAAAACTCAGAGTCCTCAATAGCAACTGTTGCTTTAGTTATGTTTTCTCCCATCTCCTCAAAAGGAATAATCGTTCTCTTAATATCACGATGAACATCATAAAGTAAAATTTCTCCCGTCCGATCATATATTTTAGTTGAGCTTTCAACTTTTCTCTCATCAAACTGTTTGAAGTCTGGAATTTTCAAATTACTAACCCAGATTATAAAAAAACCAGTTAGAACAAAAAAAAGACCCAATCCAAGCATTAAAAGCGACTTAAACCAAGATTTCTTCTGTTTCTTTTTATTTTTTCTCATATTTTAAATAATATCACAATTTTATTTAATATGTTAAAATATAACACATGGAAAATAAACAGGAAGAATTATTAAAAAGGGGAATATCGGCTATTTATCCATCAGTAGAGTTTTTAGAGTCTAAACTAAAATCTGGTAAAAAACTCACATTATATCTAGGAATTGATCCAACTGGACCAACATTACACCTCGGACACTTTATCCCTATTAAAAAAATGGCCGAGTTTCAAAAGGCTGGACACCAAATAATTATCTTAATTGGAGATTTTACAGCAATGATCGGTGATCCAACAGACAAAAAAAGCACTCGTCAGCCATTAAATCGAAAACAGATTCTAAATAATTTAAAAGATTACAAAAAACAGATTTCCACCACTCTTTCTTTTAAAGGTAAAAATAAAGCCAAAATAAAATTTAATTCTAAATGGCTTGGAAAAATGAAGTTTGAAGATGTTTTATCTTTAGCTTCTAATATGACGGTTCAGCAAATGCTTGAGAGAGATATGTTTAAGAAAAGGATGGAAGATGGCAGGCCAGTTTCAATTCATGAGTTCCTATATCCCCTAATGCAAGCCTATGATTCTGTTGTGATGGATGTGGACGGTGAGATTGGAGGCAATGACCAAACATTTAATATGCTTTGTGGTCGGGACTTAATGAAGACACTTAAAAATAAAGAAAAATTTGTTATTACAACAAAGCTTCTTGAAGACAACCAAGGTCAAAAAATGGGTAAAACCGAAGGCAATATGGTTGCTTTATCTGATAGCCCAGATGAAATGTTTGGTAAAATAATGAGTTGGTCTGACGGTTTAATAATTTCTAGTTTTGAGCTTTGCACTAATGTTCCAATGTCTGAAATAAACCAATTCACAAAACTTTTAGAACAAGGAGAAATAAATCCACGAGATTTAAAAATGAGACTAGCTAAAGAGATTATAACTATTATTCACAATGAAAATAAAGCTAAAGTAGCCGAACAAAACTTTATTAAAACATTTCAAAAAAAAGAGGTTCCTGACCAAATAAAGAAAGTTAAAGCGGGTGTAGATGATTTATTAATTGATGTTTTATTAAGTAATAAAGTTGTTCAATCTAAAACTGAATTTCGTCGCTTAATTAACGAAGGGGCTATTAGCATAATTGATAAAGAAGAAAAAATTACTCAAATTGACGAACTCGCAAGACCAGCTGTTTACCGAATTGGTAAAAAAAGATTTATTCAAATAGAAAACTAAATCTCTCTGGTTTTAATAACCCATCATTCTTTATTCTATGTTGAATTATCAAATAATTGAATTGTTCAATTATTTGATAATTATTTTATTATACTAATTCCGCGGTCGCGAAATTAGTATAATCCTCTTTCTGCTTGGCTTTAGTTTTTATTCTGTCTATTATATCGAATTCGCGATCGCGAATTCGTTTTAATTCTATGCCCTGCTTGGTTTTTAATTCGTTTATTATATCAATTTCGCGGTCGCGAAATTAGTATAATCCTCTTTCTGTTTGGCTTTAGTTTTTATTCTGTCTATTATATCGAATTCGCGGTCGCGAATTCGTTTTAATTTTACACCCTGCTTGGTTTTTAATTCGTTTATTATATCAATTTCGCGGTCGCGGAATTGATATAATAACCCCCGTTTTAATCAACCAAACTTATCGACCGAATTTGCTATTTTAATCAATTCAATTTCACTGTATTTATTTTTTTGTTGTGTTAAAATAAAAATATGTCTCCTCTATCCTACAAGGGTTATAGGGTTGGATCTATTGAAAAAGAAATTTTAAAAATTTTTTTAAATGTTAAAAGTGGGGAACTTCCCAATAAGTACAACGAAAAATTTTCTGATATCCTGAAAACAGCCCAACAAAAATCTAACTATTCTAAGATGACTAAAAATATGGCCAGAAAGGGTTTCTTGGTTTTTAAAAACAAAGGAGGTGAAATAAAGATAGAGATAACCGATAGTGGAAGAAAAATAGCCTCTAATTATTATTTATGTGGGTTAAAGACTAATAAAAATCCAAAGGTTTGGGATAAAAAATGGAGGATTGTGATGTTTGATATTCCCGAGAAAAAAAAGAAGGCCAGAGATTTAATTAGGTTTCATTTAAAAAGATTGGGTTTTTTACAAATTCAAGTAAGTGCTTGGATTTTTCCTTACCCTTGTGAAGAATTAGTAACCATCATTAAAAGTGAGTTTGGTTTTGATAAAGAAGTTGTGTATTTAATCGCTAGTCGGTTTGAGGGGGATTATATTTTTAGAAAAAGTTTTAAGGTTTAATTTTATTATACTAATTCCGCGGTCGCGAAATTAGTATAATCCTCTTTCTGTTTGGTTTTAGTTTTTATTCTGTCTATTAAAACGAATTCGCGGTCGCGAATTCGTTTTAATTTTACACCCTGCTTGGTTTTTGATTCGTTTATTATATCAATTTCGCGGTCGCGGAATTGATATAATAATCTAGTAAACACTAGTCTGTTTCTAAAATAAAAAAACCAGATTAAAACAAAATAAAAATCTGGACTAAACTAAAATAAAAAATCCGGATGTAATCCGGATTTTTTATTAGTAAGCATCTTCCTCTTCGTCTGAGTTATTGTCCCACTCATCATCCTCATCATCATACATTTCGGTGTCATCATCACTATCATCTTCTCCATCATCACTTTCAAACACTTCATCAATTACACCTTCGTCTATTTCCTCATCTAAGTCTAGGTCTTTCTTAAAAATGTCTTTATCTTGAGACTCTTCAGTCTCATCAAGTTCATTATCTATGTCTTTAAAATCTTTGCTCATATGACTCAAAAATTTAATTTATAAAATTTAATAATGCACTATTTGTATCAAAATATAAAAAGCTTGGCAAGGCTTTTAGCCTGTGGATAAACAGCTTTTATTTAATAAAAAATAAAGACAAAAAACCCATAAAACACAAGCTTTTATCTTATTTTTGGCAAGCCAAAAAAGTTAGGCCAATAGCAATAGCGTCTAGTTCATCGTCAGACGCCGTTTCTTTTTTTATTTGTATTAATCGCGGAACCATAGACATAACCATCTTTTTATCAGCTTTACCATAACCAGTAACAGCTACCTTAATTTCAGGAGGAGTGTATTCAAAAATATCTAAACCATAAAGACTAGCTGAATAAATTATAACCCCACGAGCTTCAGCCACCCCCATAGCTGTTTTTTGATTAACCGACAAATAAAGTTTTTCAATTGCTAAAACTTCTGGTTTGTATTTTTCTATAACTTGAGCTACTTCTTGCCCAATCTTTTTTAAACGAATAGCAAAAGAGGTGTCCGTTGTTGTTTTAAAACACTCCGAAAAAAGTAATTCCTCTTTTCCAGAATCTTTTTTTTCAATCACCGCAATCCCAATTCTTTCATAGCCCGGGTCAATGGCTAAAACTTTATTTTTTTTCATAACCCAAATGATCATAGCCTTTCTCCGTCACTATTCTACCCCTAGTTGTTCTGTCTAATAATCCTAATCTAATCAAATACGGCTCAATAACTTCTTCTATTGTTGCTTCCTCTTCTCCACTGGCAGCAGAAATTGTTTTTAAACCAACTGGCCCACCCTTAAATTTAGAAATAATAATATCTAATATCCTTCGGTCAGAAGAGTTTAACCCAAGTTCATCTATTTCAAGTAAAGCCAAAGCTTTCTTAACGATTTCTTTAGACAAAGACATTTTATTAACCTGAGCATAATCTCGACATCTTTTAAGTAGATAATTAGCTGTTCTTGGGGTAAACCTTGCCCTCTTAGCTATTTCTTCCAAGGCTCCATCTTCTAACTGGACACCAAGTATTTTAGCTGACCTCTCAAGTATTTTTTCTATTTCCTTGTCGTTGTAAAATTCTAATCTAAAAACACCACCCGAGAAACGAGAGCGTAAGGGAGATGATAATAAGGCCACTCTAGTTGTTGCGGCAATTAAAGTAAAAGCTGGTAACTCTAATTGGATAGTTCTAGCTGATGGCCCCTTACCAATAATAATATCTAAGAAACCAGACTCCATTGCCGGATAAAGAATTTCTTCAACAACTTTATTGAGTCTGTGTATTTCATCTATGAAGACAATGTCGCCCGGAGATAGGTTTGTTAAAACAGAAGCAAGGTCACCAACCTTTTCAATAGCGGGGCCAGATGTAATCTTTATTTGCCTATTTGTCTCTTTGGCAATTAAATGAGCCAAAGTTGTTTTACCTAAGCCGGGTGGACCATAAAAAAGCAAATGTTCAGCTGGGTGAGATCTTTCTTCTGCTGCTTTAAGTAATATTTTAAGGTTTTGTTTGATGTTTTCTTGCCCTACATAGTCATCCCAGGCCTCTGGTCGGAGTGTTTGGTCTAAATAGGAGTCTTCTTTTTTTGTTTTATTATTACTTGACATAATTTTTAATATATGATATATTCTGTGTGTATCCGTATATTACATTATAGCATTTTAGAAAGAGGACATAAATCTCTAAGCAATCGGCCTCGTGCTCTATATCAGTGCATAGGACGTTTTGGTTTATTACTGGAGCTATCCTGTAATCTTTTATTACTTTGTTTAATAAATTTTTACAAAGGATTGTTTAGAGATTTATGTTTTCTTTTAAAAAATCCGGCTTTGGCCGGATTTTTTATTCCTCCAACAAATCAACCACGCTCCGAACCTCCTCTAAAGAGGTGATTCCTTTCAAAACCTTAATAATTCCATCTTCTTGCATATTTAACGTCCCTTGTTTGGCTGATATTTTTTTAATATCTCTTTCACTTGGTTTACCAAGTATAATTTTTTCAATTTCCTCATCTGTCTGAATTGCTTCAAATATACCCATTCTCCCCTTATAACCAGTATGGTTACACTTATCACAACCAACTGGCCCATATATTTTATATTCTTGGGTTAGGTCTATTCCAGCCCGACCCAAATCTTTACCGTTTTCTTTTGCTTTATTAATAATACTATCAATTATATTTTTTTCTCTGGGGCTAATGACTTTTTCTTTTTTACAGATGGGACACAAAACTCTAACTAAACGCTGAGCCACAGATAAAGATAAAGCGGAAACCAGTGTTTGAGGGTTAACATCAAGGTCAATTAATCTAGGAATAACCCCAGCAGCATTATTGGTGTGCAGGGTAGAGAAAACTAAGTGACCCGTTAAGGCTGATTGCACAGCTGTCTTTGCTGTCTCGGCGTCTCTAATCTCTCCGACCATTATTACATCAGGGTCTTGTCTTAAAGCTGACCTTAATCCAGATAAAAATGTATAACCTTTCTCTTCTTCAACTTGAGTTTGAGATATCCCAGGTAAATGATATTCAATAGGGTCCTCAATTGTAATTATTTTTATTTCTTTTGAATATATTCTTTGTAAAAAAGAGTATAGCGTTGTCGTTTTTCCGGAACCAGTTGGACCGGTTAAAAGAATTAAACCATTTGGTTTTTTAATCTCATCCATAAATATTTGGAAAAGAGCTGGTTCTATTCCGGCGTCCTCTAGTTTGTGTCTAATTGATTTAGGGTTTAGTATACGCAAAACGACAGATTCACCGTAAGCTCCTGGCATTACGGAAACACGCAGGTTTATTTCATCCTGGTCTAACATAAAACTAAAACGTCCATCTTGAGCTGATGCTGTTGTGGTTATTTTTAGACCCGCAATTAATTTAATTCTGGAGTTTATAAACTTATGGATAGAAGGGTCTATTTCCATCAATTCTTGTAAAACTCCGTCTAGCCTAAGCCTAATTCTAATTGTGCTTTCTTCTGGCTCAAAGTGAATATCAGAGGCATTGATAGCAATGGCACCAGCGATGATAACTTCTAGTATTTTTGATGTTATGCGAGAGCCTCCTTCCTGTGTCTTAACTACAGCTTCTTTAATATCCCCGAGATTTTTTATTTCAGCCATAATCTTTTTTAGAGATTCTCCAGAAATACTAATAACTCCAGCCTCAGATTCCATCGCTTTTGATAATTCAGCATACCTTTCCCAGACTTTTTCTAGGCTAGATAAAGACGCCATATAAAAGGCTGGAGTTAATCCTCGCCCCTTAAAATAACTTTCTAAAAAAGAAATTTTATCTGGTTGAGGAGATCTAACTGCTACGTGAATATTTTTTCCAGATAATTTAAATGGTCCAATTTCCCACTCTCGAGCATCTTTCTCTCTAACCGAACGTAAGGCCTCGTTTTCAACAGGTAGGTCAGATAGATTAACAGACCCAATGTTGTATTTAGATTGAGCTAAAAATTCAACCAATTGCTCTTCCTCAATCTTTTTTAAGTCGTCTAGTTTTTTTTGCTGTTTTTCATCGTCAAACTTAATTGTCATATAAACTATTATATATTATAAAAGGTCAAAACGCACCCCTTCACCTATATTTTTATTCTTTACCGATCCTGCGCGATCGCGCGATTTCGGTAAAATTTATTTTTGTTAAATTTGTGCTGTTTTGTGACTTGTCTACATAATTATCCCTCATTATTTACCATATGTTGGAGGAAGGTGGTGACATTGACATTTTTCTATAAATATGCTATTCTTTGTTTGAAATAGTATCTCTCTTGTTA
>ERZ795044.3582-NODE-3582-length-13006-cov-4.710293_pt1 | contig 13006 bp, 10 predicted proteins | sample MGYA00375128_ERZ795044 | MGnify/ENA primary metagenome ERZ795044 (study PRJEB30173, sample SAMN05720213) | anaerobic digester metagenome | isolation source: active sludge of municipal wastewater-treating anaerobic digesters | place: USA | collected 2014-12-22 ... | reverse complement strand
GTAACTTTTCTCTGAAATTACTGGTTTTAATACAATCTCCTTACTTTCCATTTAATAATCGGGTCTCTAATATATTAATTGCTTCTTTATCAACTACCACCTCTTTACTGTTTACAATATGTTTTACATTAACTCTCATTGGGGTTAAAACATTAATATGTTTAATATTTCTTAATGCTAACCTAACTTTATCACTATCTGTGATAACTACGGTCTTGTTTGATATCTCTTTATTTAGTATATTTCTTATCTCTTTTAACTCTTTATCAGATACTATGCTTACAAATTTAACAGCATTCTTTCTATTTCTATCTGAAAGTACTACACACATAGCCTTTTTAACCATTCCCTTATTAATATCTCTCTTCCAATTTCTTTCATTAGGACCAAATGTAACACCACCACCAACCCATAAAGGAGATCTCGTAGATCCTGATCTAGCCCTACCTGTTCCTTTCTGTTTCCAAGGTTTTCTACCTCCACCAGATACATCTCCTCTTCCTTTTACTGTAGATGTACCTTTCCTCTCGTTACTAAGAAATACATAAAGAACCTGTGCTACTAAATCAGCATTGTAAGGAGCTTTCCATACCTTAGCATTTAATTTTACTTCTTCTTTTGTTTCTTTTTTTACTTTTTCTGCCATGTTACTTTTCAATATATATTTTTACTAAATCTCCATTAGAACCTGGTATTGGACCACTAATTAAAATATGATTCTCTTTTATTCCAACTACTCTCTTGTTTTTTAATGTAACCCTCTCTGAACCCATTCTTCCACCCATTCTCGTACCCTTAAATACTCTACCTGGATCTGCACCAGCACCAATAGAACCTGGTGCTCTTAATCTATCTGACTGACCGTGTGTCCTAGGACCTCCTTTAAATCCATGCCTTTTTACAACACCAGCAAACCCCTTTCCTTTTGATACCCCTGTTACAGTAACAATATCCCCTTCATTAAAGGTCTCTGCTACTAAATCACTTCCAATCTTAAATCCCTCTTCTAACTCACCTTTTACTAACCATTTATACATAGGTACATAACCTAACTCTTTGTACTGTCCTAATTGTGCTTTGGTAGATTTCTTTTTAGTACCTAATCCTAATTCTATTTTCCCTTCTTTTACATTAGCAATCTTACATCCAGCAACATCAACAAAAGTAACAGGTACTGCCCTGTCCTTTGCGAAAACTCTTGTCATTCCTTTTTTAATTCCTAATATTGCTTTCATATATCTATTATTGAATCTCAATACCTACACCTGCAGGCATCTGAAGATGCTGTAGTGCATCTATAGTCTTTGGTGTGGGATCAATGATATCTATTACTCTTTTATGAGTATTTATCTCAAAGTGTTCTACTGAACTCTTATAGATAAATGGTGATCTATTTACTGCTAATTTCCTCTTTCGAGTTGGTAGAGGAATTGGACCAGCTACTTTAGCTCCTGTACTAATGGCAGTCTCTATAATACTTTTAGAAGACTTATCTAATACAACAGCGTCATACCCTTTTAACTTTACTCTAATTTTTGAACCTATTTCACTCATTCTATCTTAAAGAGCTAAATTAAATTTTAGTAACAGGGAGGTTTAATCCTCCCTGTTTACTGACTAATTACTTAATAACTTCAGTAACAATACCCTTACCTACTGTCTGACCACCCTCTCTAATTGCAAAACCTTGTCCCTTTTCAATTACAACTGGAGCCATAAGTTTAACTGTAAATTCAGTATTATCTCCCGGTGTAACCATCTCTACTCCCTCTGCTAATGTTACCTCTCCAGTGACATCAGCTGTTCTTACATAGAACTGTGGTTTATACCCAGTAATGAATGGTGTATGTCTTCCACCCTCTTCTTTACTTAAGATATATACCTCTGCTTTAAACTCTGTATGAGTTTCTACTGAACCAGGTTTTGAAAGTGTTTGACCTCTTTCAACATCTGCCCTCTTAAGACCTCTTAAAAGAATACCTACATTATCACCAGCCTGTGCATCTTTCATTGATTTATTAAACATTTCAATACCGGTTGCTGCTGTTTTTTGTGGTTTTCTTCCCATTCCTAATATCTCAACATCCTCATTTAATTTGATTACTCCTCTCTCAATTCTTCCTGTTACAACTGTACCTCTTCCTTCAATTGAGAATACATCTTCAATAGGCATTAAGAATGGCTTCTCAACATCTCTCTCAGGAATTGGAATAAATTCATCAACAGCTTTCATCAACTCTCTAGCAGAAGCTAATCCTTCCTCTTCACCCTTTTGAGCTTTAAGAGCATCTCCAATTATCACAGGAGCGTTTGCATCATATCCGTATTTTCCTAAAAGATCTGACACATCTGCTTTAATCAATTCTAAAATCTCGTCATCTGCTTCTCCAAATTTATTAATGAATACAACCATCTTTGGAACACCAACCTGCTTTGCAAGTAAGATATGCTCTTTTGTTTGAGGCATAGCACCATCATCAGATGATACAACTAATATTGCACCATCCATTTGAGCTGCACCTGTGATCATATTCTTGATATAGTCCTTGTGTCCTGGGCAATCAACTAATGCGTAGTGTCTAGTATCTGTTTCAAACTCGACATGTGCTACAGCAACAGTTATTGATTTTGCTCTTGACTCTGGATCTTTGTCCAATTTATCGATCATTTTATCTTTCTCAGGTGAGAAAGCATTAAGAATACCTCTAACCAAAGTTGTCTTACCGTGATCGATATGACCTAAGGTTCCGATATTCATGTGTGGCTTTGTTCTTGTAAAGTCTGCCATTGAATATATTTAATTAATTTATATATATTTATTAACTACACAATACTCACTAAACACCATTAAGCGAGTCTGCGTTGAATATTATCAAAAAGACTCAAGATATGCAAGTGTTTAAGGTGTATTTTGATATATATGAGATATTTTTAATTTCCTTTAACACCTGCTATCTCGTCTGCAACATTTCTTGGTACTTCAGCATAGTGAGAGGGTTCAATACTTGCACTGCCTCTACCACTAGTTAAAGACCTAAGTTCACTTGTATATCCAAATAACTCAGAGAGTGGAACTAATGCATTTATTACTGTAATACCATTACCAATATCCTCAGTTCCTTGTATTTGACCTCTTTTACTACTTAAAGATCCTGTTACATCACCCATATACTGTTGTGGTACTTCAACTGCTACATCCATAATTGGTTCTAAAAGTATAGGGGTTGCTCTTCTACATCCCTCTTTGAATGCCATAGATGCAGCTACTTTGAATGCAGCTTCAGAGGAGTCTACCTCATGGTAAGAACCATCAAAGAGTGTAACTTTAATATCTACAACTGGATATCCAGCTACTACTCCTGCCTTCATTGTTTCTTCAACACCTTTCTGTATAGCAGGAATATACTCTCTTGGAATAGCACCACCCTTAATTGCATTTATAAATTCAAAACCTTTACCTTTTTCATTTGGTTCTATCTTCAACCAACAGTGACCATATTGACCTTTTCCACCTGATTGCTTGATATATTTACCCTCTGCCTGTTCACAAATAGATTTAACAGTTTCTCTATATGCTACCTGTGGTTTCCCAACATTAGCAACAACATTAAACTCTCTCTTCATTCTATCTACCATAATTTCAAGATGTAATTCACCCATTCCTGAGATGATAGTTTGACCAGTTTCTACATTGCTCTCTACTTTAAATGTAGGATCTTCTCTTACTAATCTGTTTAGCGCCTCAGACATTTTCTCTTCATCAGATTTAGTTGCTGGCTCTATGGCTTGTGATACAACTGGTTCTGCAAATACAATTTGCTCTAATATTATTGGATTATTCTCATCACATAATGTGTCTCCTGTTACTGACACCTTAAGTCCAACAATTGCCCCAATATCTCCAGCTCTAAGTGCAGGAACTTCTTCTCTATCATCTGCATGCATTAATACTAACCTACTTATCCTTTCTCTTACATCCTTTGTTGAGTTGTAAACATATGAACCAGAATTAACTGTTCCAGAATAAACCCTAAAGTATGATAGATTACCAATATGTGGATCATTTACTATCTTAAATACTAACCCAGAGAAAGGTTCACTCTCTTCTGGTTTTCTTTCTATTTCTGCACCCGTTTTGGGATGATCGCCCTGAACGGGAGGGACATCTAAAGGTGATGGCAAGCAGAGTGATATGTAATCAAGTAATGTCTTAGCCATCACTGTTCTCGAATCACCACCTAGTACTGGAAACACCTTACTTTCTAAAGTACCTTTTCTTAATGCAATTTTTAACTCATCAACAGTAATCTCCTCTCCTGCAAAATACTTTTCCATTAACTTGTCATCCATCTCTACCAATGCCTCTATCAATGCAGCTCTCTGCTCCTCTGTTTTACTCTTTAAATCTTCAGGAATAGGGATCTCTTTTATCTCTTGTGAATCTGCAGAATCATATGTAAACGCTTGATTGTAAAGCAAATCTACATACCCATGAAGTTCACTCTCTCTACCTATTGGAATAGTTAAAGCTACCGCTTTGGTACTTAATCTGTTTTTAATTGTTGCAAAACTCTTATCAAAATCCCCACCTATGAGGTTAATTTTATTTAAGAAACATATTCTTGGAACATGATATTTATTAGCTTGTCTCCATACTGTTTCAGATTGTGGTTCTACACCCTTTCTACCATCAAAGATAACTACAGCACCATCAAGTACTCTTAAAGATCTCTCTACCTCTGCCGTAAAGTCTACATGACCTGGTGTATCAATTATATTTATTCTATATCTCTTACTATCAAAATCCCAGAAACATGTTACAGCTGCAGATTGGATGGTAATACCTCTTTCTCTTTCCTGTTCCATAAAGTCGGTTGTTGCTGCACCCTCATGTACCTCACCCATCTTATGTATCTGTCCAGTAAAGTACAGAAGTCTTTCAGTTGTAGTAGTTTTACCTGCATCAATATGAGCAATGATTCCAATGTTTCTTATCTGCTCTAATGGCATTTTTATATCATAGGTTTGCATATTCAAAAATCATAAAATTAAAACCTAATGGGAACTTAGGAATATACGCGGTATGGATTATAACAGACTAATCGATTTGAGCCAATAGCTTCTGTGCATCTTCAGATACAACTCCACTTAGGTCATATTCTATCGCTTTCTTAACATAATCTCTAGCTTCATCTAATTCTCCTTTTTCAAAAGATAGTTTAGCAGAAAGTAGATTGTATTTGGGATTAAATTTATCTAACTCCCAGAATACATCTAAAGTCTTTTGAGCTTCCTCTAATTCATTACTCTTTATTAAATACTCTCCCTTTGAGTAAAGATACTCTAATTTCTCCTCTGCCCCTAACTCTTCATAGTTAATTAATCCAATATAGTATTCAAATTTCTCTGTATCATTTCTAAGTGAGTATATATTCATGTAGTACATATTTACGACCCAATCATCAAGAATCCTTTCTGCGATTCTCATTACCTCTAGAGCTTTTTCTGTTAAATCCTCTTTAATTAGAATATCTAGATACTCAATTAATAGCTCATTCTCTACACTGTTACCACCGTAAGATATACCGCTATCATAGTATGATAGAGAGTTATTTATATCATCCTTAAGATAGTAATCTCTAGCAAGTACCCAATATATATACTGATTAAGATCACTTAATGAAGAAGAATTCTCTAAGAGTTCAATACTTTTATCATACTCCCCATACTCATAGTAAGCTTTTCCTAATATATATATACCATCAATATACTCTCCCATTTTGTCGATATTTGGTTCTAGTAAAGCTATAGCCAAATATGGATATCCTACATCTATGTACTCTTTTCCTAACTTAGTACCATTAAACAGAGTATCTGTATTTAAACTATTTAATACCTCATTCCACTGTGTATAAGAATCTCTCCATTTATCTCCTGGCTCTATATCTTTAACTATTGATTTTGCTTTTTCAAAATCACTAACGGCCTCGATATATGAGAGAATTAACTTAGATTCAATTAACATATCTCCTGTATAGCTCTCTTTTATATATGATTTGGCACTCTCAATATTTCCTTTCTGTATATAGGTTTTACCCATACCAAATTGGGCCTCCTTATTACCTGTATCCATACTTTTTGCTAGTTGGTAATTATATAAAGCCCTATCATAGTTACCTACTAAATACTGTGCATCACCAATAGATGAGTAAAGTGTTGCCCTATCAGAGTCTTTTAATTGCGCACCTGATTCGTCTACTAACTTAGTTGCATCTTCTAATCTATTTTTAAGTATAAATATATCCACTATTTTCTCTAAAGCTTCTACTCTTGTAGGTATTAGGTCTACTGCATTACTTAATTTATCAATAGCCATTGTATACTCCTTTGAATCTATAAATTTCTGAGCATCTGTAACCATCATATTGTACTCACTGATTTTTTCCTCAGATACAGTACACCCAGAAAGAAGAACAGAGGATACAAACACTACAGATAGCAGGAGAGTAATTTTTAATATTTTTCTCATGTTTAATATTTTACACATGTTTTTGGAATCATGCTATACTTTGACTACTCCCATAATGTATGGAGATGTATGAATACGGATATTTACGATAAAAAAAACAAAAAAGCTTTTTTAATACCCCTAATATCTCTCCTACTTTTTGGATTTCTTTTTTCATTCCTTTTATCTATTTCAAATAGATATGTTTATGCTCAACAGGATAAATATTTACCACAAGAAAATAGTAATGAGTTTTACTTTTTCCCAAATCAGAAATTACCAAAAATATCTCACGGTTTAAAATTAATTACAATTGAGAAAGATCATAATACATACACATTACTAACAAAATCACCCGATGTTTTTCAAATACTTAGAGAGGCAAATATTTCAATAGATAAAAAGGATGTTGTAACTCTTAGCACTCAATATGTCCAGGATGGAACAATAATATCGGTGATAAGGACAGATAAAATAGTTGTATTGAAGTTTGTTGATATTCCATACAAAACAGAAACTGTTGAAAACAATTTATATATTAAGGGAGAAAAACATATTAAACAGAAAGGTACAAATGGAGTAATGAAACAGAGATTAATGAATACATATGAGAACGGTTATCTCATTAGTTCTGTTTTAATATCTGAAACTATAGATAGGGAGCCTGTAAACGAGATCGTTGAGTTAGGAACTTCTGACTATCTATTACAGGATATTGAGAAGAGGGGGTATAACTGTCCATTCTGGTACTCTGTAGTTGATTCAGGACCATACTCTGATGAAGAAAAAAGATGGTTAAAATTTATTATGTACTGTGAATCAGGATGCAATGCAGAATCAGACAAGGGTACATACAAAGGACTATTCCAATGGAGTCCATACTGGTGGAAAAAACAGTTCCCTGAGAATATATTCGATGGGTATGCTCAGCTTAAACACACTATTGAGAAGTATAGAGCAGGAGAGAAGACGAGAGCGAGTCAATGGCCAGCTTGCCATGCTAGATATGTATCACAATACGGAAGTAATTAACTCTGCCAACTATAGTAATCACATATATCTTGGGGTATCTCTCCAAGAAATCTTGATGGTATCTGCGTACTATACCCCTCTCTACTTAATCTTTGTTCTGAAAATGTTAAATACAATTTCTCTTTAGCCCTAGTTATTCCAACATAACATAGCCTTCTTTCCTCTTCTAGCTCATCTTCATCTGTAAAAGATCTTGAGTGAGGTAAAATACCCTCTTCTACACCAGCAATGAATACATTATCAAATTCTAAACCCTTTGATGAGTGTAAGGTCATAAGATTAACATAGTTCCCACTACCATCTTGATTCTTACTCTGCTCCTGTTCAATTAAATTTATCTCTTGAAGAAACATATCTAACGATCTTTCTTTATACCTTACTGCATAGCTACTTGATACACTCTTTAACTCTTCAATATTCTCTTTCTTGTACTCCGCCTCCTCAGAGCCATCATCCATCCACTCAATGTACCTTGTTTTTCTTAAAATCAAATCAATAACTGAAAGAACATCCAAGCCTTTTGTTTCAGTAAATATACTTCCAAATATCTGTACAAGTGATTTAAATTTAACCATCTCTAAACTTTTTGAAGATATACTCTCATATACCTTAGAGTTAATATTTAAATTTCTCTCATACTCATTTTCTAATTCGTATGTACCAACAAGTAACTCACCAACAGAACATTTACACTCTTGAGCCAAGCTATGTAAACTAGCAACAGATTTGGGCCCCATCTTTCTATTTGGCACATTAAGTATCCTTGAAACACTTAGGTCATCTTTTGGATTAAAAAGAAATCTCATATAGCTGAGGATATCTTTAATCTCTTTTCTCTCATAGAATCTAAAACCACCTACAAGTTTATATGGTAGCCCACCCTTAAGCATTGCTTCTTCAATAGCTCTAGATTGATAGTTTGTTCTATACAGTACCGCTATCTCAGTTAACTGTTCTCCTTGTCTTTTTAATCTGTTAATCTCATCTACAACAAAGTTAGCTTCGTCATCTTGGTCTTGTGCTTGATATATAGTTATACTTTTACCAGAGTCTTTCTGAGTCCAAAGTTTTTTATCAACTCTTAGAGCATTTTGTTTTATTACAGACATAGCAGCAGATATTACATTACCTGTTGATCTATAGTTTTGTTCTAATTTAATAACTGTTACATTCTTAAAATCTTTCTCGAAAGATTGAATGTTTTTAATATCTGCACCTCTCCATCCATATATACCCTGATCATCATCTCCTACTACACATATATTTTGATATTTTTGCGACATTAATTTTGCAAACATATACTGTGCAGTATTAGTATCTTGATACTCATCAATTAGTATATATCTATATATATCTTGATATGATTCTAAAACCTTTCTATTCTCATTTAGTAGTTTAACAGTTAAATATATTAGATCTCCAAAATCTACAGCGTTTTGTGCCTGTAACTGTTTCTGATACAAAGGGTATATATCAGAAACAATGTCTTCAATATATCCACCGTAGTGTTGAGAAAATTTATCAGGTCCAATTAATTCATTTTTTGCTGTTGATATGAAATATGATATTGATTTAGGTCTAATCTGTTTAATATCAATATCTTGTTCCACTAGTATATCTTTTACTAGATTATCAGAATCATCAGAATCAAATATTGAAAAATTTGGTAGAAGACCTACCTCTTTAGCGTTATGCCTAAGGAAAAGAGCTCCTATAGAATGGAATGTCCCTATTAATGGAATCTCTTTACTATTAACATCTAAATCCTTAAGGATACCTGTTACTCTATCCTGCATCTCACCTGCTGCTTTTTTAGTGAATGTAACTGCCATAATATTACCAGGAGATACATTCTTGTTTGTAATTAGGTGTGCAATACGATTAGTAATTACCCTTGTCTTACCAGAACCAGCACCTGCAAATACCAAAAGAGGTCCTTCTGTAGTTTCAACAGCTATTTTCTGCTGTTCATTTAGTTTTCCGAAAATTATATCTTGGGATATCACAGTATCGATTATATTCTAACTTGAAATTTAGGTATATAGTTGGATAGTTATAAGGCGGAAAATATATGAACTATATCTCTCTAGCATACTTCTGATATACCCAACCCTTAACCCCATCATTAAATACTATTTCATACCAACCCTCTTCTTTCTTTGTAGTTATAAATACATCTCCCTCATTTGCGACCTCAATCTTTGCACAGCTATACCATCTACACTCTCTAATATTAACAAAACCATACTCTGGGGATACTATCTCTATCAGTTTGTTATTACCCTTTACTATTGTAAACTCAACATCAAATTCACTACCTTCTACAGTATTCTCGGCCGATTTCATAAAGTAGTAACTCTCTTTGTATGTACCTGGTTTACTTTTAGCATTTAATTCAAACGAAACCTCTCCAGTATCGCCCGCCTTTATATATGTTCCTTTTATATATGTGGGTTTACTAAAACTCTCCCATACTCCATTAATAGCGTGAGGGCTATCTGCAGAATCTTTTGTGGATACATATATATATGTTGAACCACCAAACCATGTAAAATCGTTTTCATTTTTAATTTTAACTTTAACAGTTAATCTCTTTCCTATCTCGACCTCTTTATCATTTTCAACTGATACAATACTACCCTTGTATTTCAGATTCTCAGTATTACTCCATTCTACCTCCTCTAGTGCATTTAAAACTGAGTTTCTTAGGGCTTTTTGAGAGCTAGTATATGTTAGATATGATAGAGAATTATCTTTTTTACTAATCTTTAAATCAACAAAATCCCAATTATCTTTTTTAATTCCGTATTTGTAAGATAGATCTTCGATGAAAGAGATTAGAGAGGAGTATGTCCTTGGAGACAGAGTTGTACTATCATCCATAATTCCAATTAAAACTACCCCATCTCCTCCTTGTAATCCAGGATTTATTCCAATACCCCCTTGTGCCCCTTCATATATATTTCCACTTCTATCTATTAGGTAGTTATACGGTATATCATTTAGTTTTAATCTGGTAACACTGTAGTAGTAGAGTAGTTTAATCCATGATTGTGAATCATCATTTAAGTCAGTACTAAAACCATTTAATTGAGAGATATATATCTTTTGTGGTAATGAATATATATCAGATTTATTTGATAGTGTCTCGTCAAAACCTATACTTTCTCTAGTAGTAATATCTGTTGCATATGCAAACAAAACAGTTGTAAAACAAAAGATAAAAGATAGTAATATATATTTTAAAGCTTTCATAATAGATATTGTATCACAATCTTTCTACTCCTTAACTATATACTTTGGATCAGCTGCAAGAACATAGAATGTCGATGGTACATTGTAGATAACATCCTTATACTCTACTTCACAATCACCAGATATTTTATATATGGGGATTAGGTATTTTTGTTTGGTGTTTTTGTATATAAAGACAACCTCCTGTTCACTACCTTCACAATTATTTGCACTATCTTCGATTTCTCCCCAGGCATCATCTAAGTAGTTTAAATCTATACTCTGGGTAAGAATAGAGGTGTTCAGATATGTCTCTTTAGGATATACATCACTATTTACCATTTCTTTTAGATATTTTTCAGATACTGTTGGAAGAGATACCCCTTCACTATTAAAATCTGTTAAAAGAATCTGTCCTCCAATTAGATATCCACTATTATTAAATTCTAAATAGTCTGAATATTCATCTCCATATCCTACCTCCAAAGCAATCTCTCCTATCAATCTTCTTCCATATATCCGAAGCCCTCCACTATTGGTCGTTTTTTCATCAACTATATCAAAACTATATTTAACATTGAGATACTCTTCAAAAAAGGACTCAAGTTCATTTTCCGTTTCTTCAAATTTAATACCATTTCTTAATTGAAACACCAATGTGTCAGTAACACCATAATATCTAAAAATATCTTTTCCATTATCCCATTCTTTCGGATCTATGCCTGTAATATCTTTGTCTAAAAAGGATATACCCATTTTATCCATTATTTCTCGAACTGTAGTTTCTCCATCACTGGTAATCGTTGAATAAAGAAGTAAATCTTTTGATTTGATATTTCTAAGTCCACTTATATCTAAATCCAATGAAGATTGGGATAAAGATGTAAATTCTACTGGTTCTTGAGGATATTTAGATTCATTATTCCTCCTAAAAAGAAAAAGTATAATAAGGAGTAATACTATTACAATTGTTACCAAAGTTACAATTAACACTGTTTTTTTCTTTATTTTAATCATTTCTAAAAATAATAAACTAGATCTATTTTGAGTCTTGACATCCAGTTTCGTCAGGTACATTACAATTAAAGCTTTGAAGAAGTTCCATTGGATCAACTACCTGACCATTCTGTCTTGTTTCTAAATGTAAGTGTTTCCCTGTCCAACAATTACCAACCTCTAAGCCACTTTGAACAACTGCAACTGGTTGACCTCCACTTAGTTTATCTCCTAGATTAGCTAATGGTTGTACATGAAGTAATTTAAAAGTATATGTTGTACTACCGTCGTTGGCTTCAAGAATAACAACCCCTCCTGCATTTGTTCCATCACCACAGTTAATTTCCCTTATAGCAGTAATACTACAATCTCCAGTATCACAGAATTGGGGAGCATATATATACTCAACATTTGTTAAGTCTACTGGCATAACACTAGTCATACTAGAATGGCTCCAACCAGCAACATGTATATATCCCTGAGAACAGTGTATACCTTGACTTCCTAAAACACATTCTTGGGATGTTCTTGGAGGAATTACAACTGGTCCCCAAGGTGGATTTACAGGATCTATAGGTGTTTCATTATACAAAGAGCAGGAAATTACAGATCCTGGTGTTGCATTTGAGTATGCATAATTTCTTTTATTAAATTTCCCAACAGCATTTCCTGCAATAAGGACAAATAGTAATAGTAAAGCAAGTATTCCAAGTGCTATTAATTTCCCGAATTCAAAAACTATTTTAAGTAATCTCATTAACAAATCAGTCGCTATCCATGTTAGTGCGGTAACTATAATACTTCCGATAGGGGTTCCAACCATTCCGACAGCTCCTGCTATAGCTGTAACTAATGATTGAACCAATGTTTTAATACCTCCACTTACTATCCATTGCCCAAGTAGCTTTGATCCTCCACTCTTTATTAACCAATTTCGTATTTTAGAATTTTGTAATAACTTCGCAGCAAAACGACGCCTTAGCTCTTTACTTCTACTCACTATAACATCTGTAAATTTCTTCCTAATTTTATCAATACTTCTAGCAAAGAAACTAAAGTTGTTAGTTAATCTCTTTAAACTAGTCGAACTCTTTAACATCTTTTCAAACTTCTCTAATTCTTTTTGTGATAATCCGCCTCGATTTCTAACTTGGTCAAGAATATCATTTACATACTCATCTATATTCCCGATAGAACCGTTACTAAGATCAAATTTCATTTTTTCTCCCATCATGT
>ERZ795044.3580-NODE-3580-length-13015-cov-13.315509_pt1 | contig 13015 bp, 9 predicted proteins | sample MGYA00375128_ERZ795044 | MGnify/ENA primary metagenome ERZ795044 (study PRJEB30173, sample SAMN05720213) | anaerobic digester metagenome | isolation source: active sludge of municipal wastewater-treating anaerobic digesters | place: USA | collected 2014-12-22 ... | reverse complement strand
TGGGGCGTCGTGCCGTCTACGCAGAACGCAGGGGTTGAGCCCCCGCGGATCCGTCGTAAGCACCCGGCAAACCCATCTTGTCGTGTCGCTCATGCGCAGGCGGCCGGCTGCCTGCGATGCGGCAGCAGCGCCCCGATCCGGCTATGGGGCTGCGTCGGCAGCCATTCGAGCACATCCTTCAGGTACGCAAAGGGCCCGTGCCCGTTGAGCCGCGCCGCCTGATGGCGCGGGCGATGCCCGAGCGGTTGGGCACTTGGGTGCGCCGCGCGAGCAACCACGCATGCAGGCGTTCAAGGAGGGGGCGGGCCTTCACGTCCCGTAGGCGCTGCCGGGCGTCGATGTCCAGTTCGGCTGCCTCACGTTCGATCCCATACAGCTCACCGACGGCTTCGAGCGCCTGGCTCTTCTCTTGGGTGGTGAGATCGATGAACTTGCGCCGCGCGTGCGCCATGCAGCCGGCTTCCTTCACGCGCAGGGCGATCAGCGCCCCTGGGTTCGGCGTAGTCGTCACAGATCAGCGTGCTGCGCCACTCACCCAGGAATGCCTGGGCGTGACGGCCTGCGCGGCTGTCGGCGGAGTCGTATACCACCGCCTTGATCGGATCGAACGCCCCGACGCCGTAGGACCACAGGTAGGCGCGGTGCGTCTTGCCCGCACCCGGGTCGAGCATCACCACCGGGGGGCGTCCGCGTGCAGCACGGGGTGCGCTAGCACGCCGGTCTTGGGCGCATCGACCAGCGGCTGCAGATGCACGCCGCTCTGGCCCACCCACTGGGCCAGCGGCGATTGCGGGATCGCCAACCCGGCCCGACCGAAGATGCCTTCCTGCCGGTAGAGTGGCAAAAGGTCCTGATACCTCGCGACCAGCACTTGGACGAGCAGCCCGGCAGTCGGGATGCCCTTGTCGATGATGTGCGCCGGCACGGGTGCCTGCACGAGGGTCTCGCATGAATCGCACGCCCACTTGTCCCGGATGTGGCGCTCGACGGTGAAGTGGCCCGGGGTGTAGTCGAGCGTCTCGACGACGTCCTTGCCGATGCGGCGCATCTGGCAGCCGCAGGCGCAGGTGGTCGAGTAGGGTTCGTCATGGATCTCGGTGGGCGGCAGCTCGGGCGGCAACGGATGCGCCGGGCCTGTCCCTTGGGCTGCTGGCTCTTGCTGGTATCCGGTTGCAGTTGCTCGAGCTCTTCGCTCATCGCCGCCAGGTCGGCCTCGGCCGTTTCCGCGAAGAGCTGCGCCTGCTCGGTAGACAGGCGCTCGGCCTTCACGCCGAAGCGGTAGCGTTTGTGCAGCGCCAGCTCATGCGTGAGCCGCTCGATCTTGGTCTGGCGCCACACGAGCTCGCGCTCCTGACCGATGAGCAGGTGGCGCAAGGCATCGGCATCCAGTTGATCGAGGTCGGCGGGCAGCGGCCTGGAGCGGCCATTCGAGCTCAATGCGGGCGTTGCCACGCTGCGCTTCGAGGCGGATCGCCAACGTTTCGACGGCGGGAGCCACCTGCACGGCTACAAAGCCCGGCTCAGCCAATGGCGGGCGTTCAGCGCAGAGCGGCTTGCGAGGACTCGGTGGCTCGATGCCGCGCTCGCGCATCCAGCGGTGGACCCGGTTGGCGTTCAGGCCGTTGGCCAGAGCCAGGCCGGCCACCGAGACGCCGGGCTCACGACAGGCCGAGACCACAGACTGCTTGAAGGCTTCGCTGTGCGTGCGCCGACTCCGGCGCGGGATAACCACATCCATCGTGTCCACCATCGAACTTGATGGACACGATCTTCAATGGGATAAGCAGACGGCGGAAGGTGGGTTCGCCGGGGGCTTAGAGCTGGGTGGCGAGATTTCTGCAGGTGCCTCGCACGGCCTCTGCAGGGAGCCGCGCGAGGCGAGGGCATGCTCGATCAGGTGCGCGCCGGTACGAGGATTTCAGCCTCGCCATCCATGACCACCTTGTCTCCAACTGTGCAGACGGTCGAGAAAACCGCGCGGCGCTTCTCTGCCTTCAATTCCTTGACGGTGACACGCGCGACAACGGTGTCACCGATCTTGACGGGCGCCTTGAATTTCAGGCTCTGGGACAGGTAGATGCAGCCGGGGCCGGGCAGGCGGGTGCCGAAGACGGCCGAGATGAGGCCGGCGGAGAGCATTCCGTGGGCGATCCGGCCGCCGAACATCGTACTCGCAGCGAACTCCTCGTCCAGATGGACCGGGTTGGTGTCGCCCGATACGCCGGCGAACATCAGGATGTCGGCCTCGCTCACCGTACGTGAGACCGAGGCGGTACGGCCAATGTGAAGGTCCTCGAAACTGAGGCCGTAGACTTCGCTGAAATCGCGTTGAGCTTGAGTCATGTACTTCTCCTTGTGTGAAACGGTGCTCCGGTAACGGACCGACGCTACAAGCTTCGCATGCTAAAATCAACCTTGGATGCTGCGCTGCCGCATTTGCCGCAAGGCCAGGCGGGCGTTTCGTGCGATTTTGCTCGGTGTGCTCGAGGCGGTTTGCTCCACCCGCCCTCGCCGTGAAGTGAGTCACAGGTGTCCTGCCGGTGATTGTCTAAGCTTAGGCACGATCAGGAGCCGGGCGATCCCTCCGCGATAAGCACTCCCGGCGCCCAGGGTTCCGACCCTTCCCAACACATGCAGAGGCCCCTCGATGCTGAAGGTGTTCAGCCACTACCTTCCCACGCACACCCTGCAGCAGGTGCTGTTCGACGCCTTGACGCTTTTTGCGGTGGTGCTTGCAGCGGTTGCGGTACTCGTGACGCCGACAAGCGCGGTCGACTGGGCAATCTGCATTCCATCGGCGCTTACCTTCGCTGCAAGCATGATCGCCCTCAATGCGGCGATGGGTTTGTATCGACCGGTGTATCAGCGTTCCCATCGGCAGACCTTCGCGCGCGTCGCCCTGTCGCTGACCGTGAGCGTACCAGTGGCCTACCTCGTGTTCGGGCTGTTGCCGTGGTCCGAAATTGCCCCGCACTCCCTGCAGCTCAGCGTATTGCTGTTGCTCTGTTCGCTGTTGCTGGTCCGCGGGCTGGTCAATCAGCGCCAGGCCTCTGCCCTTTTCGTGCCGCGCGTGCTGATCGTGGGTACCGGCCGTGACGCGCGCATGGTGCAACAGGACCTGGTCCGTCCGCTGCAGCGCAGCGTGGAAGTGGTCGGCTTTCTTCCGGTGGGGGGAAACGAACGGGTCGAGGTGGAGCAGCACGCCGTGTTGCCACCGGGCAGCTTGCTGGAGGTGGTGCGCAACCTGCGTGTGGACGAGGTGATCGTCGCGGTGCGCGAACGTCGGGGGGGAGTGCTCTCCTTGCGCGAACTGCTGGACTGCAAGTTGCTCGGAACGCGCATCCTCGATCTGTCGACCTTCTTCGAGCGCGTGCAGGGGCAAGTGAGGCTGGATTCGCTGCGGGCGAGCTGGCTGATCTATGGTGACGGCTTCCGCCAAGGCTGGACGCGAACCTTCGTCAAGCGTTGTTTCGACCTCGTCGTCGGGACCGCGCTCCTGCTCGTGGCCTTGCCGATCATGGTGCTCACTGCGCTGTTGATCCTGCTGGAGGATGGCGCGCCGATCTTTTACTCGCAGGAGCGTGTGGGACGCGGTGGGAAGCCGTTCCGTGTCATCAAGTTCCGCAGCATGCGGCGTGACGCCGAGAAGGACGGCAAGCCGCGGTGGGCGACTTCGAACGACGATCGAGTGACACGCGTCGGGCGTTTCATCCGCAAGCTGCGTATCGATGAGCTTCCGCAGCTGTTCAACGTGCTCAAGGGCGACATGAGTCTGGTCGGCCCGCGCCCGGAGCGCCCCTATTTTGTGGACCAGCTTACCCAGCAGATTCCGTTCTATGCGGTGCGGCACTGCGTCAAGCCCGGCGTCACCGGGTGGGCGCAGGTTCGTTACCAGTACGGGGCTTCGGTCGACGATGCCGCGGAGAAGCTCCAGTACGATCTGTATTACGTGAAGAACCACTCGCTGATCCTGGATACCCTTGTCCTCTTCGAGACGGTGAGGGTCGTCCTGACCGGTGAAGGCGCGCACTGAGCGGCCGCGTGAGACTGCGGGCTCGCTTGGACGGGGGTACGGCGCAGTTCGCACGAATGCGTGACAGGGGAGAGGGGCGTGCTTGAGGTTGCGATCTGGAGTTATGGGGTTGCGGCCGTAGCCTTCCTCATCTTCGCGCTGTACATCTTCCTCGCGTGGCGGGGCGCGCTGCCGGGTGGGGCCTTGTTCGCGGCCGTGGCGATTTCCGGTCTGTGGGCGGGTCTTTCGGCGCTCGAGGCCAGGGGCGCTTGGCCGTTTTCCGGTGCCCTCGCCGTCGCGCTCGATCTGCTCAGGGGCGCGGCCTGGTACGTGTTCCTGATCGTGCTGTCCCGCCCGTTGTGGGGGCGGTGGATGCGCTGGCCGGCGTATGTGGCGCTCGCGGTGGTGGTGGCGCAGGTGCTCGCGCTCGCGCTCGAGTCGGCGGGCGTCACCGGAGGGTTGCCGATCGCGCCGGCGATCGGTGCCTGGCTGATGCACGCGATCGTCGGCCTGATGCTTGTGGAACAGCTCTACCGGGGCATGCCCGCCGTCTCGCGCTGGGGTTTGAAGCCGCTTTGCCTCGCGCTGGCGGCGGGCTACATCTTCGAACTGTACCTCTTCGCCGATGCCCTCCTGTTCTCGCGCATCGATGCGGATGTCTGGGCAGCGCGCGGCATCGCGCACGCCCTGCTCATCCCGCTGATCGCAATCGCGGGGACGCGCAGTCCCTCATGGACCCTGCGGATGTCCGTATCGCGCGAGATCGTCTTCCATTCGACCGCGCTCGCCGGCGCCGGCCTCTATTTGCTCGTGATCGCCGCTGCGGCCTATTACGTGCGCTTCTTCGGCGGCGATTGGGGGCGCGCACTGCAGATGGCATTGCTCTTCGCCGGCCTGGTGGTCCTCGGCGCGCTGCTGTTTTCGGGCGCCGTGCGCGCGCGCCTGCGGGTCTTCATCAGCAAGCACCTCTTTCCGTACCGCTACGATTACCGGAGCGAGTGGTTGCGCTTCACCCAGGCCCTGTCGACCGTCGACCGCAGTCTCGATCTGGGTCAATCGGTCATCAAGGCGCTGTCGGATCTTGTCGAGAGCCCTGGAGGGTCGCTCTGGCTGGCCGATGCCTACGGCAAGTGCCGGCCGCATTCGCGCTTCAACCAGCCCCCGATCGACGTGGTCGAGGCGCTCGATTCGCCGCTGTGCGGGTTCCTTGCCCGCAGCGGCTGGGTGATCAACCTCGAGGAGTATCGCGTGCAGCCCGGACGCTACCAGGGTCTGGTGCTGCCGGACTGGCTGTCACGGCTCGACGAGGCATGGCTGGTGATCCCGCTGCAGACCGCCGAGCGCCTGATCGGCTTCGTCGTACTGGGTTCGCCGCGGACCCCCTTCGACATCGACTGGGAAGTCCTCGATCTCCTCAAGACGGCGCAGCGTCAGGCCGCAGGCTATCTGGACCGTATGCTCGCGGCCGAGGCCTTGCTGGAGGCACGCAAGTTCGACTCCTTCAACCGCATGTCGGCCTTCGTGGTCCATGACCTGAAGAACCTCGTCGCCCAGTTGTCGCTGATGCTCAAGAACGCCCAGCGCCACCGCGACAACCCCGAGTTCCAGCAAGACATGCTGGATACGGTGGCGAACGTCGAGGCGCGCATGCGCGGGCTGATGACGCAGTTGCAGGAGAAGCGCTCGATCGACCCGCCGCGCGCGGTGGATCTCCCCGCGCTGCTGCGCGCGGTGTGCGAGTCCAAGCGTGGCCAGTCGCCCGCGATCGAGCTCGTGTGCGCAGCCGCGGGACCGGTGGAGGTCAGTGCGCACCCGCAGCGGCTGGAGAGAATCATCGGTCATGTCGTGCAAAATGCACTGGATGCCACGGCACAGGATGGTAAGGTGGTTCTCAGTCTCGCTGCCGGGAAGGACGGGCGGGCGAACGTGGTCGTCGAGGACGACGGCTGTGGGATGAGTCCTGAATTCGTCCGCGAACGGCTGTCCCGTCCCTTCCAGACCACCAAGTCGAGCGGGATGGGGATCGGGGTCTACGAGACCCGGCAGTACCTCGAGGAGATCGGTGGCGCGCTGCACTACGACAGCGAAGTCGGGCGCGGCACCCGCGTCAGTATCGAACTCCCCCGCATCCGGCGCGAGGACGGGCAATCTACCGCGATGGGCATATAGAACGTGAATTCGACGCAAGACAAGCAGCGTACTCTCCTGATCGTCGAGGACGACCTCGCGCTGCAAAAGCAGATGCGATGGGCGTTCGACGCCAGCGAGACCGTGGTCGCGAGCGACCGCGAGAGCGCGATCGCGCAGCTGCGCAAACACGAACCTGCGGTGGTGACCATGGACCTCGGCCTGCCGCCGGCGCCCGACGACGTCAGCGAGGGCTTCAAGCTCCTGCGCGAGATCCTCACGCTCGCGCCCGATACCAAGGTCATCGTGCTCACGGGCCAGCATGACCGCGAGAACGCGATCAAGGCGGTGGGCCTGGGCGCCTACGACTTCTTCGCCAAGCCCTTCGAGCCCGAGCTGCTCAATCTCACCATCGAGCGCGCCTTCCGCATGCACGACCTGCAGAGGGAGAACGCCCGCCTCGCCGCGCTCGAGGGCAGCCCGCTCTCCGGACTGCTCACCCGCGATCCCGGGATGCTCAAGGTCTGCCGCACGATCGAGAAGCTCGCCTCGGCCTCCGCCACGGTCGCGCTGCTCGGCGAGAGCGGTACCGGCAAGGAGATCCTCGCGCGCGGCCTGCACATGCGCTCCGCCCGCGCCCGCGAGCGCTTCGTGGCGATCAACTGCGCCGCCATTCCCGATGCCTTGCTCGAGAGCGAGCTGTTCGGCTATGAGAAGGGCGCCTTCACCGGCGCAGTGAAACAGACCCTCGGCAAGATCGAGACGGCCAACGGGGGTACCCTCTTCCTCGACGAGATCGGCGACCTGCCGCTCGCGCTGCAGGCCAAGCTGCTGCGTTTCCTGCAGGAGCGCTCGATCGAGCGCATCGGCGGGCGCGAGGAGATCCCGGTCGACGTCCGCATCGTGTGTGCCACCCATCGCAACCTCAAGGCGCAGATCCAGGCCGGGGTCTTCCGCGAGGACCTGTACTATCGGCTTGCCGAGATCGTCATCGAAATCCCGCCCCTGCGCGAGCGCGACGGCGACGCGACCTATCTCGCGCATGCCTTCGCACAGCGCTTCGCCAAGGAGAACGGCCGGCGCACGCCCATCTTCACGGACGACGCCCTCTCGGCGATCGAGGCGCACCGCTGGCCGGGCAACGTGCGCGAGCTGGAAAACTGCATCAAGCGTGCGGTGATCATGGCCGATGGCGAATGTATCGCAGCCGAAGACCTCGGCCTCGCGGCGGGGGACGAAGACCTTTCGATCTTCAACCTGCGCCAGGTCCGGGAGGATGCCGAGCGTGCCGCCGTGCTCAAGGTCATCGCCCGCACCAACGGCAACATCGCCCGCGCCGCCGAGATCCTCGGTGTCAGCCGCCCCTCCCTGTACGATCTATTGAGCCGCTTCGGACTCAAGAAGGAGAATGCTTCGTGAGCGAAAACCGCACCGTCCGTCACCACCCGCGCTGGTCCCGGCCCATTCGGGGCATCGCCGTCGCCGCGTTCTCGGCGCTCGTTCTTGTCGGTTGTGGCGAGACGCCCGAGCAGATGCTCGCCTCGGCGAAGTCCTTTCTGGAGAAGCAGGACTTCGACGCGGCCGGCATCCAGCTCAAGAATGCCCTGCAGGAAAACGCCAATCTCGCCGAGGCGCGTTTTCTCCTCGGGCGGGTCAACCTGCGTCAGGGCAACGTCGCTGGCGCGGTCAAGGAGCTCGAGCGGGCGCTCGAGCTCGGCTACCCGCGCGACGCGGTCGCCGCCGAACTTGCGCCGGCGCTGGTGCGGGCGGGCGAGTTCGACCGGCTTCTCGCGGAGTTCGGCGATCCTCGGGTGACCGCGCCCGCGACGATCGCCATCGTCCAGGCTGCGCTGGGCGATGCGCATCTGGCGCGGCGGGAGATCGACAAGGCGCAGGCGGCCTATCTCCAGGCGCTCGGGGCGAACGCCGACGAGCACGGGGCGCGGATCGGATTCGCACGCACCGCGGCGATCAAGGGTGATCTGAAGGCAGCGGAAGAGGCCGTACGGGAGGTCATCGCACGCGCGCCGCAGGTCGCCGATGCGCATGCGTTGCTCGGCGACCTGCTCGTTGCCCGCGGCGATCTGTCGCAGGGGCTCGCCGCCTTGCGCGAAGCCGTGCGTCTGCAACCGGGGACGGTGGCCAACCATTACGCGCTCGTCACCCTTCTGCTTCGCCAGAACGCCATCGCCGAGGCCGATGCCGCCCTCGACGCGATGAAGTCGGCGGTGGGCAGGCACCCCTTCACGCGTTACCTCCTAGCGCTGCGGGATTACCGCGAGAATCGCCTCGTGGAAGCCCGCGACGCGCTCATGCAGGTGCTCAAGGAGTCGCCCGGGCTGCTCGTCGCCGAACTGCTCGCAGGCGTCGTGCATTTGCGGCTGAACGATCACGAGATCGCGCGTGCCCATCTCGACCGGGTTCTCCAGGCCGCGCCGGGAAATCTCGTCGCTCGCCAGGCGTTGGTGGCCTCGCACCTCGCCACCGGCGAGTCGAAGCGTGCGCTCGAGCTCGTCCAGCCCGCGCTCCAGGTTCCGCAGCCGAGTGCCCGCCTGCTCGGCCTGGCAGGGCAGGTGTACATCGCCAATGGGGATTTCGAGCGTGCCGAGGACTATTTCGAACGGGCGGCGAAGGCAGCACCGGCGGACGTGCGTGCGCGAACGCGCCTTGGGGTCGCGCGCATGGCCGTCGGCGACGCGGATGCCGGCTTCACCGAACTCGAGGAAGCCTCCCGGATGGATGAGGGCGGCATCCAGGCCGATCTAGCCCTCGTCGTCGGGCATCTGCGCAGGGGCGACGCGAAAAAGGCGCTCGCCGCACAGGCCGAACTCGAGCGCAAGCAGCCGGACAATGCGCTCGTGCACAATCTTCGTGGCGGGCTGATGCTGGCCACGCGCAACATTCCTGCTGCGCGTGCAGCGTTCGAGAAGGCACTCGCGAAGCAGCCCACCTATCTCTCCGCCGCGGTCAGCCTGGCGCGGCTCGATCTGGCCGAGCGCCGTCCCGAGATGGCCATCGGGCGCATCAAGGCGGTGGTCGATCGCGACCCCAGGAGTGTCGAGGCCTTGCTGACCTTCGCCGAGATGCAGCGTCTCACCGGCGCCGCGCCGATCGAGGTGCTCGGAACGCTGGAGCGTGCCGAGGCCGTCTCGCCCGGGGCCCCGGTCGTCGGTCTGGCAACCATCCAGCACCATCTCTCCGAAGGGCAGCCTGCGGAAGCACTGCGGGTGGCGCAGAAGCTCGCGACCGCGCATCCGAACGATCCGCGCGCGATCGAGGCGCTCGCGCGCGCGCAGTTCGCCGCGGGGGACAGCCAGCAAGCGATTTCCGCGCTCAATCGGCTGGTCGGGCTATTGCCCGAGTCGCCGCTTCCGCTCGTTGCGCTGGCGGACATGCATCGTGCACTGATGGACGGACAGGCGGCGGAGCAGGCCTTGCGCAAGGCCTTGGGGATCGCCCCCGACTCCATGGACGTCCGCCAGCGCCTGATCGCCCTGGCGCTGCAGCGCAAGGACCCGCAGGGTGCGTTGCGTCTTGCCCGCGAGGCCCAGTCGCGGCAGCCCGAGCTTCCTGCAGGCTACCTGCTCGAGGGCGACGTGCATGCGGTGGGCAGCCAGTGGCCCGATGCCGCGGAGGCTTATCGCAAGGCGCTCGAGCGCAAGGGTGGAGGCACGGCTGCGGTACGCCTGCATTCGGCCCTTCTCCGCGCAGACCGCAGGGCCGATGCGAATCGCATGTCCGAGGGGTGGCTGAAGGCGAATCCGACGGATCTCGTGCTGCGTGGCCATCTTGGCGAACTGGCCCTGAGCGAGAAACGGTATGCGGATGCGGCCAGGATCTTTGCGCGCATGGCCGAGATGGCGCCGCAGAACCCGATCATCCTGAACAATCTGGCCTGGGCCGCCAACGAAGCGAAGGACCCGAAGGCGCTGGAGTATGCCGAGCAGGCTCTGCGCCTCGCCCCGGACAACCCGGCGATCATCGATACCGTGGGCACCATCCAGGTCGCCAGCGGGGCGGTCGATGCCGGCCTGGCCAACCTGCGGCGCGCGGTGTCGATCGGTCCCGACCTGCTGCCGCTGCAGCTGAACCTCGTGAAGGCGCTCGCCAAGGCCGGACGCAAGGACGAGGCGCGCAGCCAGCTCGATGCGCTGATGCCGCGCCTGCAGGAGGGGACCCCGATGCATCAGGAGGCGCGTGCGCTGCAAGCGTCGCTCTGATCCCCCGATCCCAGGGTTGGCGATCCAGCGTGGCGTGTGCGATAAAGAGTCATGGACAAGACAAGTTGCCCGGTCCCGGTCGGCAGGATTGCGCGGCCACGCCTCCGGCGCCTTCCACGGCTGCTGGGGTTGGCGGTCGCGCTGGCCTCGACCGTTTGCGCCGCGGCCGGTGAGGGCGCGTTCGAGCGTGCGCTCGCCGAGCAGGCGCGCTATCTCGCCACCGAGGCGCTGGCCTACGAACACGGCGAGGGCGTGCCGCGCGACCAGTCGTATGCGGCCTTGCTCTACTGCGAGTCCGCGCGCCTCGGCGACAGCGAGGGCATGTACGCGCTTGGCTGGATGTACGCCAACGGCCGTGGCGTCGAGCGCAACGACGCCTACGCCGGCACGCTCTTCGCGATGGCGGCCGCGAAAGGCGATGAACATGCGCAGCGCATGTTGCGGTACACCGGCGAATACACCGGTGACGTACCGGACTGCCTGCACACGCCTTCGACCCAGATCGTGCAGCGCTGGCCGGTCGAGGCGCTGATCGCGCGCCTGCCGGCGGTGCGTCAGGCGGTTGCGCGCATGCTCGCCGAGCTGGCCCCCAAGTACGGCGTGCGCCCCGAGTTCGCCCTCGCGATCGGGCTGACCGAGTCGGCCCTGAACCCCGACGCGCTCTCGCCCAAGAACGCGATGGGCGTCATGCAGCTCATTCCCGCCACGGCCGAGCGCTTCAACGTCGGCAAGCCCTACGATCCCGAGCAGAACATCCGTGGCGGCCTCGCCTACCTGCGCTGGCTGCTGGCCTATTTCGAGGGCGACATCGCGCTCGCCGCAGCGGCCTACAACGCCGGAGAGGGGGCGGTGGATCGCTATCGGGGGGTGCCGCCGTATCGCGAGACGCGTGCCTACGTGGAGCGCATCCTGCGTCACGTCGGTCAGGATCGCCATCCCTACGACAGCCGCGTGGTCCCCCCCAGCCCGATGTTGCGCAAGCTCCGCCTCGCCCTGGAAGAGGAACACGAGTCATGAATCCCCGCCCGGAGACGCGTGCGCGGCGTCGGCTGCTGGCCTGCGCGCTCGCCCTTCCCGCCGCGCTCGCCCTGGCCCCGATCGCACGTGCCGAGCTGGCGTCCACGCTGGCGCGCGTCAAGCCCTCGGTCGTCGCCGTCGGTACCTATCAGCGTACACGCAGCCCGGCCTTCCAGTTCCGTGGTACCGGCTTTGCGGTCGGCGACGGCATGCTGGTCGCCACCAATGCCCATGTCCTGCCTGACGAGATCGACGGCGCGAAGATGGAGGCGCTCGTCATCGTGCTTCCGGGCGACGACCTCACCGGAGCGGTGCGACCGGTGAAGGTGGTGGCCACGGAGCGCGCGCAGGATCTCGCCTTGCTCCGGCTCGAAGGCGGGCCGCCGCTGCCTGCGCTTCGTCTCGCCGGCGGGGGCGGCGTGGTCGAGGGCCAGGAGGTCGCCTTCACCGGCTTCCCGATCGGTGCCGTGCTCGGCATGACCCCGGTGACGCACCGCGGCATCGTCTCGGCGATCACGCCGATCGCGATTCCTCAGGCCAATTCTCGCGATCTCAACCCGGCGCTCATCCGGCGTCTCGCCACCGATCCGTTCCGCGTCTACCAGCTCGACGCCACCGCCTATCCGGGCAACAGTGGCAGCCCGCTCTACGATCCCGCCAGTGGCGAGGTGATCGGCGTGCTCAACATGGTGTTCGTGAAGTCGACCAAGGAAAAGGTGCTCGCCGATCCGTCGGGCATCAGCTACGCCATCCCCGTCGAGTACCTGCAGCGCCTGATCGCCGGCCGGAACTAGGCGCGCACGAGCATGCCCGCAAGCGTCAGGCGTCGCCCAGAATCGCGTCGACGAGCGCCGCCGGGCTGGCCACCGCGCGCCAGTGCGGCGCCATCTCGGTCGACTCCAGGCTGCCGTAACCCCAGGTCGCGGCGATGAAGGGCAGCCGGTTGGCGTCGGCCGATTCGCCGTCCTCGCTGCGGTCGCCCACATAGACCGCATCGCCACGGGCGATGCCGCGATCCTGCAGCAGGCGCGCGATCATCGAGGCCTTGTCGGGCAGGCGTGGCTCGAACAGGTCGAGCGCATACACCGCGGCGAAATACCCGCTCCAGCCCAGGTGCTCGAGGATCAGTCGTGTCGGCAGCAGGCGCTTGTTGGTCGCGATCGAGAGCGTGCAGCCGGCCGCGCCGAGGCGGCGCAGCATCGCGTCGACGCCGGCGTAGGCCGCGGTCTGGCGGTAGCCGCGGCTGTCGTAGCTCGCCTTGAAGCCGGCTGCGAGCGCGTCGATCACCCCGATGTCGGTGGTCCCGGCGAGCATGCGCAGGGTCTCGAGCAGCGGCGGGCCGACGATGCCCGCGTCGATCGCGATCACCGGCTGGTGACCCGTGCTGGCGAAGGCGTCGCGGTAGCTCGCGAGGATGGCGGGGGCGGAGTCGATCAGGGTGCCGTCGAGGTCGAACAGCACCTGGGAGTAGCGGGGCATCGGGCTCGTGCGATCGGGAAGCACGCCTCCGGTCCCCGAATCGAGCGCCTGCCGAGCAAGCCGCGACCAACCGTTTACAACACCGAAAACGCGAATGAGTGGTCCCGTCACCAGGAATCGAACCTGGATCTGGCGCTTAGGAGGCGCCCGTTCTATCCAT
>ERZ795044.3577-NODE-3577-length-13026-cov-5.217100_pt1 | contig 13026 bp, 8 predicted proteins | sample MGYA00375128_ERZ795044 | MGnify/ENA primary metagenome ERZ795044 (study PRJEB30173, sample SAMN05720213) | anaerobic digester metagenome | isolation source: active sludge of municipal wastewater-treating anaerobic digesters | place: USA | collected 2014-12-22 ... | reverse complement strand
CACGCTTGGCGCGTCGGTCCTGATCGTCCCGGCGGTCGCCCTTCTTTCATACTTTGGATACGTGCCACATGGCGTCTGGATTTCGGTTATCGCCGGCCTGTTCGCGGGCGTCATCATCGGCCAGGCGACCGAATACTTCACCAGCGACGAATACAAGCCCACGAAGGGCATCGCGAAGCAATGCACAATGGGCCCGGCGACCGCGGTCATCGACGGCATCGCGGTCGGCATGTATTCCACAGGCATCCCGGTTGTGACAATCGTCGTTGCCATCCTCGTGGCCTTCTGGGCACCGGGCGGATTCAAGGACATGGCCCTTGGCCTTTACGGCATCGGATTCGCGGCCGTCGGCATGCTGGCGACGCTGGGTATCACCCTGGCCACCGACGCCTTTGGCCCGATCGCCGACAATGCCGGTGGAAACGCCGAAATGTCGCACCTGCCGGAAGAAGTCAGGCAGCGCACGGACGCGCTGGACAGCCTTGGAAACACGACCGCGGCCACCGGCAAGGGATTTGCCATCGGTTCGGCCGCGCTGACCGCCATGGCACTGCTGGCCGGATATCTGGAAGAAATCCGCGTGTGGCTGGGCCGCATGGCCGCGAACGCATCGGACGGCATCGTTGTCCAGGGCCCGATTGCCTTCTTCAAGGGCAGGACCGCCGAGGCGACCCCCCAGGCCGTTGATGCGGCAAGGAACCTTGGAAAGACACTTATCGGCACCAACGAGGCCACCATGGCAAACTTCATGGCGGCGTACGACGTGACCCTGATGAACCCGGCCGTCCTGTGCGGGTTGTTCCTTGGGGCGATGATGGTTCTGGTGTTTTCCGCGATGACGATGAAGGCGGTCGGCCGCGCGGCCGGCTCGATGGTCGAGGAAGTCCGCCGCCAGTTCAAGGCATTCCCCGGAATCATGGACGGAACCCAGAAGCCGGACTACGCAAGCTGCGTTGCAATCAGCACGGCCGGCGCCCAGCGCGAGATGCTGGTGCCGTCACTGATGGCAATCATTGTTCCGATCCTTGTCGGCCTGTTCTTCGGCGTGGCCGGCGTCATGGGCCTGCTGGTCGGTGGCCTTTCGACCGGATTCGTCCTGGCGATCATGCTGAACAACGCGGGTGGCGCGTGGGACAACGCAAAGAAGCACATCGAACGCGGCAATTTCGGCGGAAAGAAATCCGATGCCCACAAGGCCGGCGTTACGTGCGACACGATCGGCGACCCCTTCAAGGACACCACCGGACCGTCGCTTAACATCCTGATCAAGTTGATGACGATGGTTTCCGTCGTATTCAGCGGCCTGATCGTCGCGCTCGGCGGCAAGCTGTTCTTCTGATTTCCACCGACAAATCCAGCATCACTTCTGACAGACGGGCGAATTTTCACGCAGGCGGGCGAATTTTCATTCGCCCGTACGGATCGCGGGGCGGATCGGGCCGGGTCACGGCATATCGACGGTGCACAGCACGGGGCGGTGATCGAAATAGGTGCTGGTCGGCGACAGAGGCGCGGCGGTGCCGTCGGTGATCCCCAGGACGACGCAGGAACCGGTCATCGTGTCGGAAATGACATGATCCAGACGTGAAAACGTCGCCGGGTGGGTCATCGGTCCGCTGGCATCTCGCGACGAAATGTAATGGAAAGGCTTGTCGGAACCGACGTGGTCGTTCCAGAAATCGACGCTTTCGTCGTTAAAAAGGAACGGGTCGATGTTCATGTCGCCAAGCACGATGTTGTTTTGGCCGAACGTGGCCGGCTTGCCGTCGCCACGGTCAACGAACACCTGGTAAAACTGATCCACCCTGCAGTCGGCGTTGTTTCCGGCAACGGTGTGGACATCGACGACCGCGATCTGCGGGCCATTGTTGACGGTCACGACGCCCGTGGCGACCCTTGATCCCTTGCTGCAAAGGCTTGGCGGCGGCATGCCGTCAAGGCCGCCAATCCAGGCACCGGCGGTTGCGGTCGCGTCCGGCATTACGGCCAGCGAACCAAACCCCTTCCTGACCCCGATGCAGTTGTCGTTGTGGTTCGGCGCGCACGCGATTTCATAATCAGGCCCAAGGGCATGCCGGACGGTCAGGAACGACAAATCGACGCCACCCCATGTGGCGCATGCGAACACGCCCGTTTCCGGGTCACAAGCGGCGTCGTGATCCGGGGTGCCGTTCAGTTCGGCACAGATTTCATCGCACTCCGGGTCAAAGAATAATTCCTGGAAGGCGACGATGTCCGGGCGATGTTCCTCGATGATGTTCCGAACCGCATCCCGGGCCGTTAGCCACGCAAGATTGTTGCCGAAGTGTCCGGCGTTGATTTCCGCCAGCCGGTTGTCGTATCCGTCTTCGTCGTAGGTGTGATCCATGTTGTCGGTCGTGCCGACATTGAACGTCATGATCACAAACGAGGAAGGCGGCGGCGGAAGCTCGGCAACGTCCACGACATCGACGGGTTCGGCCACGTCGGCGGTGACGGCGGATCCGCCGCATCCCGCCAGGCCAGCGGCAAAAGCCGCGACTGTCGTGACAACAACAATCAACCACCGTAACGGGAAAACACCCGGCATGATGGATTGCCACCCGGAAGGACGATTTGATCCCCCATTCCCGGGCCGGAACGCGACAGTCATCATGGATTGCCCCCTTCCTGGATGACCCAGTCCTGCCGAACCTCGACCCCAAGCCTTTCAAAGGCCCTGTTCGCAATCGTCCTGCCGATGCTTATCGACGCCGTCGCGGCGGGCGAAGGCGCGTTCAGGACGTGGATCGACCCGGGCATTTCAAGGATCGCGAAGTCATCGACAAGGTTTCCCTGCCTGTCCATCGCCTGGGCGCGCACGCCCGGCACGCCCGGCACCAGATCGCGGCCGCGGATTTCCGGAATCATCCTGCGCAGGTCGCGAACAAACGCCGGCTTGAACATCGAACGCCACATCTCGCCGACGCCCATCCCGAAGTTCCGCATTCCCATGCGTATGAACCCGGGGAAAAAGACCATGTCAGAAAAGTCCTGGCCCGAAAACGCAAACGGCCGGTAGGCATCGCGACGGGCAGCCGGAATGGCGTTGGGGCCGGCGTGGACGCGGCCTTCGATTGACCGCGTGAAATGGACGCCAAGGAACGGGAATGCCGGATCCGGAACCGGATACACAAGGTTGCGCACCAGGTGGGAACGACCGGGAACGACATCAAAATACTCGCCCTTGAAAGGCACGATGCGCAGGTCGGTTACAACCCCGAACATCTTCGCCACGCGGTCGCTTTGAAGACCGGCGCAGTTGATTGCAAGCCTGGCAAGAAAGTCGCCCCTTGGCGTCACGACCTTTTGCAGGCCATCCTTCGCGGACGTAACGCCGTTGACCGTGGTGTTCAGGTGAATCGTGCCGCCAAGCGACTTGATTGCGCGGCCATAGGCCTTCGTGACTTCCGTGTAATTCACGATGCCGGTGACCGGGACATGCACCCCGCCGGGACTGCACACGGCCGGTTCCATCCGGCCGATTTCGTCGCGGCCGACCCTGGCAATCCCCTCGATGCCGTTTGCGCGCCCGCGTTCCACCAAGGCATCCAGCCGGCCAAGTTCTTCTTCATCCTTCGCGACAATCAACTTGCCGCAACGTTCGTGCGGGATGCCGTTTTCTTCCAGGAACCGGTAAAGCAACTCACGGCCGACGACGCAGTTTTTTGCCTTCAGACTGCCCGGCTTGTAATAGATTCCCGAATGTATGACGCCGCTGTTGTGGCCGGTCTGGTGAAACGCCAGTTCGCTTTCGGCCTCCAGCACCGCGACCTTCAACCGCCCGCCCTGCAAAAGGGCCATCGCGGTCGCCGTCCCGACAATCCCGCCACCGATAACGACCACGTCATGTATCCCGGATCTGTCCGTCCCAACTGGCATTGAACCCACCCTTATTCCGTATGTAAGTTCACAAAGCACAATACTAAACGTTTCTATCCAACCCGACTGGATACAGCGCGGGGTTGTCCCGACGTTCGCCACCGAATTGAAACGGACGCTACCAGCCGGGACAACCCACCCACTGTTCGTTCCCTTCAGCCTGCCTTCAAGCGTCGGGACGCAGGTTGATGACAACTGGTCCAGGCCTTGGTACGGAGCCGACGACGATGGAAAATGAATCCATCAGGCGTCGGCTTGCTGACTGTCCGAATCACCGGACATGCCCGGAGCTGGCGACGCGAAAGCCGAGGTTGTCGTTGCGGTTGCCTGGGTCGTTGTTGTCGCGATTCGCGGCACGGACGTTCCTGGCGTCATTGTTCCACGACCCGCCACGATTGACCCGGTTCGAGCCTGTAGCGTCATCCACCGTTATCGGTATTCGACAACGCATCGGACAATTATTCAACCGGTCACTGCAATGCCTGGTGTCAAATTCCCGATATCTTCATATTTTTGAACGATGGAGCGCGTAAAAGCGGCGGTGTCGCCATTGCCGGCCCAACCAAACATGCTGCAAAGAATCTGGGTGGCCGAGTCTTGATCAAGTTGTCCGGAATTCAACCGCAAAACCACATTATTCACCTTGCGCGCAAAACGACGCCGCCTGATACGATCAAACCTTATCAGCGACGGATAAATGTTGAAGCCCAGGAAAGGAACCCCATCGCTACACAAACCTTGTCGAGTGGCATGCTGTTTGATTTCAAGTTTTAACCCGCGAAGGAACTCGGTGGTCGATTTGACTGCGGCCCGAAGATGAGTCTTGTCCGAATCGAACAGAAGCATGTCGTCCATGTACCGAACATAACCAGGAATATGAAGGACTTCCCTGACGTAATGATCCAGTGGGCCAAGATAGAGGTTGGCAAAATTCTGACTTGTCAGATTCCCTATCGGCAACCCCTTGCCAATCGGCGAACCGGGGGCGCCGTGATCTATGAATAAATCCGACAACCAGAGTAAATCTTTGTCTTTTATCAGCCTTCTGAGCGTCGCTTTCATTACTGCGTGATCCGCCGTTTCAAAAAAATGACGCACATCAAGTTTCACAAATCTGTCAAAACGCCTGCAAAATACCTGAGCTCGTTTGATTGCGGCAACCGTTCCCTTTCCGACGCGACATGCGTACGTGTCATCGGTCAGATATCTTTCAAGGACGGGGTTGATTGTTGCACACAGGGCGTGATGAACCACCCTGTCACGGAAAGGCGCGGCACTGATTATCCGCGCCTTAGGTTCAAAAACTCTGAAAGTTCTATAGGCTTGGGGGTGATACGACCATGATTGCAAATCCCGTTGAAGATCGAATATCTGATTTTCGATATCGCCCATGAACTCCGCGGCCGAGATTGATCGCGTCCCCTTCGCGGCACGATATGCCGCACCAAGAAGGTGCGCAAATGAAATCATCGATTCGAATTGATTTCCGAGTCGCTTCAAATTCAATCAATCGCTTGTCCAGGGTTCGCCTGAACGGACTTTCGCCATCCACCCAGCATGCTTCCCGTTTCAACAATTCCCCTTGAAATGGCTTCGTATCCGGAATTGCCAAGAGCCCCCAGGGAATGTGCAAGCCTTACCAGAACCTGAAGACGGGTAAGCGCGATGTTTGCACGGTTAAGACTTTCAACCTTGGCTTGCCCGGACGAGTACTTGGCAACGACAATCAGATCCAGAACGTCCAGACTGGTGTTTTCAATTCTGGATACAAGGGAATGTCGTAATGTTTTCGGGAACTTTTCCGTTCTGACAAAAATATCGGATATGACCTGTTCCCACTTCAGTAAAGCCGCAATTTCATTTTCCGTCGTTCTGGCCATCATCCTGACCCCCACCAATCGTTAACTCAGAGCCGAACTGTCTGATTATTTCGATGATTTCTTTTCCATAACTGTTTGAACGACCAGCCCCCAAACCCTTGATCTGCTCAAAAGCCGAAAGCGTTGTCGGACAGATCCGACAAATATCCGAAATCTGACGGTTATCCATTACCAGATATGGCGGAACTCCACGTGCAATCGCGGTTTGATTTCGCCAGTTACGAAGCAATTCGTACAGGGCTTGCCCCTGCAAGTCCAGATCGGCCTTTGGATGCTTCCTTTTTTCCTTCGCATGGACGACCCTGCGATCAGGCTCGAAACCGCCTTCAGGCTTGACTTCAACATCCGAGTATCCAAGACACAAAATCAACATCGGCCGACCGTTCATCTGAAAAAAATTGCTCTGCAGGGAAACCACCGAATGGGTTTCACAAAATTCCTGAAGACATCTGTCATCCATAACGCCAGCCAGCGAATCAAAATTAATCGTAAAGACTTTGACTTTCATAAATTCACTTTTAAAATTTTTGCGGCCCAAGGGCCGCGTCGAATTCCGAACCAAACATCAAACATTATACCTGCGGGCCGTACGTGTGGGCTATGGCAAGCCAGCCCACACAGGGCCCGTATCACATCCTCCGGAAATTCCGAACGAAAAGGATAAAAGAGAAAAAGAGCGAAGAGAAATCAAGGCAAGGACCTGGCGACGCGAAAGCCGAGGGATTCGCCGCGGGCGCCTGGGGCGCCGTTGTCGCGATACGCGGCACGGACGACCCCGGCGTCATAGTACCACGACCCGCCACGAAGGACCCGGCGCGAGCCTGCACCTTCCCAGGATGAACCATCGTTCGAGGCGCCGTTATACGAATCGTGATACTTGTCCGATACCCATTCCCACACGTTGCCGGCCATGTCGCACAAACCTTGTTCGGTATTCCCTTCTGGTTTCGAACAGACCGGCCATGTGCCCCCCTTGCCGCAACCGTTTCCGCCATGACTCATTACGGCCCTATCGCAGGTTGCATCCTGGTCGCCCCACGGATACTTGCGATCCTTTCCACCACTTCTTGCGGCATATTCCCATTCGGCCTCGGTCGGCAGGCGACCACCGACAAAGGACGCGTACTTTTTAGCCTGTTCCCAGTCAACGCAGTTGACCGGATGATCCTGCCTGTCGGCCACGTCCCAGTTACAACCTGAACCGGTATCCGGCGCCGTGCACGCACCGGCCTGGACGCACTGACGGTACTGCCACACCGTCACTTCGGTCTGGGACATTTCAAACGGACGCACGTTGACCCGGTGAACCGGCTTTTCGTCATTTTGACCGTCGGCAGATCCCATGTTGAAAACACCGCCAGGAATCTTGAACCACTTGGTGCCGGCCTTTCCCGAAGCGGCAAGATATGGGATCAAATCCGGAAAGTGCGGATTCGAATTCCTGTCTTCCCCATAAGCATCGACGAATGCCCTTGCCCAGGCCTGCTTACGTTCTTCGGTAAAAACCTTCAGCTTCAGAAGCCGTCCGAGCTTGGACCAGTCATCTTCCATGCGCTGACGACGTATCGTTTCAATCCGCCTGGCCTCTTCCCGCTGGGTTATGAACGTCCGCCACTCGCCCGCGCGCTTTGAAGCCTGGGCCGCGAATGCCGGATAACGTCCACCGAACTGTTCCCATGCCTTGACCTTGTCTTCCGGGCTGACGGAACCGGAACCATCCTTTGCAAGAACCGTGTCGTACGCCTCGTATGCGGCCACGTCGATGTCGTTCCAGGAACCGGCCGCCGCTTCGGCCTGGATCTGGCCGACCTGCCGAACCTGCGGAACGGAAGGAAGCGCCGAAACCGAAAAGACGCTGTCGCCACCAGCCGGTTGTCTTGCGGCGGCCGGAGCGGACTTGCCGCTTAACTGCTGGGCGGTCGCCACCATGGCAAGCTTGATCGCGTCGAAATCGCAGGTTGTGGGAACATCGGCGGCCGTTTCGGTCGCTTCCTGGGCAATGTCGAAAAGCTTGGCCGTCACGCGGCAGGATCTGGATTCCGCAAGGACTTCCACCGACACGCACCGGTCGGCATAGACGGTTTTGGTAAGATCGATGCGGCACGACTCGTCGTAACAGTCGTTATACGAATCAAGCTTCGCCTTGCCAAGATCACGCTTGATCTGCGATTCCGGCATGACCTTGTACACGCCTTCCATGGTCAGGCGGGTATCAAGATAATCCTTCAACTGGGCACGCTGACCGTCGGTAATGGTCAGCCCGGTAACCTTGATCGGGAAAATCAGGACAATCGTCTTCCGACCGGAATCCTGGGCCAAAACCGCCATCGGAAACGCAACAAGCAGAACAAAGGCCAAGACGACGACAGAAAAGACTCGAACGTTCATACCGTGACAACCCCCATCTTCCAACACTGGTCAGACTTTAATCGTCATGCCGGTTTGTATCACATAACAAGACGGATTTCACCAATGCCGGATTGCCGTTTTCACAAAATGAAAACCTCGCGACCAACGGTCGGCGTCGTTGACCATAATCATTTGACAGAGCCTGTCGTGTCATCGGGAAACCTTGCCTGCGGAGCAATCCTGAAACAATCCCTTTCATGCCATTTGGAAGCAATCCCTGTCCTGCAGCCGGGAAACGATATTGATTCGGCGGCGGCGGCGCGTTACCTTCAGCGTTAATCACGGGATCGCGACGGCCATGACGACGCCCGCCACAATCGACTTCTTCGGCATTCTGAAATACGCGGCCAGATTCCCCGAGATGCGGATGATCGGAAGCAGGCCGATCGACATCGAGACGCTTGATCGCAGGTCGGATTCGACCGACGGACCGGTAAACGCCTTCGGCGGCATTTCGCCCGGCATGACGTTCGGTGACGGCTGGCACGTCGGCGGCATTTCGGTCAGGCAGCAGGAAATCGACTTGCTGTGCGAAGGGCCCCGGGGCGCCGCGACTTTCATGCTTGGCGCGCCGAGTCAGGGCCCGGCATGGCCCTTTGACATCGCCCGCGCAAGGATCGGGTACCACCCGTCCGACCTGGACGAAGCGACGGTGAACCGTGTCGGCCGCGACCTTGCCGACATGATAGCGGGCCTTCCCGAAATGGAAGGCAACTTTTCCGACCTGGTGCAAAAGGCGCTTGATTCGCGGCACGTTTCGGGCGCCCGACCCAACCCGGCCATCGTGGAACGGCGGCCAGACGGCAAGGTCTATGTCAGGCTGACGACAAGGTGCCAGGAACGCTGCGTTTTCTGCTTCTTTTTCGACAGTCCGGCCGAATCGTGGCTGGGCGACGCGGAAGGCTTGCCGGGCGAGCCGGAACGAAGTCTGGCACTGCTTGATCCGAAGGCGGTGACCCAACTGATCATCACCGGCGGCGAACCGACGCTTGCCGACAGGTTCGAAGACATCCTTTCCGGTCTGCTTGAAAGGGGTTTTGACAACATCGTCGTCCAGACCAACGGCATTTTCACGGCAAAGGCCGGTTTCCTTGATCGTTTCAAGGATTTTCGCAGGCGCGTTTCCTTCGGGTTTTCCCTGCACGCGGCCGACTGGCGGACCAGCGCCGCAATCACCGGAGGCGGCACGAAGGCAACTTTCCAGGCCAAGCTGGATTCGATTCGGCAGGCCGTCCATCTTGGTTATGTCACCAAAATCACATGCGTCCTGACGACGATCAACCTGGACAGTCTTGATGACATGGTCAGGTTCTGCGTCGGCCTGAAACATGTCGATCCGACGCTTGAAAACGTCATCCTGCAATTTTCCATGCCGTCGGTGCAGGGCCTTATGCGGTCAAACCGCGATCTTTATCCGACACTTACGGCGGTTGCCGGTGCCGTCGGCCCGGCCCTGGATCTTGCCGACGCCGGCGGTCTGCGTGCCAGCTTCAGTTCGCTTTGCTCGGTGCCGCCGTGCTGCATTCCATCACACCTGCGCCACCTGGAAACGATGTGGTACAAAAAGGGGCCGACCGACTGGTGGGAAAGCGAACGGGCATACGCACCGCAGTGCTCCGAATGCGTCCTGAAACCCTGGTGTTCGGGCGTAAGCCCAAAATATCTCGAATGGTTTTCCGACCATGAACTGGTTCCATTTGCCGCTTCGGACACGACCTTGCTGATGCCGTGACATAAGACACCGCAACAGGTTAAAATGACGACCGGTTCAAAACGGAAACCGGCTCATGACACGTCGCTTCCGACATCCTGCGCATCTGTTGCTTGCGGCGGCGTTCCTGCTGGCCGGGTGCGGGCAGCCGGGCGGAAGGACATCAGGGGATGAATCGGCCCAGCCGGGCCGCAATTCCGACGTGGCCACAGCGCCCGAAAAAGCGACGACGACAATCGTCCTGGCGCACCCGTACATCGGCGCGGCGGCCGAGGCGATTGCAGGCGCTGCCGCCATGTTCGACGAATCCAGGCCTGACGTTACCGTCCAGTTGCGGCCGACCGCCGTCGAGGACATCCTTTTTTCTATTCCGCACGATATCCGGGCCGGAAAGGGCCCGGATGTGTTCATCGCGCCGGACACGTTTGCACGCCACTGGGCGACTTTGGACAACATCCTGCAACCGCTCGACGTGCTTCTGAAAACGACCGATGCCGTCCCGGGATCCCAGCCGGCATCCGGGCAGGCCGGGGCCGGGGCAGCAACCGGGTCACGCCTTTCGCCCGACGGACGTCCGTACGGCCTGGCGCTTGCCGTACGGGTTCCCATGCTTGTCGCCAATGACGACTTCCTTGGCGCGGAATTCAAGTTCACGCCTGGCGACGATTCAAGGCCGACCGCCGTTTCCGTCGTCGCAAACGACTGGCTTGCCTTGACCGGATTCGCCACGGCGGGCGGAGGGCAGATTATCGACGGCACCGGTCGGGCCGCGTTCGACGATCCCGCGGCCGCAACCGGCATGGTCGCGCTGGCCGGCCTGCTGGAATCGGGCGCAATCCGGCCCGAACGTTCACGCCAGGCAATCATCGATGCCTTCAACGATTCCGGGATTGCCGCGATGATCACGTGGCCGGACTCCATTTCCCTGATTTCATCGTCGATATCGTGGCGCATCGTTCCATTCCCGGAAATCGAGGGTGTTGGGCGACCGCAGCCGTGGTGGCAGATTGACTCGATATTCGTAAGTTCGTGGTCGCGCCACCGGCGGCAGGCCGCCGACCTTGCCACGTGGCTTGCGTCCCCGACAGCGGCCGATTACCTGATGCGGCACGACTTCCCCGGACTTGCGGGCAGGGACGGTGGCATGATCAATCCCGCTCAAGGCGACCAGGCCGCCCTTCAGTACGCGGCCCTGCCGGTCAACCGCGGAATCCTTACCCAGCGGGCCGCGGCGATTCCGTCACCCGATCTTCCGGCCACCGCGACCGCGGCGACGTTCTTTGCCCGGCTTGCAACCGACCTTGCGGCTTCACCGGCGAACGCGGCGAAAGGCGCCGGGGCGGCTGTCGAAAAGGCCGCCCGGGACGCACGGGATGCTGTTACAAAAGTGATGCAGAGTTCTTCGTTCCGCCTGAAGTAAAATACCGCGGTTTGTTTTATTCGTGATGACCTGGTGTTTCGACCATGCCTGATGACGTGTTCGAAAAATACGAGCTTGTCCGACGCCTGGGTTCGGGCGGAATGGGCGAGATCCTGCTTGCCCGCCAGAAGGGCGCGGCCGGGGCGGATCGGGACGTCATCATCAAGATGATCCTGCCCCACCTGGCCCAGGATCAGGAATTCATCGGACGCTTCACCGACGAAACCAGGATTGCCGCGCTTCTGTCACACGGAAACATCGTCACCATCTTCGAGTCCGGCTGCTGGCAGGGCAGGTTCTTCATGGTCATGGAATACGTCGATGGCCCAGACCTGAAGGAACTGCTTTCGATGGCCGGACCGTTGCGCCAGTCCGATCGGTGGGTGCCCTTCTGCGTCCACGTCCTTTCGGAAACGGCGCGTGCACTTGCGTACGCGCACAGCAAGCGCGACCAGGAAGGACGGCCGCTTGGGATCGTGCACCGCGACGTCAGTCCGTCAAACATCCTGATTTCACGCGAAGGCCTGGTGAAGCTGACCGATTTCGGCGTTGCCAAGGCCGCCAGGCGGACGTCGGTGACGCTGCCCGGCAAGTTGCACGGCAAGGTCAATTACATGGCGCCCGAGCAGGTGCGCGGCATGGACTGCGACCACCGGTCCGACATATTCAGCCTTGGCGTCACCGGCTACGAGATGCTGGCCGGCGTCCGCCCGTTCGAGGGCGACTCAGACATAGCCGTGCTGGAACAGATCAGGTCGATGAAATTCGTGCCGCTTGAGCAGGCCGCACCGTCCGTTCCGCCGGCGCTTTCGGCAATCGTCGCGCGGGCCATGGATGCGGATCCGGCGGCCAGGTGGCAGTCCGCCGACGAGTTCCTTGCGGCCCTTGGTGCCTTTGCCCACCAGGCCGGCATGTCGATGATGGCCCGCGATGTGGCCGCGATGCTTGCCCCCCTGTTGACTACGACAGGCGATGAAGTCCGCGCGAACGCGTCGATTGACGACTTCCTTCTGGATGCGTTGAACGACCTTCCCGGCACGCCTTCCGGCGGAATCAGGATTTCGACCGGCGAAGTCGGCGGCGGATCCCGTGAACGGACGGTCACGGTAAGCCGGGAAGTGACATCGCCGGGTTCCGTCAAGGTCACGGCCCGTGACACGGCCGGGGCGGCCGGTCTCGCTAAGGATGGCGCGGCGCCTAACCAATCGGCGGACGGACGAACGCCGGAACGTGACGCAGGCCTTCGATCCGCGCCGGGTTCCGATCGGCGGACATCGCGCGGACGCGCCGGCTTGATTGCGGCCGCCGTGGCGGTCGTCCTGCTTGCGGCAGGCTATGCGACATGGACGGCCATTGACCGAACGTCGGACGTTGACGGTCGGCCCCAGGCCGCAGAGGCGTCTGCCGGAAGAACGGATACGTCCGGCACGATTACCCCGACGCAACCGGATCCCGCGCCGGCCGCAACCGCCGGCCAGGCGAAGTTCCAGGTTGGAGCCGCAGCGATTGTGCCACCCTCCCCGACCGATTCCCCTTCGTCAAAGGCGGGTACCGTGGAACCGGCAACGGGAATTGACGTTAATCCCGGCGGCGCCCGGCAGGTTCGTGAAGGCGGCAAGACGGTGGAAGCCTTTGCGCGCACGGACGCGACCGACGCATCCCCGGACGACATGGCTGTCACCCGGCAGACCGGCAGGCAGATCGAA
>ERZ795044.3575-NODE-3575-length-13031-cov-5.593943_pt1 | contig 13031 bp, 10 predicted proteins | sample MGYA00375128_ERZ795044 | MGnify/ENA primary metagenome ERZ795044 (study PRJEB30173, sample SAMN05720213) | anaerobic digester metagenome | isolation source: active sludge of municipal wastewater-treating anaerobic digesters | place: USA | collected 2014-12-22 ... | reverse complement strand
GAGATAAGTCCTCGTGACTGGAGTTCAGACGTGTGCTCTTCCGATCTGTTGGGCACCGACCCCACCAGGGCAAGCCCCTTGGGCACCGGCGCCAGGGTCGAACCCGGAGCCGCGGCGGCAGCGGCGGCATCAGCAAGCCACTTGGTGTGCTCGGGATTGACGATGCTCGGCGCGGTAGGACCAAAGGGGTTACCAAAAATCCAGTTGATGCCGATGCGCATCAGGCTGATGCCAATCACGGCGATGATGGTGCCGGTCACCACCGGTGGAAAGAAGCGCAGCATGCGGCTGACCAGCGGTGCAATCAGGATGGCCACCACCCCCGAGCCAATGATGGAGCCAAAGATGAGCTGTGCCCCGGCTGCGCCCGGGGTCGTGTTGGCCATAGCGACCATGGGCGCAACAGAGGCGAACGTGACGCCCATCATCACCGGCAATTTGATGCCGAACCACTGGGTCGCGCCCAGCGATTGGATCAGTGTGACCAGGCCACAACAAAACAGGTCGGCCGAAATCAGCATGGCAACCTGCTCTGGACTGAGCTTGAGGGCGCGGCCCACAATCAGTGGCACGGCCACCGCGCCGGCGTACATCACCAGCACATGTTGCAGGCCCAGAGCAGCAAGCTTGCCGGTAGGCAATCGCTCGTCCACGGGATGGGTGGTATCTGTCATCTTTGTCTCCTCAAAGCCTCGTCGGGCCAGTTGTAATAAAAGAGGTCTCTACGTGAATCAGCGCAATAGATCACACAAGGTTCGCGCAATCACCTTGGTTGCACGACGCAGGTCTTCGAGTTCCAGCCGCTCATCGGCGCGCTTGGCGTGCGACTCCAGAACCGTGCGGGGCCCCGCACCGTAAATGACGCCAGGAATGCCCGCCTCGCAAAACAGGCGCACGTCGGTGTACAGCGGTGTGCCCAGTGCGGGGATGGGTTCACCAAACACCTGCTCTCCGTGTTTCTGAATGGCCTCGACCAGCGGTTGGTTCCCGGGCAACGGTTGCAAGGCGCGTGCCAATAGGATGCGCTTGACATCCACCGTGATGCCGGGCAGGTCGCCTGCGGTGTCCGCAATCAGCTTGCGCAATGCGGCCTCCACCTCTGTCGGGTTCTCTTCTGGAATCATGCGCCTGTCGAGCTTGAAACTGACGCGCCCGGGCACCACATTGGTGTTGGTGCCGCCCTCTATGGTGCCAATGTTCAGGTAGGGGTGGGTAATGCCTGTGACTTTGGAAGTGATGCCCTGGTAGAGCGTGTTCTGCTGGTACAGCGCGGTGAGGATGCGGTTGGCCGCTTGCAGCGCGTCCACGCCCGTGGCCGGAATGGCCGCGTGTGCCATCTTGCCATGCACCGTGACTTCCATTTGCAGGCAACCGTTGTGCGCAGTAACCACCTGGTAGCTGAATCCGGCCGCAATCATCAGGTCCGGGTGAATGATCTTGTGCTTGAGCAGCCAGGCTGGCCCCACTTCACCGCCAAACTCTTCGTCGTAGGTGAATAGCAATTCCACGCTGCCCTGATTGGGTTTGGCCACCGCTTCGAGTGCGCGCACGGCGAATGCATAGGTGGAGAAATCGCACTTGCTGACGGCCGACGCGCGACCGTAAATCTTGCCGTCCTCGATCTCGCCGCCGTAGGGGTTTTTGGTCCAGCCTTCGCCTGGTGGGACTACGTCGCCATGGGCATTGAGCAGCACGGTCTTGCCGTCCCCATATTTGCGTCGCACCACCAGGTTGGTGATGGTCTCCAAACCGGCCGCGCGGACTTCAACCTCGGGCACGGCGTGCTTTTCAACAGCAAAGCCAAAGTCTTGCAGCAGCTCGGCTGCGCGGTCGGCATGGGGCGTGTTGTTGCCCGGCGGTGTGTCGGTCGGCACGCGGATCAGTTCCTGCAGAAAGCGCACCTGCTCATCAAAGTGGGCGTCGATCCAGGCATCGAGTTGTTCATATGTGTTCATCAAAATTCAGTCCGCGGTGGGGTGAGAGAGTTGTTCAAGCAAGTGCAGGAAGGCGTCCACCGCCAGCTGCATGTCGTCACTGGTGGTGGACTCCAGCGGGTTATGGCTGATGCCGGAGTTCAGGCCGCGCACAAACAGCATGGCTTGCGGCATGATCTCGTGCAGCTTCATGGCGTCATGCCCTGCGCCGCTGGGCATGCGGTGCAGCGGCAGGCCCAGGGACTGCACGGCCGCCTCCCAGCGTGCCTGCCATTGTGCTGCGCTGGGTGCGGCGCTGACGCGCATCGTTTCTGTCAGGGAGAGATGCACGCCACGGCGACTGCTGATGTCGTTGGCCGCTTGCAGTACATCCTCGGTGAGTTGGTCGCGTTGCGCATTGCCGGGCGCGCGCAGGTCCAGTGAAAACTGGCAGCGTCCTGGCACGACGTTGATGGATCCATTGGGCACCTGGAGCATGCCCACGGTGCCAACCGAGTCGCCATCCCGCGCTGCGCGTTGCTCCACATACAGCAGCAGTTCTGCCACGGCGGCGGCGGCATCTCGGCGGCGGGTCATGGGCGTGGTGCCAGCGTGGCTGGCCATGCCCACCATCTCGCCGGTGTAGCGCACCGATGCATTGATGGATGTGACGATGCCCAGTGGAATGTCCAGCTCGTTGAGTACCGGCCCCTGCTCGATGTGCACCTCGACAAAGCCCTGGTAGTCGTTTGCGTTGCGTTTGAGTGCGGCGATATCGTCCACGCACAGGCCGGCGTGCTGCATGGCACTGCGCATGCTGATGCCGTCGGCATCCACCTGGTCCAGCCAAGCAGAATCGAAATCGCCGGTTAGCGCGCCAGAGCCCAGAAAGGTGGCTTTGAACCGTTGACCCTCTTCTTCCGCAAATGCGACGATCTCCAGGTCAAAGGGCAGGCGTCTACCTGCCTGGGACAAGGCCTGCACACAGGCCAGCGGCACGTAGATGCCCAGACGCCCGTCGTACTTGCCACCATTGCGCACCGTATCAAAATGGCTTCCGGTTAGCAATTTCTTGGATGAAATTAGCCTCTGGCCCTCGTCGATACTGCGTAAAGCGCTATCAGAGTGATAGCATCCAACCACATTCCCTACCGCGTCAATGTGCACGCTGTCGCAACCCGCGTGGCGCATGTCGGCGCTGATGCGGGCGGCGCAGGCGCGGTGGGCATCGGTGAGGTAGGTGACGGTGAGCTGGCCCAGCTCCGCGTAGCCGGTGTCGGTGTGCTGGGCCAAAGCCTCCTGCCAGTCCCAGACCCGGTTTCCTAATTCCGGCTGGTAGGCAAACAGGTCGTTCAGTCGAATCTCAGCAATGCGGTGGATGTTGCGGATGCATTCCTGGCGTTCAAACTCTGGGTGGCCCTGCAGCCGGCGCTGAAAAGTGGCAATGATCTCGGCCTTGGAGAGGCCTGTGCCACGCGGCCCGCGCACTGCCAGAATAAAAGGAAAGCCAAAGCGCGTGTTGTAGTCGCGGTTGAGTTGCTGGATCGTCTCAAATTCCTGTGGCGTGCAATGGGTCAGGCCTGCTTTGCTTTGCTCGTTGGTGGATTCTGCGGTCAGGTTTTTGTCCACCATGGCCTTTCCGGCGAGTTCCGGGTGGGCACGAATCAGCGCCAGTTGGGGCTCGACACCTGCGGCAGCCAGCACCTGAACCATGGCGTACTTCAGCTGGGCCAGCGTTCCAAATGGCCTGTGCGCCAGGGCGGCCCGGGGAATCCACGGCGAGTGTTCGTACAGGCCGGCCAGCAGCTGCGTGGCGTCGTCCAGCGAGGCCTGGTTGAGTTGTTCGAGGGTCAGTGCCATGGTGTTCTATGTCGTGAAGGGGTGTGTGGCTTTCCAGTGCCGGGCGATATCCACGCGGCGGCACACCCAGACCTGGTCATGGCGGGCTATGTGGTCCAGAAAGCGTTGCAGCGCGGTGATGCGCCCGGGTCGCCCCAGTAGTCTGCAGTGCATGCCGATGCTCATCATCTTGGGCGCATTCAAGCCTTCCGGATTACCCTCTGCATACAGCGCGTCGAAGCTGTCTTTCAGGTACTGGAAGAACGGATCGGCGTGGGAGTATCCCTGGGGCAGGGCGAAGCGCATGTCGTTGCAGTCCAGCGTGTAGGGGACGATGAGCTGGGGCACGACGCTGCCATCTGTCTTTTGCACCTGCATCCAGAACGGCAGGTCGTCGCCGTAGTAGTCGCTGTCATATTCAAAGCCGCCATAGTCCGCGACGAGGCGGCGCGTGCGCGGGCTGTCACGTCCGGTGTACCAGCCCAGGGGGCGGTTGCCCGTCAGTTGGGTGATGGCGTCCATGCCCCGTTGCATGTGTTCACGCTCGGTGGCTTCGTCCACATTCTGGTAGTGAATCCAGCGCCAACCATGGCAGGCGATTTCATGGCCGAGCTCAATGAACGCAGCGGTCAATTCCGGGTGGCGCTGCAGGGCCATCCCCACTCCGAACACCGTGAGCGGTAGGCCGCGCTGCTCGAACTCGCGCAAGATGCGCCAGACCCCAGCACGCGAGCCGTATTCGTAGATGCCCTCCATGCTGATATGCCGCTCCGGGTAGCTGGCGGGGTTGAACATCTCGGACAAAAATTGCTCGGAGCCAGCATCTCCGTGCAGTACGCAGTTTTCGCCACCTTCCTCGTAGTTCAGCACGAACTGCACGGCAATGCGGGCACCGCCGGGCCATTGAGCGTCAGGCACATTTCTGCCGTATCCCACCAGGTCGCGGGAGTAGGGCTGGGTGGAGTCGTAATGCTGCATGGTCAGGTCTTGTTCGGGTTGGCGGGCGTCAGCGTCAGCGATGCTTCTACATTGCGAAGGTGCTGGTCCATCAGAAGCAAGGCCCGTGCCTCATCGCGGGCCTCGAGTGCTTCAACGATGGCGCGGTGCTCTGCATGCGAGTGCTCGGCCGCACCACCAGACTGGTACATCAGGGTGATCAGGGCGCAGCGCGATAGCAAATCCATCAGCAAATGGGCCAGCACTTCGTTGCCCATCAACTGGGCCATGCGAACATGAAAGTCACCCAGCAGCACGGTGCGGCCTGGCACGTCACCACGCATCACGGCGGCTTCCTCGTCAGCGATGTGGTCCTTCAGCGCAAGGATCTGTTCGTGTGTGGCCTGCTGGATAAAGGCCTGGGTCATGCCGGCCTCCAGCATGCGGCGTACCGCAAACACCTGCTGCGCCTCGGTGATGGACGGCGCAGACACAAAGGCGCCACGCGCCGGCTCCATGCGGACCAGCCGGTTTTGCGAGAGCTTGAACAAGGCCTGGCGAATCAGGGTGCGGGATACGCCAAACTGGTCAGCCAGCGTTTGCTCCACGAGTTTGGCGCCCGGTTGCAGGCGGTGCTCCACGATGGAACGGGTGAGCGTTTCGACGATGAAACCGGTGGTGGTGGAGTCCATGCGGCGCATGATAGCCGCAATCCCGAAAAGTGTATACACTTTGCCAATACCGTCAGAAGATTGACCAAAGACCAACCGAAAGAGGCACCTATGGGCTTGAGCACACACGTACTGGACACCATGCACGGCACCCCGGCCGCAGGCATGCAGGTGGTGCTGTACACCACGCAAGGCGATGAGGCCACCTTGGTCAAATCCTTCACTTTGAACCAGGACGGCCGCAACCCCGACGGCATGTTGTACGACCATGCCAGTTTGCGCGCTGGCACCTACCGGCTGGTGTTTGACGTGGCCGCGTATTTCAAGGCACGGGGTGTTGATTTGCCGGAGCCCAATTTCCTGAATCGGGTCAGCCTGGACTTTGGCGTTGCGCATGCCGACCAGCACTACCATGTGCCGCTGTTGGTCAGTCCCTGGAGCTATTCGACCTACCGGGGTTCATAGGCAAGTGCGATACTGGTGCTGAGGCGATCAAACGCCCGACTTGTCCAATCCTGGGGGCACACCATGGAACCATCCAACGTCAAGCGCCGACTCACCTGCATCCTCGCAGCCGATGCGGTCGGTTACAGCAAGCAAATGGGGCAGGACGAGGAGGGCACCATCCAGGTGCTGCAGGCCCATCGTGCTGTCATCGACGGAATCATTGCCTTTCACCGCGGCCGCATTGTGAGCACCGCTGGGGATTCGGTACTGGCTGAATTTTCGAGTGCCGTCGAAGCGGTGCGTTGCGCTGTCGAGATACAGGATGCCCTCAAAACCCGCAACGATTCGCTGCCCGACCACCGCAAGATGCTCTTTCGTGTTGGCGTCAATCTGGGCGATGTGGTCGTCAATAACGACGACCTTTTGGGTGATGGCGTCAACGTCGCAGCGCGGCTCGAGTCCATGGCGGAACCGGGCGGTATTTGCATTGCCTCGTCGGTGTATGACCAGATAACCGGCAAGCTTGACCTGGGCTTTCAGGATATTGGTCAGCAGAGCCTGAAAAACATCTCTCGGCCCATTCATGTGTACCGTGTTTCAGGTACTGTGCCTTTGATTCGCACGGCATTGCAGCAAGCGCAACCACCGCTTTCAGCCTTGCCGGCAGCGGTGCCATCATCGCCTTCGCGTGGGCCGAATTCCTGGGCCCTGGGTGTTGCGGCCATCGTGTTTATCGGTGCGGTCGTAGCGTGGCAGACTGGCTGGGTACGACTGGGTGCGCCAGAGGCTACAGTAACGGTCAATCCCGTGGTTGCGTCGGCGTCAGTGGCCGATAAGAGCACGCCTGCCAGCGCCCAAGTGGTTGCTTCGGCCCCCATACCCGTGCAGACCGAGGCAGATGCCCAGCGACTTTTGGCCGAAGCCAAGGCACTGAAGCGTGAAGCACAGGCGGAGCTTGCACGGGCCCGCGCCAGCGCGCAGGCCAGCCCGCCGGCTAAGCCGGCCACAGTGCCCATTGTGGCTTCTCCTGCCGCAGTCACGCCTGCTCCAGCACCTGTCGCAACCGTGGCGCGAGAAACGGCCAGCGCGACCGCCTTGCCGGTTGCTGTCCCGGTGCCAGCCAATGTGTCAGACAAAGCCCCGCAGGTGCCCGCCGCTGCAGTGGGGCGGTTCGACGGTCGCTGGGGTGTCACGATCAACTGTGCGCGGCATGAAGATGGCGCTTCTGGATACCGTTTGAATTTTGTGGCCGAGGTGAGTAACAGCGCTCTGCGTGGTGTGATCGGCACGCAGGGTGAGCCCGATTCACTGCTGATGCGTGGAGATATCCAGCCCGATGGCCGTGCCCTGCTGCGTGTCAATGGGCTCACGGGCGATCCCCGCTATGCTGCCAAACGCGCGGCACGGGGTTCGCCCTATGTCTACCAGGTGGAAGCCCTCTTCGAGGGTTCACAGGGAACCGGGCGACGGTTGCAGCAGCGCGAGTGCCAGGTCAAGTTTGACAAGCAGTAGGCGCTGTTGCGAAGACTGAATGTTCAGTCGGTCTTTTCCAGCGCCAGCAAGCCGGTTGCGGTGTTGGAAATCGGAATGTGGTAATTGCTGTGCACCTTGCGCACACCACATCCCGTGCCTGCGGTGAGGGCCGCTCGCATGGCCAGCCAGTTGAGCAATTCAACCCCCTGGGTGCCACTCTTTTCCACCAGTTCGTGGATGCTGAACTGGGTGGCCCACTCCGGATTGGTGAGCAGGCTCTCCAGGAACTGCAGATCAAACTCTTTATTGATGAAACCTGCGCGTTCGCCGTCCAGTTGGTGGCTCAATCCGCCCGAGCCAATGATGGCCACGGTCTTGCTGCTGTCCCACGCGGCAATGGCTTCACCCACTGCCTTGCCCATGGCGTAGACGCGGCTGGCTTTAGGAAGTGGAAACTGCACCGTGTTGATGCAGATCGGCACCACATTGACCGGATAGTTGCCCTCGGGGTAGAGCAGCTTGAGCGGCAGCGAGCAGGCATGGTCCACCAGCATTTCCTGGCAACTGACGATGTCGAACTCCTTGTCGATCAGCGTGTTGATGATCTGCCAGGACAGGTCCACCTCGCCCTTGAGCGGCTCGAGCGACGGAATGCCCCAGCCTTCGTCGGAGTTGACGTACTGCGGGGCGGCGCCCACAGCAAAGGTGGGCATCTTGTCCAGGAAGAAGTTCAGACCGTGGTCGTTGTAGAAGATGACAATGACATCGGGCTTCTTCTCGCCCAGCCACTGGCGGATCGGGGGAAAACCGTCAAAGAAGGGTTTCCAGTATGGGTCCTGCTGGATACCCTTGTGGATGGCGCCGCCGATGGCGGGAATGTGGGAGGTGCCAATGCAGCCAATAAGTTGTGCCATGGTGTTGTTTGTCTTTCTGATTGAATGGGCTATTGGCCGGCTGCCACGAGCTTGGCCTTGAACTGTTCTTTGGTCATGCCAGTCTGCTGGGCGCCAATGTCCTGCATGTCCAGGCCGAAGATGCCGGCAAATTTGGCCAAGTAATAGGCATTGCCACCGGCGGCAATCAGTTGCAGCACGTTCTTGGCACGGATCGCCGCGGCCTGCGGCTCGGTCAGGCCGTACTTGCGCATGTAGGCCTCTTCGTCCTTAAGAAACTCGGCGCGGTTATCTGCGGTGTTGAAGGAAAAGCACATCTTGTTGAGTGCGTAGCCCTTTTTGGCCTGCTCACCGTCGAAGGGGGTTGTGCCCGGGATGGGGGGGAGTTTGTTGTTGCTTGCCACGGTCTGTCTCCGGATATTGAGGTGAATGGTCGTGAGTATTCAATGTCCATTGCCAAAGATAAATACATGAATCATGATGCGATCCATGAGTAAATTCGATTATTCAGACTTGGACGGTCATCTGCTGCAGTTGCTGGTGGCAGTGGTGGAAGTGGGTTCCATCACCGGTGCAGCGCAGCGCCTGGGGGTCACCCAGTCGGCGGTGAGCCACTTGCTGGACAAGCTGCGGGCCATCACTGGGGACCCACTGTTCGTCAAATCAGGGCGCGGTATTGTGGCCACTGCCCATGCGCGCCAATTGGCGGAGCAGGCGCGTGAGCTGCTCTCCAGTATGGAGCGTTTTGCAACGTGTGCGGAGTTTGTCCCCTCGCAATGGCGGGGCACATTCACCATCGCTGCGAATGACTTCCAGCGTGATCTGCTGCTGCCGCCATTGATGGCACGTCTGCGAACCCAGGCGCCGGGGTTGAAGCTACGGGTGATCCCATCCGACGTGCCCAGTTTGGAAATGCTGCGACAGGAACAATGCCAACTAGTCGTCAGTCCGCGCCCGCCGGATGGCACCGACATATTGCAAAAGCGCCTGTTCGAAGACGAATACCGCGTATTCTTTGACGCCAGCCAGCGTGATGCCCCCCGTACGGCGCAGGAATACCTGGCCGCTGACCATGTCACCGTGGTCTACGAGCCGCACCGGGCGCTGGACCTGGATCAGTACTTGGTGGCCCAGGGTATCCATCGGAACTTCACCGTCATGGTGCCCGGCTTTGCCGGCCTGCCACCCTTCCTGCGGGGCAGCCAGTTGCTGGCCACTGCGCCGCAGCGCCTGCGCTCTCAGTTAATGCAGGGCCTGGCACACGTGCCAGTCCCCGTGCCATGCCCGACCATTCCCATGTACATGATCTGGCATCTGCGCCACCAGCTCAATGCTTCGCACCGTTGGTTGCGAACGGAGTTGGAGGCAGTCAGTCAATCGATCTTGTTGTGACCGCACGCGGTCGAGCCTAGACTAAGCTACCCATCCCTTGTGCACGTATTCGAGGAGTCCCTATGCCTACCAAAGTCAGAACACAGGTCGCAATCATCGGTGCCGGTCCATCCGGCCTTCTGCTCGGCCAGTTGCTCCATAAGGCCGGCATCGACGCCATCATTCTGGAACGCCAAACCGGCGACTATGTGCTCACCCGCATCCGTGCCGGCATTCTGGAACAGGTATGCATCGATCTGCTGGACGAAGCAGGTGTCGGTGCACGCATGCACAAGGAAGGTCTGGTCCATGGCGGCTTTGAGATGCTGTACAACGGCCAGCGTCACCGCATCGACATGAACAAGCTCACGGGTGGGAAGAACGTCATGGTCTACGGTCAGACCGAGCTGACCCGGGATTTGATGGACGCGCGTGAAAGTGCGGATTTGACAACCGTGTACGAGGCGCAACACGTTGCCATCCACGACTTTGATACCCAACGGCCCCGCGTGACCTATGCGAAAGACGGTCAGAAATTCGAGATTGAATGCGACTTCATTGCGGGCTGCGATGGCTTTCACGGCGTTTGCCGCGCCAGTGCGCCGCGCAAGGCGATCAAGGAATTCGAGAAGGTCTACCCCTTTGGCTGGCTCGGCCTGCTGTCGGACACGCCCCCAGTGCACGATGAACTCATCTACATCAACAGTCCACGCGGCTTTGCCCTTTGCTCGCAGCGCAGCAAAACGCGCAGTCGCTACTACCTGCAAGTGCCATTGACCGACACGGTGGAGGAGTGGACCGACGCCGCGTTCTGGCAGGAGTTGAAGCTGCGCCTGGATGACGAAGGCCGGGAGAAACTCATCACCGGGCCCTCCATTGAAAAGAGCATCGCGCCGCTGCGCAGCTTCATCACCGAGCCGATGCGATTTGGCCGCATGTTCCTGGCTGGTGACGCAGGCCACATCGTGCCGCCCACTGGCGCCAAGGGGCTGAACCTGGCTGCGACCGACGTGAAGTACCTGGCCAACGGCATCATCGAGTACTACCAGGACAAAAGCGAGGCCGGAATCGACACCTACTCCGAGAAATGTCTCAAGCGCATCTGGAAAGGCGAGCGCTTTTCGTGGTGGTTCACCCAGCTCATGCACCGGTTTCCAGACGACGGCGCGATTGTTGCCAAGTTCCAAGAAGCCGAACTGGACTACCTGATCCATAGCGAAGCCGGTTCGCGCACCATTGCGGAAAACTATGTGGGTCTGCCGCTGGATTTCGGGCACTGATCCAGGGATGCATCCCACCGGGCGACGGTGGAATCTGCCGTCCGGGTGCGCGCAATGCGGCCCACCGGTCTAGGGTAAACACCGATAAAAACCGGCGAAAACTACATTGATTTAGTTACGTTATATAACCATAATTGCGCCACGACTGAAAGTGACCATGCGCAATAAAGACATCCATTTCGAACTTCGCGGCGAGCAACAGGAAGTTGCCATCATCCGCCTTACCCGTGGAAAAAAGCGCAACGCGCTGAACGACGCGCTCATCCTGGCGCTGCGGGATTTGTTTGAAAAAATGCCCGCCAGCGTGCGTGCCGCGGTCATTGATGGCGAGGGTGACCACTTCTGCGCCGGTCTGGATTTGAGCGAACTCCAGGAGCGCAATGCCGGCCAGGGCCTGCACCACTCTCGCATGTGGCACGCCGCGTTGGAGTGTGTGCAATACGGTCCGGTTCCGGTGATTGCCGCATTGCACGGAGCGGTGGTAGGCGGCGGCCTGGAGCTAGCCAGTGCCTGCCACATCCGCGTAGCCGACGACACCACTTTCTATGCACTGCCAGAAGGCTCGCGCGGGATCTTTGTCGGGGGCGGTGGATCGGTGCGCATTCCACGCCTGATTGGCGTTGCCCGCATGACCGACATGATGCTGACCGGCCGCGTGGTCAATGCGGTGGATGGCGAACGCATCGGCCTGGCCCAGTATCTGGTGCCTACGGGAACCGCATTTGACAAGGCGTTGGAGCTGGCCGTGCGCATCGCGCAAAACGCGCCTCTGACCAATTACGCACTGACCCACGTGCTGCCCCGTATTGCCGACCAGCCTGCTGACCAGGGCTTTATGACGGAAGCCATGATGGCCGCCATTGCCCAAAGCGCGCCCGAAGCCAAGGAGCGCGTGCGCGCCTTTCTGGAAGGTCGCGCTGACAAGGTCAAGAAGGCATAAAAACAATAAGCCGGAGACACAACATGACAACCCCTCAATACCGGGCGCTGAAGTTTGGCGTGACCCGCGTTGCCCTGCGCGACGGCCCGCCCGGCGTGCACTACCTGCGCGCAGAGCAGCCCCTGCAGGAACACCCCGCCCGCATGACGGACCGTCTGCAGCAGTGGGTGAAAGTGGCGCCCGAACGTACTTTCATGGCGCGGCGCGAGAAGCTGGCCGGTGGTGGCACGGGTGATTGGGTCAAGGTGAGCTACGCCCAGGCGTGGGCCAGCGCACGCAGCATCGCCCAGGGCTTGATCAACCGTGGGCTCAGTGCCGAGCGTCCGGTGGTCATCTTGTCCGAAAACGATCTGGAGCACGCGCTGCTGGCGCTGGGATGTCTGGTCGCCGGTGTGCCCTTTGTGCCGACATCGCCCGCCTACTCGTTGATCAGCCAGGACTTTGACAAACTGCGCCATGTGCTCAAAACCGTGACCCCGGGTCTGGTGTTCGCGGCCGATGCGACGCGCTACGGAAAAGCCATCTCGTGCGCCGTGGGTGCCGATGTCGAAGTCGTGCTGACCAGCGGTGCGCTGGATGGTCGTGCCAGCCTGTCATTTGCCGATCTCGCAGCCACGCCCGCCACCGCACAGGTGGACGCCGCCATGGCGGCTACCGGGCCGGAAACGATCGTGAAATTCCTGTTTACCAGTGGCTCCACGAAGCTGCCCAAGGCGGTCATCAACACCCAGAGCATGTGGTGCGCAAACCAGCAGCAAATGGCGCAGAGCATGCCGGTTCTGTCCCAGGAGCCCTTGGTGCTGGTGGACTGGCTGCCGTGGAACCACACCTTCGGCGGCAACCACAACTTTGGCATGGTGCTGTACCACGGTGGTACGCTGTACATCGATGACGGCAAGCCCACGCCCGCCCTCACCGGCGAGACGCTGCGCAACCTGCGCGAGATTGCGCCCACGGTGTACTTCAACGTGCCCACCGGTTTTGAGGCGATTGCCAATGCCATGCAGACAGACGCGGTGCTGCGCAAGAACCTGCTCTCGCGCGTCAAAATGTTCTTCTACGCCGGTGCGGCTCTGGCCCAGCCGGTGTGGGACAGCCTGTTTGAATCCGCCGAGAAGGAAGTGGGCGAGCGCATTGTGATGACCACCGGGCTGGGGATGACCGAGTCCGGCCCGTTTGGAATCTTCGTCACCAATCCCAACGTGAAGGCCGGTGACCTGGGCGTGCCTACCCCTGGGCTGGAACTTAAACTGGTGGACACCGACGGC
>ERZ795044.3573-NODE-3573-length-13039-cov-5.913509_pt1 | contig 13039 bp, 15 predicted proteins | sample MGYA00375128_ERZ795044 | MGnify/ENA primary metagenome ERZ795044 (study PRJEB30173, sample SAMN05720213) | anaerobic digester metagenome | isolation source: active sludge of municipal wastewater-treating anaerobic digesters | place: USA | collected 2014-12-22 ... | reverse complement strand
TCTGATGAAATAATAAACTCCGCCCATTCATCAATAGCGCCTGAATTGAATGCGTACACTTCGCCCCATCCGGATATGCTATTGGTTAAAACTATTGACGCGTCGTCTGCCGATACAGTGCTGTCTGAATCGTACTCAATTCCATTTATTCGGCCATCAATTACTACGTCACCAGTAAATCCAACAGACGGGATTCTAAAAGTATAATATCCAGCGGACATCGACTCGTGAGTTAATGTGTCGCCATCCCAGCCGCCATACCCACCTGATAATATAATTGTATCTGGCGCTATATACGATCCGATTGCGCTTGTAAATCCCCACACTGAGCGCATTATAAATTGATCATCGGTTATTTTAACGCCTTTTGTGCTATACGATGTGGTGTTGCTCAAATTTATAGCATTTCCACCACCAGACAAATTTAAATTAACTCCACTTCCAAAATTGAACGATCCCGTATTAAGGCGGTAAGTACCATTTATTGTGTCGCCGGTTGTCTTAACATATCCCGTATCAGTAAGCCCCGGCACGGCTGCCGTTGTCATGTAAGTCCCATCGCCAAATAACAATGTATCGCTACCGAACTTTTTAGCAAACCACATAAAATCAGACGCGTCAATTAGCACGCTATCGCCTTTCAACTCTACGGAGTAATTATTCGCTCCATACTGCAAAATCATTTTTGAGCCCCTGATGTTTACTGTCTGCGCCAAAGCGGCACAAACGATAAGGAGCAACCCGATAAATATTAATGCTTTTTTCATATGTGCAAATTTACAACACCAACGCTTAATAAAAAAAAACATCAGGTTTTATTTAACGTCGGTAACACATCACAGCGTATCTGCTTCATGTCATTGTATCTTCGCAGGTAAATGTCGAATTCATCCCCTGTCATGTCCATATTAAAATAGGTGTCGAATTCCTGGAGGGCAACCGCCTCATCAAAGTCGTTATTAACATGCAGCCGGTAGAATGTAATCCATGCGAATATCATCACATCTACGGTCTGATTGATGTAGATATTTCCCAGCTCGAACGGCTCGTATGTCGATGTACTTTCAAATATCTCACTTACCCTCTTGCACGCCACGCCACAGCTCAACGGCTCCGTTTCATTCTCAACATCGAAGTCCTTAACAAATAGGTTGGTAGCTGTCGTTATGTTCTTATTCAAAAATACACACTTGTAGGCATGGCAGTAAGTCCACATCATTACATTGGTGCGGTTGCTCATAACGAAGCGCGGTATCCGTTCCTCAAACTTCTTTATAGTGCCCATAATACTGCGTGTTTGGTTGTGGTTTACTATCGTATATGAAATATTCATCAGATACGTGTTTTCGCAACTCTTCCTCTGAATAAACAACGGACTTAACAAAATCAATCCGTTCCTGCAACGTGCCCGACTGATAACGCCCCCTGTTCTTACCATACAGACCAGCGTGGAAACATCGCGGGTGCATCGGGAAGATAACAGCCTTGTCGCCTTGCTCGCTTATCCTGTGAATCAAACCATCCTGTTCGATGAACGATGTCCCTATCTTTGAATAGGGGAACTGCCGAGCAAGGTACTGACTCGGAAAGTCGATATACGACTGATTGTAATGATTGCGTATGTCCTGCAATATAACGTCCCTACAAAAACAAACACCAATTGACTGGTAAACGCCACGACTGATGTAATACTCATCCGTATGCATTGACAACTCGCGTCTGTCATTGAAATTCACGGCTCCGATTGAACACCATCCAAATTGATTAACTGACCTATGAAAATGGAAATAGTCTTCATTAATCAGTACATCGTCCTCAATTAAGTAAACGAGTCCGGTCGATTGAGCGGCACCAGCACACCAAGCGTTCAACACATTGGCGCTCTGCTTCGTTACTCTGTTTCGTGGATGTGGCATCTTAATCACGCCACCATGCAGGCCAAACTGATTGAATACATCCTCACATGCCGGATCGTGTCCGTAGTCAAGGCAAAGCAAGTAGTAATGTTCGTTGTAATGTCTTGCCTTAACGATGTGCGTAAGGCACAGGTATAACATCTCTGGTCGGTTAAATGCCGGTATCAGCACTACATCCATTTGTCCCTCCTAACCCAAATGGTATTAACATCCAAAACATTGTGCTGCGAATACATCGAGTGTGTTTTTAATGGTTTGGTAAACTATATCTTTGTTCCTGTGATCGCCTAATGCAAAGATAGGACTTTTTATTGAACTTGCATACATCGGCATCTGTGGGGCATTTGTCATTATGTAATCGCGGTACTTAAACCCATCACCAGCCACGTTATCGGATAACTGCACCCATGCCGCAGGAATGCCGTATGCGTGTGCAATTATTATCCCGTGCAGCGACGATGAAACGATTAATTTGCACTCTGATATATCGTCAACGACTTTCTCCAACGGCTGCGTTACGTCAATAATTGAATCGAAGTCCCGACTATACTCATTAATCGACAAATCATAGTCAATGTAATTCGGCACTAACCCAACTCTGTGGCGTTTACGCGTGTTCGGTTTATACAGCATCGGCATAATGAGAGCCGGATCTCCTACCATTGCATTTGAGGCATATCCCATGCGCTGTAATTTATAAAGCGAGAGCAACCCTCTGACAAGTGGAATATCAGCAGCACCGGCAAAGTCATTATCATGGCGCATGAATCCGGCACCTAAAACGATACTGTTCTCGTTCGATTGGTCAAGTACGGAGCCACACATTAATAAGTGCTGACCATCGTTGGAGTGTTCCGGCACCTCGCCTGTCAGTCGCTCAATGATATAGGACGTCATCACATCACCAAAATTCACAATGTCCTTACATGCCCACCATGCTCTCATAATGCTAATTTTTTTACGTTACTGATAAACTCATTGCGCCCCATCTCATAGGCCATCCGCGCACGTGAACTCCGATAATTTACCTCTTCGTCGCTCATGTTCATTATCGTATAAACGGCAGCTGACAAATCCGAAGGTTTGAACGTCCATGTGTTTACGATACCCATGTGTCTGTAAGGTTGTGCCGGAATCAGTACGGAATAATCAGGTCTGCATAATTCATTCATTGGCGCTGCATCGATAGTCAGCACAATAGCACCTACAGACAACGCCTCATTGATGTAATGTCCGAAGCCCTCGTACTCCGAGGGACAGATATGAAAACGATACGCGTTCTGTATGATACGATAGTCCTCATCCTTCAACCTTGCATTGTAAACCGTTACGTTCGCATTCGTTCCGCCTTTCATCCACTTCGACGTTATCAATGTCAAGTTGCCTATTCTATTTTCAGTAAAGGCCTTGTAAGTTAATGTCGTTCCCTTTGTTTCAGAACGACCAATGGCGTGCAAAAAGGCCGGCGTTCTGTTCACTTTAGAATCCATGCGGTCATCGGAAGTCCACCCGATGTAAACAGCCCTGTCGCCTACATATCGCCTAAATATCTCCTGACAATGGCGTGTCTTACATAACACTAAATCGAAGCGGTCAATGAATGTCAGCCACTCCGATGCGAACCACTCGGGATTAGGGATGATGATATTGCGCCTCCCATTTATCATATCCTTTCGGCAGACCTCGAAAAAGATATTCGTATCGGCGTGTGGAGGTGCCTGACCTTTCAGGTAATCGACAAAATTATATTTGATACCAGCCACTTCGGCAAAGAGTTTCATGTCCCTGCTTAAACCTACGCCGTTATCGACTGAAATGAAGTTAATCATAAGTCCCATTTATTAGGTACATGACACACCAGATATTGCCCGGTTATCCGCACGTAGCGACCTCGTTTCATCAACTGTTGGATAAAGTGCCAGTCGTGGTCATAAGTGTCATCAGGTGCCCATTGTGCGAGTGTACGCTTATGCACTATGTTCGATGTGCCGCACTTATGCGCCTGCAATGCACATGCCCGCTCAATAAACTTTGTTTCGTGCGGTATCATGTCATTGAACAAATACCAATCGAAATCGGGATGCGCTGCAATGCCATCGGCAATCATTTGCAGGTGCGAAGGCCCCAGCACGTCATCGTTGTCAAGATAAACGATGTAATCACCTTTCGCAATATTAACGCCTGTATTTCGTACGATGCCAGACCATATCTTTTGTTTCGGTATTTTATAGCATTGCACCCTTTCATCGGGATATTCTGCCACTATCTCACACGTCCTGTCGCAGCCATCGGCAATGACAATCAGCTCCCATTCCGGCATCTTCTGCAACAATACGCTGTTAATAGCGCGCCGGAGTTTATTCTCCCTGTCCGATGCAGCCCCTTTGTATGCACCCAGATAGGATGCCATGATGATACTAATCATTTCGTCTTGTGTTTGGTTATGTCGTATCCGTTGCGTTTCGCCTGTCGCTCACTGATGTACTTTATGTTATGACGGCAATTATGCCCGCCCCTGTGAATGAAAAAATCGTAATTCTCCTGAAAGTAAGGCAATGCCTGCGGCCATGTCTTTACATCATCCACATGATAAGTGTTACCAGCCCTCTCTTCGCAGAATGGCCTGGTGGTTTCAATTACATCACCCTCATAGACAAAGTATTTCAACCCTAAACGGTTAGCGTATGCCTCTGCAATCTTTGCATTTACGTTGAACATCGCATCATGAACGTACTGTTTTGAGTAACGAACTAACGATGGGTCAATACCTTTGCCCCCCAGCAACAAATCTTTGAACCCTTTTTGGAAGTCCCTCAATGTCGCCTGTCCACTTATGGACTGATTGACGTAATTAACGACCTTATTCTTAATGTCCTGCTTCGCGGCCTTTGTCAAATTGTCCAAATACGACCCTTTGATGACATTATTATTCATGTCAATACCAACGGAGCTACCAATGGCTTCCAGCTTAGAATAAATGTCTGTCTGCGTAATCGGCTGCTCTGATATGGCAGAATAGTATTGCCCGGTCAAATCAGCACTCTCCAGCATCTTCTTAGCAACCTCTTTAAACATGCCATTCAGCGGCTTCAAATACTCGTCAATACGATTTGATATTTCATTCGATAGGTTGAAGTTACGGCTGTTATATTCAATCTTACCGCCCTGCACGTCAAAGACAAGTTGCTCACGTATCTGTTTCACCAGACCTTTCTCAAATTCAGCAAGTGCCTTGTCCAAGTCGGTCAAGGCATCATTCATGAATTTACGCAGCAATTTATCTTTGTCGTTTCCTGTCATTATTCAGTAGTGTCTGTTGTAAAATCAATATCAGGTACTGTCATCATGGCTGTATATCGTTCGACATACTCCCGAATTATATCACGCTGTTTTCTCGTTGCGCTGTTGTAGAACACATCGGCACCTATCTCAATCTCGATGTCAGTGAATATCTGACCGTAGAACGTATAAAGCACCCGGCTATAATTATCAATCGGGAGTGAACTGTTGATGTTCATTCGTTCCTGCTCTGTCTTTCCGCGATACGGGTCAAAGTAAGCCATAACGCTGTATTTTTTCATCAATTCCGGCGTGTCCTTATAAAGTACGCTCGCAGCATCGGCCTCTAACCCATCAATGATAGCCATACCAGCGCCGGCAGTCTTTGCCGCCTGCAAGTCGGATAACACCTCGTCATAGGTCTTTAGTTTGAAGTCCTGCTTCACATGAGCAATTACATTCAATCCCTCACTAACGCCCATGTATTCGGCGGTCTGCCATACGATGTATTTCCACAATGAAGCGTATTGCTTTGCAAATGAGTAAAGTGTGTCATAAACCGATTGCAGCTCAATGGTCTTTTCTGTTGCAGTTGTCGTTACTTCGGCACGCGTGAAAATATCGCTGTTGAAAATCGACTTTTGAATCTCAATCGACAACCTATTAACGTGTTCATTCTGGAAGTTAAGAACATCGATGGGTAACTGAACGTATGATACAAAGTTACCTAAATTGAATGCCTCTGCCGGATCGCGTGGCAACCCTAACGTAATAATGTCCTGACCAGATGTGTGAGCCGACATATAACCAGTGCCGCCACAGGTAGGACATTTCCCGCCCGTTGTGGTCAGAACTCCATTAACGCAGCCTTGTGCCGTGCATCGTGGGGCGTACTGAATCTTTTGGGGGAACGCGTGTAACGTAGTACCCAAGTCGAACTCACTCACTGCCTTTAACGCCTTATCGAAGTAAGGCCTGGCACCCTCAAGTACGGATACGAAAGTACGGTGGTCTGTCAAAGCATCATGCAGATAACCCCAACGACAGGCAACAGGTGCGGTCAATTTATAGAATGTTTCCATTACATAGAACACTTCTCTGTCGTTGATCTGAAAGTATTGCTGACCATTGAACTCATAGATAGTGTGCTGTTCCTTCATCAAGCGAAGTATGCTATCATCAGCAATCGGGACAGCCACAATAGCGCCATCTGTGCCGTATAATGTGTAACGATAGGATTGTTTTAAATTGCCATCCGTGCCGGTGTACGTCATCGGCTTACGAATCAGCAGCCAGTCAAGGATGCCATTTGTAAACTGATAGTTCAACGCGTCAGGTGAATAGACAATCGTCGGGAATGTCTTAGCGTAGTCCCTGCCATCGGTGCCGAATGTGTCAACGATTAACCAGCCATTAGGGTCAATGAATGTCATATCAGCAATGAACTCATCAAGATAGGCACGCTCATCCGACATTGAATAGAACTCCGACAGGACTTTTTTCAAGTCATCGACCTTACCGGTGGCATCATGCGAATAATAAAGGTTGATCGCGTTGGACCGCAGCCCTTTTTGAAATACGCTCTTTGCCCTGCTTACTGCCGATGGGATTATGTGAGCCGTTAGCCGCTTACGTTGTGCGAAGGCAGCTTCATCCTCCCGTTGTACGATTTGTTGCAGTTGGGCATCCAGACCATCGCCTGTTACCCATGATTTGTATTTCTCGTATAATTCAACCGTTCTCTTGTAGTCCCCGTGTGTGGTGTTGGTAAGACGTGCTAAATCGGCGGCTGTTATCATCTGTTTTATAATTTTCGCAAATATACAAACTTAGAATTGAAATTCCAAATTTATTTTCCGAAGTGGTCTCGAAAGGCCTCACACATTAGATAGTCTAAAGTATCTGATGTATGTCCATATATTTCATATGTCATTCCAGTATCTGTATCCTTTACCCGCTGTTTCAGCTTACCCCCATCGGGAGCTTCGAGTACATTCTGGAAGTCCTCAATCGTTTTCTTGCATGCCGGGTCAATAAATAACTTTATATGCCAGCCCCCAGCCAGCACTTTATTGATGAACTCCCTACGTGCTTTTAGTCGTGGGTTTGAACGCGGCACCCGCCACGAAGCCGATGATAGATACTTTGCCATGACTTGTGCAATGACATCGTAATTGTTCCGGCTAACGACAGTATTCATATTGCTGCCAGAGGCGTCGCCGTAGATAAAGACCTGGCCTTTGAAGTCCTTTTCATCAAGATAGCGAACGATGGCACCAGCCAGATGCTCCGACTGATTGTATGGATTCGACAGCGTGAACTCTTTGAATGTTTCGACATGGTACTCAACGCCTACCTGCCTGATTTGCGACAACGTAGCTGTGATGTAAGGTGATACGTTGAAGTCAAATGATACGTGAACGGACAATGCAGGATCATACTCACACTTACGAATATTTGAGCCGCTGAAATGAGAATAAAACTCAAACCCTGACTTAACAGACCCAGTGATCCCCTCGCCGTACACCTGCCACCATGCAGCATCGTACTTGTTCGATTCAATCTCTGACACCTGCTCATGCGAAAGGAACTGATTATCCTTGTATGTCGAATGCACCAATACCCAGCGGCCTGCCTGCTCCGCGTTCTCCATTATGTCCGTATCTACCCAGAATTTTTTAATCGGGTTGTAATCGAATATGACCTGCTGACTGGTACGGATTAATAACTGTCTAACGATTCCATACGGGATAAACTGACACTCATTGACAAATAATCTGTCCCTCTGCGAGCCGTGCACCTTATCGTCGTTATCTGCCGAGAAGAACTCTATTATAGCACCATTGGGGTAAGTGTACGTGAACGTTGAGCTGTTCCAGCGGTCGGCACTAAAGGCATTCGCCTCCCTCAATATATTGACAAAGTCCCTTATTGCACCCTTACGCAGGTGAGGGATAGTCATTGCCACGACAGAATTCACCGTTGCCCGCTTGTCTGTCGATGCCGTGAGGTGCAATAGCTGTAAGTTGGAGTAAGTCTTACCCGAACGCGTTGAGCCCTTGCTGATGATGTAACGTACACCATCGCGCCACGCCGAAAAGGTCTTCCAAAATACGGATGTGAATTTCATTCCTTGCGGTTGATGAAGTCTTCGAGCTGTTTCTTTTCGTCGGGGCTTTCGACTGTTATCGACATGCCGAGCGTCTGGTCATTAGAGGTCATGTCCTTCCTGTCCTTCTGGTCAAGGTACTGTTTGCCGAGCCAAATGCACATCGACTTATCGCCATTCATTGCCATTTCAAACTGTTTCGCCCTGAGTAGCTCTTTGCCTTCGGACTTCTTTTGCGCTGAATACTCACTAAAACTCAATTTATTGACCTCTTTACAGGCCTCGTATAAAACATTCGGATGCACGCCTAAAATGCCAGCAATACCAACGCCATCGCATTGACACTTTAATAAGTGATCTACTCTTTTCCAGTCTATATTTGCTTTTGGTCTTCCCATAGTAAAAGCCGGCATTTCACCGGCAAAGTTTTATTCCCAGTACCATCCGCTGGCACACATTACAACATCATTTGCTTTCATGGCTTCTGATTTAAGTTAAACATTGAACTTCTACCGTCGTGCGGTATTCTCTTTTTATATCTCCATCAAAATAAACAGATATATCTTGTTTATCTGTTATTCTTTGGTATAATAGGTTGTTTTGAGGCGAACCAGAAATCCTTTTGTCGCTCCAATAAATTTTTAAAACATCCATAAGTGTTTTTACCGACTGCGCCTCTTTGTTACCTTTCCAAACATTGCGGGCGACTCTTAAAATATATGCGCTTAACCCTTTAAATTCTGTATTAAAGACTTCGTTATCAACAACGTTAAGAGCCTTTACGTAATCATCAAATGTATAAACGCCTTTCCCATTTTCAAAACAGTAATTAATAAAGTCGTAATTCGATGGAAAACACTTTCCAAGCGTCTGTCTAACCTCTTTGAAAAAGTCTGTTTTATACGGCATTCCAAATGCAAGCGCGTTTGTTTTATCGTAAATTGATAAAAGGCGTTCCTGCATATACGCCTGTCCTTCATTATTTTTCCGTACAGTTGCCTTTTGTAATTCATTCCCAAATCTCGAAAGTCTGTCCGCGCTGAATCTTTTAATATCACTACTGTTCATATGTAGTCGTTGGAATATAAAATGATTAACCCCTGCATCAATCATTTCGGATACGGTTAAATTGAAATCATTCTCATTCATCCATTCAATACAAAGTGGGTTGAATGCAACAATAATCGTATGTCCTGCTTTTTTTGCGTGCTTAATTTGCATTAACCGATCATCATATGTCGGTGCCCCAGGCTCAATCTTTTTCAATATGTCATTATTTCTCGAAGTGACTGTGAAATAAGATACAATGTTTGTCTTCCCGTTAGCAGTAAGGTAATCAACAGTGTCTATGAATTTTTCACCGCCTTTTGTTTGAAAAAATATACCATTTGGCATATTAATTAAATACTTCATCCATGTATCAGTAACTGCCTGATTTGATTTCGCAAATGGATCTGTCCTATTTGAAAGGCAAATCGAATAACCACGATTCACAAGCGTTGCAGATAATGTATTTTCTTTTGGTGCTTTTTTTACTGAATTAATAAACGATGTTACGTTCGCATATCTTTCCCCACATCGAATATTTGAAAAACAATAAGCGCATGAATGTGAGCAGGTGTTACCGCTTATTTCCAAAGGTGCTGGATGTAACAGAAATTCACCATGAAATAAATCAATCATAATATTTTAGTTTTAAGTAAGTCAAATAATGCCTTCGTATCGTCTTCGATTCCGATTTCATCTTTTAATTGCACCCATCTATCATATTCGTCCTGCGTTGCAAAAAAAGTAATCGGATATTTACACATTTGAGGTTCAAATTCCCCATCCCTGTTATAAACTTTTCCGAGAATTGATTCACCAAAATCAAAACCCCAGTTTATTAATTCATCTCTGTCAAAATCTGAATTAATGATAGCTAAGTCCCAATCGCCAAAGCCGACGTTATCTTTGATAATAAATTCCTTTTCCTGCTCTTCTGTGAGGTCAGCGATAACAACCGGACATTCTTTCCATCCGGCTTCTTTCATTGCCTTGAATCGCATATTGCCGCCCAGAATAACCATGTCTTTATTGACCACTATCGGGCGGATGTCTGCCATCTCCGGAAAGTCCCGTAATGACTGCACCAACTTAGCGAATTTGTCGTCTTTAATCAAACGAGGATTCGATGGGTTCAGTTTTATCTTTGATAGTTTCAGTTTTTCGACTTTCATGGGTGCAAATATACAACATTTATTTTACTTTGTCAAGTGTCATCTCTCGCTCAACTTTCATCCGGTTATGTTTAACCCAGTCTGCTCATGTTACCAATCAAATTTTAGTTCAGGTAAATTCAGGTCGTAGTCATTATTTAAATCCATTTTGTGATATTCAAATTTTATCCCCATTTTTTTAGCAATTATTATTTCATTTTTAGTGCCCTTACTTTTCCCATCGTGTATGAATAAAATATAATTACATTGTTTTAATATTTCAATACATCTATGTTCATACATTCCAGCGGCATACTTTTCCCTGTTTGCGTATTCAAGTATAAGTGTTATTTTATTTTCTCTTGCTTTTATCCTTGCTATCTCATTAACACCACTTGTCTCTCCACTCGTTATTATACACTTTGGCCGTAATTCAATTATTTTTTCTTGAATTAAATCGTCAACTCTATAATCGCATAGGCTTCTGCTACCGAATATAGCCAGCCTGACCTCGTTATTGTTTACATTAATGTCGTCTTTAATCAAACGAGGATTCGATGGGTTCGGTTTTATCTTTGATAGTTTTAGTTTTTCGACTTTCATGGGTGCAAATATACAACATTTATTTTACTTTGTCAAGTGTCATCTCTCGCTCAACTTTCATCCGGTTATGTTTAACCCAGTCCTCCCGATATACTGGCGTTTCATCAGCACGGTAAAACTTAAACCCCGAATAGCACTCCGCGAAGTCCTCAATGATCGGGATGGCTCCGCATATGCACGCCTCAAAAAATCTGTATGTCCATGTAAAGTCCCCATTGGGGCAGGGTGCAAACTTAGCCAGCCGCATGGCCTCCCAGTAACTCGTATCATTGGCCTTTGTTTGCTCATCCCGACCGCGCATCGAGGGGACAATTGTACATGGAGCGCATTTTTTAAGAAACGTCTCACGCGATGGTGTCATTTTGCCGATGAATAACGACTCAATAGGTCGGTCAAAGTCAATAGGCAGGAACAGAGAACGCGGAAAGACCAGGGTGTATCTTTTGCCTGCTACCTCAACCCACGGCGTAGAATGGTCAAACGTGAACGCCTCGTTGCGCCCCTGCTCCGTTAATGCCTGCCGTGTGCGTATCTCCTGTATGGTCATGGCAGTTGGTTTATTTTGTTCTGTTCATCAACCCACGCGATTGCATCGTTCAGAGAGCGCCAGATTAGGTACTTGTGTCCCTCACTCTTAACTGCCTGCTGAAAGGCGACCTGTGTCGGTTGTTGCCGACCTGTATCAGTCTTCACTTCGACAAAATACATCCTGCCGTTGTGCATAATAATCAAGTCGCTCACTCCTGCCATCGTACCCTCGTCCTTCAGGTATGCGCCTGTTTTAGCATCCCTGTTGCCGCCATTGGGCACGGCAAAGACAAAGAAACGATTGAGCCGAAGGAATCGGACAATGGCGACTTGCAATTTGTGTTCGTTGTTGCGCATTAGAATGGTAAATCTTCGGATGGCTCATGTTCATTTCTGTTCGACGTATCCGATGTCGGCTTCCAAGTATCTACCGTAATGGTGTGTGTTTTCCCGAACTTATCCGGCTGCTTCATTTCGTTTATTTCCAGATTGATATACTTTTTGCCTTGATACTCGTTAATGTGTTCCTTTGGCAGGTCTGACAGACATACGCTGATTTTTACCCCGTACTTCCCCGCCTTACCTTTGCCGACGTAAATTTTTGGTTCGCTCATTTTCGTTTTGTTTTTTAGTTCAACAAATATACAACTTTTTTTGATTGGTGCGATATGCAATTTTATTCGTTACGGTTAGCAACGAGTTATATGCAAGTTTTATTTTAATTTTTCCCACCGCACATCAGTTTTTTCAAAACTGTTTGGATTTAAAAACCAATACGTTTTGATGTATTTTAGTTAATTTTTTACCAGCTTCAAATACTTTACTTGCTCTCATACTTGCAGAACCAACAACATTTAATAAAATACAGTCATTATACAATTTTGCTCCTGCATCAATGAATGCTCTTTTTGTATCTCCGACAAAGTCATAATAAAAACCATCTTTATCACGAACCTCTCCAACAACAAAAACAGCATAAGAATTAGGTTTTAGCAACTTTAAAGCCTTTTGAATAATTGAACGGTATTTAAGAACAAAATCTTTATAATCCATATTACTCAAATCATCAGGCAAGTCAGAATAAACCTCTAAATCTGCATAAGGTGGGCAGCTAAAAATAAAATCAAATTTAGTTTGCCAATTATCATCTAATAATTTATCACTATCTCCGCAATACCATTGCGGTTGATTTTCGATAGGTAAAATATTTAAAGCCTGCTCTCTGTTACTGTCAACTTGCTCCTGTCTTAATTCAAGCCCTGTATATTTATATCCTAAATAATTAGCTACAATTCCACGAACCGAACCACCTGCGAATGGGTCAAGTATCATTCCATTCTCAGGGCAAAACCAGTTATACATTAATTCAGTTAAGGCAGGGTCAAATATACTTGTGCTTTGTTCAT
>ERZ795044.3566-NODE-3566-length-13045-cov-4.159738_pt1 | contig 13045 bp, 6 predicted proteins | sample MGYA00375128_ERZ795044 | MGnify/ENA primary metagenome ERZ795044 (study PRJEB30173, sample SAMN05720213) | anaerobic digester metagenome | isolation source: active sludge of municipal wastewater-treating anaerobic digesters | place: USA | collected 2014-12-22 ... | reverse complement strand
GGCCCCGGTGATTATGGACAAGTGTATTACAGTGCAGATGGCGGTCCGTGGACACCATGCGGCATGGCACTTTATGCTGACCAGGATTTATGGAAATATGAAGTGATTTCTGAACCGGCTTTTGAAGAAGTAGCCAATTTAAGATTTGGATTTCGTTGGGTAAATGATAATAGCGGTGGCACTTCAACTATGTCGTTTGCCATTGATGATATTATTGCAGTTGGTACTTACGACGAAGCCATTCATCCGGTTGATATTAATATTGATTTCGTTTTTCCTGATCCTGTATGTAAACTCAGTACATTGATTGTTGGATGGTCATTGTCTGATCCATTGTGCGACGGTATTTATGAAATTGAATTATCAAATGCTGCCGGTGTTTTTGCTGCACCTACCTCATTGGGTGTATTTACCATCTTTGCTGAAGATACAGTTGGCGCAATTGCAGCCGTTATTCCGGGTCCTATTCCGGATGGCGATTGCTATAAAGTGCGCATCAACCGAACCTCTCCATTACCAGAAATAACCGGTGAAGCCAGCGTGTGTTTTACCGTAGAAAGTTGTCCGAATATTATTACGACTCTGGCACCTGCTGTTACGTTCGATAGTAATGCGGTTTGTGTAAATAGTGTGATTGATGTGCCGTTTTTTTCTACAGGTGTGTATACACCCGGCAATATTTATACGGCACAATTAAGTGATAGTACCGGAAGCTTCGACACGTATTCTGTGATTGGTACTTTTACTAGTAACGCCACCTATGATCCGATGTTAGGTTCGCCTCCGGGTACAGTGAGCGGTATAGTACCCGTTGTGCCTCCGGGATGTAATTATTTTATCCGCGTCGTCAGCAGCGCGCCTGTAGCCGAAGGTTCCGCTTATGGGCCTATTTGTATTCAGGAATGTGATATCGAAACAAATGATATTGAAGATGTGTATGCCTGTATCACCGAAGAAACAGGAGTTACCATCACCATCTCTTATGATGTAAATGTTTTTGATGATATAGAAACCTATTGTGATACGAATACTTTCTGTGTGGAAGTGCTGGATGCCATGTTCTTTACACAGGCAAATATTTGTGGTCTCGGTTTTACTGTAGATACCGATGATGGTACTATTGATTTGGAAATCCCGGGATATTTTGATTTGGTTGCCATGGGTTTAGATGCAGGCGTATGGTATATGCGTGTGAATGCGAATTGCGGAACACCTTCTGAAAATACACTGGGTACTCTCGTACATCTTACCATAGGCGCACCGGCTGACGACCCACCTGTGCTTATTCCTTCTGATACTTTATTGTGTGAAGGTGCTATTGGTAATGCAACGGTGATTCCATATAACCCGAATTCAAATTATCAATTCCAGTTTGGTGCGGGCACGCCATTTATCTGGCCTTTTAATCCGATATTTATCGACTTCACGGGCGCAACCGGCGATGTAACTTTGCGTGTGCGGGAAATTAATTACAACTGCCCCGGCCCTTGGAGCGAATATATTACCTTCCATATTATCGATGTACCAATCGTTACCATCAGCGGTCCGCCAAAAGCTTGCACCGGCGATACTGTTTGGTATTCAGTTCCATATTTCCTGACAACCTATTACGATTGGTCTATTTCCGGTGGAAGTATTGTAGATACTTCAAATAATGAAGTAGCTATTATTTGGGATGAAGCCGGTGTATATACACTCAATATTTTCGCATTAAATGAATGTGGTTCAGGTAACGGAAGTAAAACCATCACCGTAATCGAAACAGTGCCGGTTGAACAATCTCCAGACCAAACAATTTGTTCAGGCGAATCGGCAACATTCAGTGTGCTTACACCGGGTGTACCGTATTATGAATGGACGGAAGTGCCATCAGGCACTATCATTTCAGATGATTTTATTGTCACGGTCACGCCTGATTCTACAGCAACCTATCTGTTGACAGCAGAGGATGATGAAGGATGTAATAGTTATGATACCGTAATGGTATTTGTTGAATATCCGGTTACTGAGTTTGATACCGCTGAATATTGTATAGGTGGCACGGTCAACATTGATGCAGGTTACGAAAACGCATCCTATTTATGGAATACCGGCGCAACAACACAAACCATAGAAGTAGGCGCTTTCGGCACCTATACAGTGGTGATTGACCTGCCGGAGGAAGCATGTTCTATTACCAAAAATATTCTGGTAAATGAAGTGATTGATAACTGTGCACCTATCGTCAATATTCCAAGTGCATTTTCACCTAATGGCGATGGTATAAACGACTTCCTGAATATTTATGGGGCAGCTGTAATTGATTTAGAAGTGCAGGTATATAACCGTTGGGGCGAATTAATTTATTATTCTGACGATCTGAATATTTTAAATAATCCGGGCATGGGCTGGGATGGCAACTATAAAGGTCAGCCATTGGAAATGGGCACCTACGTATATTATGTAAGTGCAACCGGCGGAAACGGACAAACAATCGGTTTGCAGGGTAATATTACTTTGGTACGCTAAACATTGCCTGCAGCAAACGTTTGGTGAGTTGTGCGATTATGAAAAGAAACGTAGCGATCTTAGTTATGCTCCTCGTTTGTCTGCGCCTGAGTGCACAGCAAAGTATGCAGGTGAAAAAGAACGATTATGTTTCTATAACGAATGGCATTACCACTATTCCGACTGCACATATCACACAAGAATTAATTGACCATACACCGGAAGCATTACAACGCCATCCTGATTTTGGTGTGGCTGCCGTGAATGCACCGCCCGACGCTGTTGAACTTTTACAATACCGCACACTCGATTCGAGATACTTTATTAAAAATGGTACAAATGGCAGTGAATATTTTATTCAACAGGCCTATGGTCCCATCAATTATATTGATGCCAACGGATACATTCGCGCAATTGATTATTGGCTGCGCCCTTCGCACATAAAAGGTATTTATCAGGCACCCCTGCAACCGGCACCAACAGAAATTGACTTAATAAATGGTGCTACCACCATGCATGTAAAAGACCTGGATTTTCGATACAATCACAATATGCAGTTGTATTATCAAACAGGTAAGCAGTATTCTGCCCCGCAACGGTATACACTCGATAATCATACTGCAGGCAGAGATGGCGTATGGATTAATAATATGTTTACGGGCGTAGATGGTGAAATTGCTGTGCGCAAGAATGCAATCAAAACCAATTTTATAGTATACAATCGGGAAACGCTGCATGCGGATGCTGATTATCTGATTATTGATGATGTAATTGAATTACCAGTCGGATATACACTGGAAGCAGATGATGCAGATGGGTATTATCTCTCAAATGGCGATTGGAAAGGAGATGTAGTCGTTAAAAATCAATTCGGCCTGCGCATGGTGCGTATGGAACGTCCGGTGATACTCGATCAAAATAAAAATAAAACACATAGCCGCGATCAGGTGGATGCAATTGGTTATCAGATTATTCCAACCGAAACGGGTTATATTCTGCGCATACGCGTAAGCATGAAATGGCTTCTTGATGCAGAACGACAATTTCCTGTGGTAATAGACCCTACTTTAATTGGTGAAGCAATTTATACCGGCGGTGATATCGGATTCGAATTTGATAATACCTGCTGGAGTGAAACAGATTATTGCGATTATACTTTAGATATTACTGTTCCCGGAAAAACAACTTTAACCGCTGCCTACTTTGATGGCACCTATTATTCTCAAAACTTCGGATGTTTTTTTGTAACAGATTGCCTGATGAGTGAAGCTGCTTTTCGCATTTTAGGTATTTGTGATGATTCTCCGGCACCAGGTTCATTCTGGACTTGCCTGCCTCCGGTTGGCGATAGCGCAGGTACTTGTTATGGAGAAGATCTGGATATGTTTAATACCATTGCCTGTATTCCTCCGCAATGCGACGATTATGAATTTACTTTCGAAATGCGCACCTATCACTGTTCTTGTACGCAACCACCCTGCAGTATTCTTTGTCATTTTATGCCTTCCGGAAGTTGGGTGATTACCATAGAAGGAAAAACCGTAGAAGAAAATCCGATTCAGTCAACAGATTATCCCGATTTTGTTATTTGTGAAGGTGATACCATCGATTTATTTGCCTCAGGAATTTGGGGCGTTCCACCTTATCAATATGAATGGCTGCCCGGAGGTGTTTTTGAACCCACGCATTTGGTTGCGCCAACAACTACATCAACGTATACTTCTGTAATTCATGATGCCTGCGATATGACGGATACCGTAACACAAGTAGTAACCGTTAATCCTGCTCCTGTAATTCAGGTGGGTCCTTTTGAAGGTTGTTACCTGACCACCATGACCGTTCCTTCAGGGTATAGTGCTTATGTATGGACGGATGCGACTGACAGCGTACTGGCTACTGGCACAAACACCTTAACCGTTGACAGCACCGGCATTTATTATGTAACTGTTGTTGATGATAATGGTTGTTCCGGTACCAGCGATCCTATTCAGGCATTTGTGTATGAGGCGCCCGTAATTAATGCATTTCCTGATACCGTTTTTGTAAATGATGGTGCACTCGCTCTGCTGGAAGTGGAAACTATTATTGGTGATGATGTACAATACCTGTGGTCGCCACCGGATAATGTGAATTGCCCGACATGTGCCACTACACTTGCCTATAGTGTTGGTGAAGAAAATGTATTTTATGTGGTTGGCGAAGAACATGGCTGCATCAGCGCACCGGATAGTATTATAGTTGTTATGACAGAATCAGAACTCATTATTCCAAATGCCTTTACGCCTAATGGTGATGGATTAAATGATATGTTTAATATCCTTAACCCGATATTTTATCCGATATTTTCTTTTGAAATTTATAATCGTTGGGGGCAACAGGTTTTTGCAACCAGCGATGTCACCAGAGGATGGGATGGCACCTATGACGGAAAACCGCAGGAAATAGGTATGTATATCCGGATGGTTACGTATGAAAAAGCAAATCAACCCGGCACCAAATTTTCTTTAAAAGGTTCAGTTACACTCCTGAGATGAGCGTCCGGATACCACATACGATTTATGTGTTGATTATTGCCTGCATGTCAGCTATTTTACAAAGTGCATGCAACGATGAACCGGTTGATGATCCAACCTTTAATGGCAGCGATAACCTGAATCGTACCATTAAATTTGATGTTTATCATGTATACGACTTCACACCCATAAGCGATAGCCTCGTGCCTGAAGCGAGTATCAAAATCTATTCAGTATATGAAGATTTGGTGCTTGATTATTATCCGGATGCTTCCCGCATAACCGATTCACTTGGCCATGCGGAAATTAACGGACTGAGTGAAGATTATTATTACATTAAATGCACACATCCCGGTTTAGGTACGGTTATCGACTCTGTAAGTACACCGTATGGCACCACCTCATTTGTCGAGTTGTATTTTTAAATACCGGAAAAATGTAATTCGGATTATTTACTTTCCGGAACGGTATTAAACGGAATATCCAATTGTAATTTCTCCCAACGCAATCTGATGACACCGCCGTTATTTGTGTCATTGCTGATTACCTGAAAAGTTAATGACTCAACAGATTCTTCCAACATTTCCGGTTTTATAGATACGCGCAATGCATCTTCAGCCGCATCATATTTAAATGCACCCCACTGTGTTTCTTTGTAATTGAAAATAACTGTCCACACATCAGCAGTCGGAATGGTAAATAAAGCATACGTGCGTTTATTGAGCGCCTGACCCATAATGGTTACATCCTGCGTAAAGGTTACCATAGTCGCCTCATTTGCACCGGTGCGCCATACCTGATCATAAGGCACCAATGCACCCCAGATTGGCCGGCCCTTAACAGCAGGTGAGCTGTAATTAACAGTAACAGTATTGCCGCCAATGGTTGCTGAAGCCGTCGCCGCAGGACTCACACGGTTTTCCTTATTCGTCATCTCTTCCTTGCGTTTCGCTTTTATAGCATCCTCTGATGTGTTTTTACACGCAGCGCTGCCTGCGAAAATGGTAGCCAGAAGGAGATAGATATACATCGATTTCATGTCACAAAGATAAGGAGATTGGGAAGTTTTTTTAGGGGGGGAGATGTACGCGGGCTTCGGCGCGGCCGTATGTATCTATAAAATATACCGGCTTGCCAGGTACAGCAGTATAGCCATCGCGCAGCTGGCTACAAGCCCAATCCAAAGTGGCTGTGTCAGGAATAAATACACTATGCCAACCACAACCAAAAAGGCCAAAATGAGTAAACCAATTTGTATCAGGTCGCCGGTGTCCATAAGTTGTGGCGCTTAAGAAATGGCCGACATCTTCTCTAATTCCTCCTGCAGCTTTTCCCAGTCCTGCATTTTTTGCTGATGCGATTCTTTTAAGGCATTATAGCGTGCAAAGAAATCTGCAGTTTGCGATTGGGTGTAAAAATCCGGTGCATTCATCTGCGTTTCGCATTGCTGAATATCCGATTCCAGAGAGGCAATTTCCTGTTCTGCTTTTTCAATGCCGCGTTTAATGCGCGACACTTCTTTATCGCGTTGTTTTTTATCCTGTTGAGGTGCTTTTGGTTCGGCGGCTACAGGCTCCGGCTTTTCTTTTTTAACAGGTTTTTCAGCAATTTCCAGTTCGGCTAGTGAGTTTATTTTTTTTGCGCCGAGATAATCATAAATATCGCCGATATATTCTTTTATCTTTTTGTCTTTAAATTCAAAAACGCGATTCGTTACACCTTTTAAAAAATCACGATCATGCGATACTACAATCACTGTTCCATCGAAATTGGTGATGGCGTTTTTGAGTACATCTTTGCTGCGCATGTCGAGGTGGTTAGTAGGCTCATCTAACACCAGCAGGTTGTATGGTTCCAATAATAATTTACACATCGCAAGTCGCGACTTTTCACCTCCCGACAATACTTTCACTTTTTTAAAGGAAGCTTCCCCACCAAATAAAAAGGCACCTAATAAAGTACGAATATGCGAACGTATTTCGCCGGCGGCTACTTTATCGATGGTGTCGAAAACTGTATCCTCACCACTGAGTGTTTCAGCCTGATTTTGGGCGTAATAACCCATGTGCACGTTATGTCCTAAGGTAAGCTCCCCTTGATATTTTTCGATGCCGGCAATGATTTTGGATAAGGTTGATTTTCCTTCTCCGTTTTTACCGACAAAAGCAACTTTATCACCGCGATGAATTTCAAAATCTAAATCTCTCAATACTTCCTTTTCATCGTACCATTTCGACACCTTAACGCCTTCTACTACCAATTTTCCGCTGCGTTGTGGTTTTGGGAAATAAAAGTGGATAGTGGCGGTTTCTTCATCATCCACTTCAACCTCTTCGAGCTTATCTAATTTTTTAATGAGCGATTGTGCAAATTTTGCCTTGTTGGCTTTCGCACGGAATTTTTCAATCAGGCGCTCTGTTTGATCAATATATCGTTCCTGGTTTTTTTGCGCTGCTTTTTGCTGATCAATGCGCTCTTTACGCAATTCCATGAATTTGGAATAGGGGGCATTGTAATCATACACTTTCTGACTTACTATTTCAATAGTGCGGCGCGTAACATTATCTAAAAATGTTCTGTCGTGCGATACAATCATAATGGCTCCCGGATACGTTTCTAAATACGTTTCCAGCCATTGAATACTTTCAATATCCAGGTGGTTGGTAGGCTCATCCAGTAATACCAATTCGGGTTTACTTAACAGGATTTTTGCTAATTCTATGCGCATTTGCCATCCACCGCTGAAGGTTTCAACCGGCTTGTCAAAATCTTCGCGCACAAATCCCAGACCCATTAGTACCAATTCCATCTGTTTGTCAATCGACCCGACATCAATAATTTCCAGTCGATGCACAATTTCATTCATTTCCTCAATGAGGTTATGGTAGCTGTCGCTTTCGTAATCTGTTCTTACGGTTAAATCATGCTCAATTTCGTGCAAACGGCGGTCGAGCGACAAAGCCTCATCAAAAGCAGTGCGAGCTTCTTCCATCACCGTTTTGCCTTTCATTTTTGCAAGGTCCTGATGCAGGAAGCCAATTAAACTGTCTTTCGGCAGGATTACCTGGCCGGTATCGGGTTTTTGCAATCCGCTCAAAATGCGCATTAAGGTAGATTTACCCGCACCGTTTTTACCAACCAGACCAACACGGTCGGTTTCCTTTAACGTAAATGACACATCCTCAAATAAAAATATACCTCCAAAGTGTATGGAGAGATTCTGCACAGCAATCATGCTGCAAAGGTAAGGAATTCAGAAGCCTTATCTGATTAAACGGGCAGATGCCTGTAACTGTTCGCCATTGGCAGTGAGTATGTAAGTGCCGGATGCCAGCTCCGGTAAATCTATTTGTACCATGTTGCCCCCTGCCTGTAAGTTGAGCGGATACCGGGCAATGGTTTTACCCTGCACATCAACCAGGGTTAAAGAAGCGGCGCCTGCATGTTGTGTGAAAATACTCAACTGTGCATCACCGGTTTCAGGGTTGTACTGATTGATTACCATGGCATCGGTTTGTATATCTGCCTGCAAGGCGATGACATCAGAATGTTTAATGGTGGAGTCGTCGTCCTGTTGCATAAGCCGGTAATATAAAACCGGAAAATTTACCTGGTCATCCGTAAAAGTAAATTGTGTTTGTATGGTTCCGGTTTCATCTATTTTTCCGATAGGTGTAAAATTACGACCATTCATACTCCGTTCAACATAATATGTTTTATTGGGTGTTTCCGGAGCGGTATTCCACTGCAACACATTTACACCGTTTGCATGCACACCGGTAAAGCTGAGGATATCAATAGGTAAAACCAAACAATTGTTGGTTACTGTTACAACATCTGTAACTACCTGACCACAGGCATCGGTCATCGTAAGCGTGTAATTGGTAACACCTAATGGAAAGGTTACGTAAACAGGACTAAAGGTATATCCACCCGGCGTCCATACATATGTATATGGTGGTACACCATAATTCGGCGTTGAAGCAGAGAGCCATCCCGATTGATCAGTGCAATCAACTACCAGATAAGCAGCAGCGCCTTCAGCTAATCCTGTTGCGGTGACGGTTTCACCTTCTATGGTAACTGCAAATTCCTGTACGAAAGCACAAGTGGTTACACATGTACCCGGCGTTACGCAGTTAAACTGATTATATTGAAGTGTGAAGTCAATATTAAATGATGCACATTGTGGGGTATAACAAGTGACTAAATCAGCTGTAGTTGCATCATCTATAGTAGGCATCCAAACACCGGCGGTATTGCATGGTGCGCCCGGACATACCCATACCCCTGCAGGGGTCGGACTATAATCACATGCCGTGTAAACGCGTAATTGAAGATCGTTGAGCCGACAGGATGGCGGGCAGTTGGCGCCTGTTGCAGCAAATTCCAGATAACAAGATGAGTCGGTTAATGTAGCGTTTGCAGGTGTAGGAACAGCAAGTGTAATGAGACACCAGTTTGGTGAATCATCGGCGCCATTTGTTCCTGTCCATGTGGCCGTTGTGCCGAATACCGTTGGGTCAATATGAATAGGGAATACGCGATCAGGCGCGCGCAACCAGCTTGCATTTACAATGAGTTTTAAGGTTACGACATTGCCGACCTGATTTACCGCATAGCCAATAATTTCCGGTTGGCTGTAAATATCAGCGGTTCCACTGGTGTCGCTGTCATGCAAAATAGGTCTCCCCATTCTTCCCATTTCCAAACCAGAGGCATTTTCTAAAATTAATTCACCGTACCACCAGCCGGAAGGTGTTTGCATGCCTTCGTAAATATCAGGTACTAACACATATCCATCCGGAACAGTAAAAACATCTTCGATAACAAATCGATTATAAATAGGTGAAATACTTTCGGCATGATGGATAATATAATCGGATTTTATTTTTGATCGTCCATATATTAATTGCTGATCAATTCCGGTAAAAGCATTTTTTATTTCTACACCATCATCGCCAACTGTATACTCAGAACGATTAATATTTTCAGGCATGACCGGTGCGCCTAATGCATTTTCATAATAAGCACGCATCTGATGGTTGAACTTAAATGTGGTACCATCTATCATTTGAATACTGCTAAATCCTTCAATTGCATTAAATACTGTTGTATTTGGTTGTCGGCGCGATTGATATACACCTGCAAGGTCTGTTGGCATTAAACGCGGATCGTAACTTATCCATCTACCGGAAGCGTCTTTGTAATGTAAATCGAGATAACTCGAAGTAGATAAAAAACGATTACTTTCTCCGCGGTCCTGAATAAACCGACGTGTATTGGCAGTTCTTTCTGCAAGTAATTCGACACAATCTGTACATGGTGCATTATAAGGTAGTTCACCGTATTCAGGATGTGATTTTAAAGAATCAGGTGTTAATGCAGACCAACCGGCATACACTTCTTTTACCGGAGCATTAAAAGTGTTGAAATTATTAATCTTAACCGTTTCGTTTCCGTAAATAATTTGAGCAATACCTGAAACAGGTAAAACACTAATTAGACCCAACATGAGTATTAAGTACGGCCTGTTCATACAGTTGTAATACTACAGAGGTTCACGATTGTTCTGCAGTTTACAAGTATGAAGTTATGGGTAAAAGGCCAAATTTTCAAGGTAGCGGGCGGTTTTTTCGGAAATTCTTATTTTTTCAGCTGTATGCAGCAATCGGCCTGCTGGCGGAAATAACAGGGTTGCGGGCCATAACATTAGGGGCTTCACATGGTCATTTCCCCCAAAACTGCTACCAAACAGGCCCATTTCTGACATGCAGGCGATACCGTTAGCGATCAGGATCCGGGTTGATAGCGGGCTTGATTTGTGGTAATTTCAGCTATTATATATATGGCAGTTTTCAGAAAACCAGTAACTTGCACATCCTTACTTATTGAAATTAGGTTATGCCGGTACAGATTGAAAAAAGCACGCTGCAATTTCTGAAACAGTTGGCTGCGAACAACAATAAACCCTGGTTTGAAGCCAATAAGGCCGTTTATGAAGCTGCGCGACAGAATTTTATCAGCATGAATGCGGAGCTCATTAAAAAAATAACTGATTTTGCTCCTGAATTTGGAGGGGTGGATCCGAAGAAATCTGTGTTCAGGATTTATCGGGATGTGCGTTTTTCGAAGGATAAACGTCCGTATAAAGTAAATTTTGGCGCCAATCTTGGCATTGGCAAAGGAGCCACTACTGCGGGTTATTATGTGCAGATTATGCCGGGCAACCAGTCGTTTGCGGCTGCCGGTGCTTATATGCCTGAGCCTGAAGCGCTTGCTGCTATGCGTCAGGAAATAGATTATAATTTAAAGGCTTTCGAAAGTATTTTAAAGCAATCGGCCTTCAAGAAAATGTTTGGCGGACTGGATGAAATTGAAGTGCTGCGTAATGCCCCGAAAGGCTATGATCCTGAAAATCCGGCTGTGCCTTATTTAAAGCATAAAAGTTTTGTGGTAACCCGCAATTTCACAGATAAAGAAGTTTTGGCCAACGATTTTGTCAAAACAGTCGTTAACACATGTAAGGTTGCTCATCCATTTGTAGCCTTCCTGAACCGCGCCGGTGATTGATTTTAGCCGTCAGGAAGCAGAAAAACGGTATGGGCAGGCACAACCAATATGAAAAAATTTGTACTCCTTTTATGCTGTTTGCATGCAGTGCATTACCAGTTTGGCCAAAGTATTACGGCACATCCGGATACGATATTGTGTTCGGGCGAGCCGGTGGTATTATATGCTGAAGTTGATGGCACCTACGGCACAGAGGCGTATACCTATGCCAGCATTCCATTTGCCCCCGAGCCGGTAGGCGGAACCGTAGTGAATATGGTGGATGACACCCACTCAGGACCATTTCCTATCGGATTTGACTTTTGTTTTTTTGGAGAGGTTTATACCCATTTTTATATCGCCTCAAATGGCTGGATCAGCTTTGTGAATCCAACCGGTGCCATGGACGTAAACTGGACACCTGACGGGCCAATTCCGGATGCATCGGCTGATGTGCCGAGGGCGGCTATTTTTGGTCCCTGGACCGATTGGCACACGGGCCTTTGCACGAATTGTATCTTCAGAGAAACGGTAGGTGTTGCCCCTAACCGAAAACTCATTGTGACCTTTGATGAAGTGCCTCTTTTTTCCTGTACGGGTTTTGAAGGCGTATTTCAGTTTGTTTTATACGAAACCACCAATAAAATTGAAAACCACCTGACACATGTAGATGTGTGTCCGGGCTGGGATTTAGGCATCGCCGTGCAGGGCATCCAGAATGAAACTGGTTCTGAAGGGTATGCAGTGGCGGGCAGAAATGCAACTGACTGGTCGGCTGATGATGAGAGCTGGGTTTGGCTGCCGGATGCGATTACCTGGTATGAAACAGCCACCGGAACAGAAATTGGCACCGGCGATTCATTAACCGTAAATCCTACGGAAACAACAACGTATACCGCGGAAATCACCTTGTGCGATGGCACGGTGGTAAGCGATGAGGTAACGGTAACCATCACCACGCCTTATGATGTTACCATTGATGTGCAGCAAATTGTATGTAATGGTGCCAGTAATGGCTGGATAGATATAGATGTAACCGGCAATACCAATCCGGTAAGTTACACCTGGTCGACCAGCGACCTGACCGACAGCATAGGCGGGTTAGGGCCGGGCACTTATACGATTACGGTTGAGGAGGAAGATGGATGTTCGTATACGGAGGATATTATTATTACTGAACCACCTGTGCTTACTCTGGATACTTTATATACAATAGATGTGACCTGTTTTGGTGGAAACGACGGGTATATTGAGTTAAATCCTGAAGGTGGCGTTGAGCCTTATATATTTAGTTTGGATGGCGTAACCTGGCAAACAGATTCAGTTTTTGCGACGGTATCGGCCGGGGTGTATACCCTATTGGTGAAAGATGCTTTCGGATGCCAGACAGAAATTACCGGGGTAGTGATCAGCGAACCGCCTGCCATCGAAGTAGATGCGGGTCCTGACCAAACGATTGCCTATGGCAGTTCTGTGGTGCTGGAAGCTTCCAG
>ERZ795044.3560-NODE-3560-length-13049-cov-8.058719_pt1 | contig 13049 bp, 10 predicted proteins | sample MGYA00375128_ERZ795044 | MGnify/ENA primary metagenome ERZ795044 (study PRJEB30173, sample SAMN05720213) | anaerobic digester metagenome | isolation source: active sludge of municipal wastewater-treating anaerobic digesters | place: USA | collected 2014-12-22 ... | reverse complement strand
ACACAAGTCCTCACACTCTTTCCCTACACGACGCTCTTCCGATCTGGCGCAGCCCGAGAGCAGCAACAGCATGCCGGCCGCCAGGGCAAGGGTCGGTGGACGCATCGGGGTCATTCCTTCAACAGGTCGCGGATCTGCAGCTCGTAGGTCTGCTCGACGCCTTCGCGGTAGCCGCGGTGCACCTGGCGCACGCGGCCGTCGCGGTCGATCAGCACGGTCGAGGGCATGCTCGACAGGTCGTACTGCCGGCTGACCTTCTTCTCGGCGTCGAGCAGCACCGGGAACTTCAGGCCCAGCCGGGCGGCCGCGGCCACGGCCTGCGCCGGGTCGTCGTCGACGTTCACGCCGAGCAGCACGAAGCCCGAGCCGCGGTACTTGTCGTACAGGCGGTTCAGGTGCGGCATTTCCTGGCGGCACGGCGCGCACCAGGTGGCCCAGAAGTTGACCATCACGACGCGGCCGCGCTGCTCCTGCAGGCGCAGGTTGATGCCGTCGGCGGTGCGCAGCGTGAAGTCCGGGGCGATGCCGCTGGGCACCGCCGCGGCCGCGGCCAGCGCGGTGGCCAGCAGCGCGGTGCCGGCGATCGAACGGAGCCGTCCGGAACGTGTCATGGGCGCGCCCCGGCTCAGAAGAAGTGCGAGAACCCGGCGGTCAGCTCGAGGTTCTGCGTCGACTTGCTGTTCTGCCCGGCACCGAGCAGGTCGTACGAGAAGACGTGGTCGCGCACGTCCAGGCGCAGCGCCCAGCGCTCGGCCAGCAGCAGGCGCAGGCCGACGCCGACGTTGATCGTCTGCCGACGCTGCTCCGCGAGCCGCGTGCTGCCGACGCCGCCGATCAGGTACAGCGCGGTGGCCTTGGCGCGGCGGCTGCCGAGGAAGACCTCGCCGGGCAGCACGTTGTAGCCCGCCGACAGGTTCAGGTACTTCAGCGTCTGCGACGGCTCCGGGAACACGCCGACGCCGCCGAAGACCTCGCGCAGCCATTCGTCGCTGACCTTCGACTGGCCGTAGGCGGCTTCGACGAAGATGTCCTCGCTGAGGTGGTAGCCCAGGCGCACGCCGGCCACCGCCCTGGCGCCGAAGTTCTGCGCCGAGTAGGTGCCGGCGAACAGGCCCATCTCGATGTCCTTCGACGGGAAGCGCGGCAGCGGCACGTCACGGCGCTCGACCTGCGGCACGACGACCGGCTCGTTGGCGGGGGGATCGTCGGCGGCGCGCGCGGCGAACGCGGCCACGCCGAGCGACACGGACAGCAGGGCCAGGGCAAGGGGCGATGGGCGCATGGGGGCTCTTTGCGGGCAGGTCAGAAGAAGAACGCCAGTCCGGCCGTCAGGGCGCGGTACTCGGTCGAGCGGGTGTCGGCGACGAAGGCGGTGTAGATCGTGTAGTCGGCGCGCACCACGAAGCGTTCACCGAGGTGGTAGCGCACGCCGATGCCCGCGTTCGCGAGCTTCGCGTCGGTGACCACGGCGTCGACCAGGCTCGCGTTCGGGATGTTGCGGAAGCGGCCGAAGCCCAGGCCGAAGGTCGGCGACCAGCGCTGGTCGGACCAGGGTTCGACCTGCAGGTTGAGGTGCCAGAAGTCGGTGCCCGAGAACACGCCCTGCACCTGCCCGACCGTGCCCTCGACGCTGAGCGACTCGGCGTAGCGGTAGGTCGTCCAGACCTTCAGCATCGGTTCGGCGCGGAAGCGCCCCCAGGCCGCACCGAGCTCGACGCGGCGCCGCAGGTAGTCGTCGAAGACGATGTCGCGGAAGGTCTTCTGCGCCCCGGCCTCGGTCAGCGTCGACACGAGCTGGCGCCGGTGCACCCAGCCCTGCGTGCCGTTGTCGGTGCCGACCTGATACCAGTCGGTGTGGCGCAGCCCGATGCGGATCCATTCTCCCCGCGCGGCCACGTGGTGCACCGGGTAGCCGCGGCCCGGGCCGGTGTGCAGCTCGAGGTAGGGGTCGGTGACCTGCACGCGCTCGGTGGTGGGTGCGGCGTCGTCGGCGAGGGCCGGCGGCGCCGCCGCGGCGGCGGCCAGGGCGAGTGCCAGCACGGCCGGCCGGAGGGCGGCAACGCAGCGCCGCGTGCGGGTCTTCGTCATGGAACGGTGCATGCGCCGGTGGCGGGGTCGTAGGGGATGGACGCGACCGCGCTGAACTCGTCGCGGCCGTCGGGCGCCGGGTGCTCGAGCCAGTGGCGAATCAGCTTCGCGTTCGGGTCGTCGGCGGACTCGAAGATCAGGCCGCCGCCGTGCAGCACGCCGTTGAGCAGCGGCTTGCTCAGCAGCCGGCTCTGGTCGGCCGAGCCGGGCACCGTCGAGCCCTGCGCCGAGTAGAAGTTCCTGTACATGTCGCTGGCGCGGATCGCGTCCGGCGCCGCGGCGGCGTCGACGGCGGTCGCCCCCGGGATCAGGCGCAGCGCGCCGCCGGTGCCGGACGCGTTGTCGTGGCAGCCCGAGGCGGCGCAGGTGTTCGTCGAGACCGTGTCGTTCTGCTTGATCTGCAGCCGCTTCAGGAAGATCGGGTTGATGCAGCGCTGGAAGTCGGCGAACGACAGCTTCTGCCCGGCTGCGCCCGGCGGGTTGTCGATGTCCGCAGGGTTGTCGATCGGGTTGCTGCCGCCGCAGGCGGCGAGCATGGCGGCCAGCACCAGCGCGGCGGCGAGCGGCCGGGGCGCCCGGCGATCCAGGGCCGCCTTCGGGCGACCCGCGGCACGGCAAAGTCCGGGACGGTTCATGGCGTCGGGCACCCGGTGGCGATCCAGGCGGCGATCGCCTGGTAGGCGGCGCTGCCGGCCGGCAGCACGGCCCGCGTCTGTCCGGCGGCCGCGGCCGGGTGCGGCACCGTCGACGGCTTGCGCAGCAGCGGGTTCGACGCCGGGTTGCAGGTGTCGGAGACCAGGCTCAGCGTCACGCCGTAGTCGCCCTCGGCGCTGCCGGTGAGCACCAGGCGGTTCTCGCGGAAGGCGTCTCCGGCGGGCGTGCTGCGGTCGCTGCCCACGGCCTGGTGGCAGGCCGACGCGCAACTCGAGCGCAGGATCGGGAAGACCTGCTGCTCGAACGTCGCCTGGCTGAGCATGCGCACCGTGCGCACGCCGCTGTTCGCGTCGAAGGGGTCGTTGTAGTACTGGCCGCCCAGGTCCATCCACTCGGCGATCAGGCGCTTCTCGGCGCGGTTGAGCATCGTCGCGTGGTCGGGCGCGGTGGACGGCGGGTTCGGGTGCGTGCTGCGCGCCTCGGCGCCGGCCAGCAGCGTCTGGCCGAACAGGATCTCGGTCAGCCGGCTCTTGCGCGCGATGCCGGCGGTGTTCATCGCACCCGAGCTGGTGTTGACCAGCGCCGCGCCGCGTACGATCACGGCCACGCCGTCCTCCAGGCGCGTGACCGGCCGGCCGGTGGCGGGGTCGATCCGCGGATCGCCGACGACCAGCTCTTCGTACGAGGTCACGCGGCCGCTGCCGCCGACGGTGGCGCGCAGGTCGAGCTTCGCGGTGTCGGCGTGGCACGCGGTGCAGGTCTGGGCGCCTCGGTTGCGCGTCCACAGCGGCTGGATGTGCTCGGGGTAGTTGATGACGCCGTTGGCCGGCGCGGGCGTGGCCAGGTCGTCGGCCGGGTCGTCGTGGCCGGTGTAGCGCAGCGCCAGCGGCGCGCGCGCGGTGACGCCGGCCTGCGTGGTGTCGGCCCAGATGTCGGTGGAGACCATGTCGTGCTGCAGCGCGAGCGCGGCCGGGTCGAGGCGCACGCGCAGCGCGGCCATGGTCTCGCCGAGGCGGTGCGCGCCGCGCATCGCGGCCTTCAGCGCGGCGGGCTGGGTGTTGACGGTGTCGCCGGCGTTGATCGATCCGCCACGCCGCGGGCTGTGGCAGCCGTCGCAGGTGCGGCGCTCGCCCGGGCGCACCTGGATCCAGTTGGTGTGCGTCTGGAAGGCGCGGCCCTGCGCGTCGACGATGGCCAGCGCCAGCGGCGTGTCGGCCGGCACGTGCAGCTTGAACGAACCGTCCGGCTCGACCGGCGCGTAGCCCAGGATCTGCTGCTGCTCGAAGTCGGTCTCGCCGATCGCCGCGCGCATGTTCATCGAGCTCGCCGGCGGCGGCACGGCACGCATCGCGCGCACGAAACGCACCGGCGTGCAGCCGTAGGCCGGATCGGCCGGGTCCTTGATGCGCTTGAGGTCGGCGACGCGGGCACGCGTGTCCAGCGCGTCCGTCGGCGCGGTGGTGGCGATGCCCGCGGCGCAGCCGGCGGGGCGGTCGGCGTCGGTGAGCATCGGCTCGGCCATGCGCTGCAGGCCGTCGGTGTCGTAGACGCTGCGCACCTCGATCAGCGCCAGCTTGCGCGCCGCGAGGTCGGCGTCGACGGCGGTCGGTTCGGTCGCGTGGGGCTCCGCGCGCGCCTGCAGCGGGATCGGGTCGGTGTACATGTAGCTCGCCGGCGGCGAGGCCACCACCAGCTGCGTCTGCTGCTGCGGGTCGTACATGTAGATCGCGTACGAGGCCGGCGCGTTGTCCTGGAGCTCGTCGGCGGCGACCTCGGACGGCAGGCGGTCCTCGTTGGCGACGCGCTCGAACTCCTGCGGCGTCAGGGTGCTGCACAGCACGGGCACGCCCCGGCGCGTGACGGCGCAGGGCCGGTAGGCGAACAGCACGCGGTCGGTGCCGTCCCACAGCGGGAAGGGCGTGGTGATGCGGCCGTACTTCGACAGGCCGCGGCCGTCGTTCAGCGCCAGCGGCGTGAGCTGCCGCTGGCCGCCCCGGGCCGGCACGGCGGCGTTCGCCGGGGTGTCCTGCTCGGAGTAGTTGTCGGCGTCGATGAACATCAGCGCCCCGCCCTCCTGGGTGCGCGACAGCGGCATCAGCGACGAGGTGAGGTGGCCCTTGTAGCGCCCCTTCGGATCCATCTCGCGCGGGTGCAGGAAGCTGTTGCCCGGGCTCTGCGCGCCGTAGAGCACGAACATGTCGGTGCCGTCGGGCTTGACGCGGAAGACCGCGAAGCGGTTCCGGTCGGCCAGGTGCTCCCAGCGCGAGAACATGATGTCGCCGTTCTCGCGCACCACCGGGTTGCGGTCGTGGCTCTGGTTGAACGAGATCTGCGTGATCGCGCCACCGTCGGCGTCCATCGTGTGCAGGTTCAGCACGCGCTCGCGTTCGTACTCGTCGAGCGCGTAGTAGGCCCGGCCCAGCGCCTGGTCGAGCTTCGAGCGGGTCTGGCGGTTCGACGAGAACACGAAGCCGCGCCCGGCCGGCAGGTAGGCAGGGTCGACGTCGTCGTCGGTCGTCGAGGCGGTCAGGCGGCGGAAGGTGCCGCCGGTGTAGCCGCCGGCGCCCATGTCGTATTCCCAGAGGTTCCACCGGCCGGTGCAGGCGGGCTGGTCGCCGATCTTCACGTCGTTGGCCACCGGGCAGGTCATCGAGAAGACGATGCGCTTGCCGTCGTACGAGACCTCGGGGTCCGACACGTCGCCCCGGCCCAGCGTGAAGCGGGCGGTGATGTTGTGCTCGGGCGCGCTCGGCGAGGACTTCTCGCGGATCATCAGGTCGCCACCGGGCGCCGCGTTGGTGCCGTCGGTGGGGTTCAGGCTCAGCGCCGTCGAGCGCTGCACGTAGGCGATGGGCACCTCGCCCTGCACGGTGACGGTCGACCCGCTGGTCGACCCGCCGTTGCAGCCCGCCAGCGCCAGCACGAGCGCCGCGGCGCCGCTGGCGAGGGTGGCCCGCGCGATGTCTGGTCCGGTCATGTCGTTCTCCTCCCCTGGGTGGTGCCGGTTCACTGCCGGGTGGCGCTGCCTGCGACCGGGTTGCCCTGGAGCAGCCCCGACGAGCAGTGCAGTCGTCCGTCCGCGTCGACCACCACGGCGTCGACGTCGGTCAGCGTCTCGACCAGGGCCAGGCCGCGCTCGACGCCGAGCACGAACACGGTCTTGGACAGCGCCTCGGTCGTCAGGCCGTCGGCGCCGAGGATCGTCACGCTGTGCACGCGGTCCGGCGAGCGGCCGGTGCGCGGGTCGAGGATGTGGTGGTAGCGCAGGCCGTCGCGCTCGAAGTAGCGCTCGTAGTCGCCCGAGGTCGAGATCGCCACGTCTTCCAGCGGCAGTACCGCCACCACTCCGCCCGCGCGGCGCGGGTCGCGGATCGCCACCGACCAGGGCCGGCCGCGGCGGTCGCCGATCACGCGGCTGTCGCCGCCGGCGCTGACCATCGCGTGGCGCACGCCGCGCTGCACGAGCAGCGCGGTGCTGGTGTCCACCGCATGGCCCTTGGCGAAGCCGCCGAGGTCGATGCGCATGCCGGGCCACGCGAAGCGCAGGCTGCGCGACGCCGGGTCGAGCTGCAGCCCGCGCCAGCCGACGCTGCCGCAGGCCTTGGCCAGCGCGGCGTCGCTCGGGCGGATGCCCATGCGGTAGTCGTAGAGCTGGCCGGCGCCGGCGTAGCTGATGTCGAAGGCCCCGCCGGACATCGTCGAGAAGGCGATCGCGTGCTCGACGAGGCGGTACATCTCGGCGCTCAGGCGAACCGGGCCGGCGGCGGCGTCGCGGTTGATGCGCGACAGCTCCGAGTCGACCTTGTGCGGGCTCATCGCGTGGTCGATGCGGTGCATCTCGGCCATCACCGCGTCGATCGCGTCCTCGCCGGCCTCGGCGTCGTCGCACCAGAGCTCGACGCGGATGGCGGTGCCCATGATCGCCTCGTCGCGCGCCAGCCAGCGCCCGCCCGCCGGTGCGGCCTCGGCCTGCGACACCGACCACGCCACCGGACGTGACCGCTCGACCATCGCCCCCCACGCCTCGCGCAACAGCTTCAAGTGACCCCCCTCGGACCGCCATCGCGTTCACCGCGACGGTCGTGTGTGCTCTCTTGCGGATTCGCAATGGAGTCGCATCTTCAAGGCAGCGACGCGGCCGAAAGCGGGAATAGTTGGCAGATCGAGAACACCTTACGAACCGTCGCATCTCCGGCTGTCACGGTGTGTCGGCGGCTGCGAGAAAGTGCGTCGGTTGTGTACAGACGCAACCGGCGCGACCGTGTTTTCCCGGGCATGGCGCCCGGTGCGCGGCTCAGTAGGGCGCGTCGGGCAGGCCGCAGAACGCGTCCACCGGCGACACGCCGGTGAAGGGCTCCTCGCCCAGCAGCTTGCGCAGCACCGCCGCCTGCACCGGCGCGATCGCAGTGTAGGCGTTGACCACGCACGGCATGCGCGGGGCGTCGTACAGGTAGTACGGATGGCCGAAGGAGACCAGCACGCTGGGCAGGTCGTGCCAGTAGCGCCGCATCGCGGTTCGGAAGCCGCCGTGCACCCGCTCCCAGTCGATGTAGATGTGCGACTGCAGCAGCAGCGACTCCTGCGCGAACAGGTAGAGCAGCAGGTCGGTGTCCGCCGGCGACGGCGGCTGCGCGGCGTCGAAGGCGCGGACCTCGAAGCCGCGCGCGCGCAGGTCGTCGGCCAGCGTCAGCGGCAGCGCGTCCTGCATCGCGAAGCCCTTGCGGTCGGGGTCGGTGACGAGCACGACGCGCCGGTGTCTCGCGAGTGTCAGCGGCAGGGTGCCGGCCACGTCCTTCACGAGGGTCACGCTCGCCGACGCCGCCTCGTGCTCCACCGCCCGGTGCGCCGCGCTGCGCACCACGCGGCGCACGGCCTCGGGCGCGGGCACGCGCTCCGCCGCCGACAGCCGGTGCAGGCCCAGCGCCGCCTTGAGCCCGAGCACGCGCACGACGGCCTCGTCGACGCGCGCACGGCTCAGGCGGCCGTCGCCGAGCGCGGCCATCAGGTGCGCGAAGTCGGCCTCGAAAGGCGCCGGGAACAGCAGCATGTCGCAGCCGCTGGCGATGACCTCGGGCGCGCTGACCGCCCGCGGCGCCCAGGCCGACAGACCGGCCATGCCGGTGGCGTCGCTGACGATCAGGCCGTTGAAGCCGAGTTCGCCGCGCAGCAGCGTCTGGTTCAGCAGCGCCGACACGCAGGCCGGCCGGCAGGCCTCGAGCCCGGTGGCGCCGTGGCGCCGTGCGTAGGCCGGCCAGGCGATGTGCGCCGACATCACCGACATCACGCCGGCGTCGATCAGCGCGCGGTAGATGCGGCCGAAGCGCGCCTGCCACTCGTCCTCGGTCAGCGGGTTGATCGTCGTGACGAGGTGCTGGTCGCGGTCGTCGAAGCCCTCGCCGGGCCAGTGCTTGGCGGTCGCGGCGATGCCGCGGCGCTGGAAGGCGGCGACGTTGGCGCGGGCCAGGTCGATGACGGTCGCCACGTCGCTGCCGTACGAGCGGGTGGCGACGATCGCGCTGCGGAAGGCGGCGTTCAGGTCGACCACCGGCGTGAACGACCAGTTGTAGCCCAGCGCCCGGGCCTCGGCGGCCAGCACCTCGGCGGCGCGTTCGGCCAGTTCGGGCCGACCGGTGGCAGCCAGTCCGAGCTGGTTCGGCAGCTGCGTGCCGAAGGGCACGGCGATGGCGCCGCCCTCGATGTCGCCGCTGACCAGCGGCGGCACCGCGCAGCGCTCGGCGAAGATGCGCGTGGCGCGCACGCAGGCCTCGAGGTCGGGTCCGGCAAAGCGGGTCACGCCGCCCGGCGCCAGCGCCGCCAGGCGCTCGGCCTCGGCCGGGTCGTCGCCGTGCATCGGCACGTTGAAGAGCTGGCGCACGCGCGCCTCGAGGTCGAGCGTGGCGAGGGTGCGCTCGACCCAGGCGACGGCGTCGTCGTCGAGTCCGAAAGGCGCGCGGCGCAGCGCGGCGAGGGTCGTGTCGAGGCTCATGCGGGGGTCTCCGTGGGGCTGCCAGCGTAGCGTGCGATGAACTCGCGGTCGATGCGGTCCTTCCAGCGCCAGACCCAGCGGCCCTCGACCGACCAGCCGCCCCAGCTCGCGATGGCGCGGCGGTCGCCGCAGGCGATCAGGTTCAGCGCGCGGCGCTGCGGGTGGTGCGGCAGCAGCTCGCCGCCGGCGACGAAGCGGCGCAGGTTCAGCGCCAGCGGCGGGCCGGCGCGCACCGCGTAGACGCCGCTGCGCGCGTGCGGCGCATCGGGCCGGGCGGCGACGTCGCCGACCGCGAACACCACCGGGTGCGAGACGCTCTGCAGCGTCGGCCCGGTGGCGACGAAGCCCTGCTCGCACAGCGCCAGGCCGCTGGCCGCGAGCCAGGGCGCGGGCGCGGCGCCGGTGGCGACGACGGCGGCGTCGTTGGCCAGGCGCAGGCCCGAGGCCAGGCGCAGGTGGTCGGCGGCGATCTCGACGCAGGCTTCCTCGAGCACCGTGATGCGCGCGCGCGCCAGCGCGCGCCGCACGCGCCGCTGCGCCGACGCGGGGTGCGAGGCCAGCGGCGGCGGCCCGCCGGTGACGAGGCTGACGCGCGCGCGCTCGCCCAGGCGGTGCGCCAGCGCCAGCGCCAGTTCGACGCCGGCCGCGCCGCCGCCGACCAGCGCGAGGCCCAGGCTGCGCTGCCCGGCCAGCGCCACCAGCGGGTCGAGCATCGCCACGAAGTGCTCGATCGGCCGCACGAAGAGCGCGTGCTCGCGCGCGCCGGCGATCGCGTCGCGCGGGATCACCGCGCCGGTGTCCAGGCTGGCGACGTCGAACTCGAGCACGCGGCCATCGGCAAGCACGACGCTGCGGTCGTTCGCATCGAAGGCCGTCGCCGACGACTCGACGCGCAGCACGCCGGCGCGCGCGGCCAGCGGCGCCAGCGGGATCACGCAGTCGTCGACGGCGTAGTGCCCGGCCACCAGGCCGGGCACCATGCCCGAGTACATCTGCCGGGCAAACGGCGTGAGCAGCAGCACCTCGGCGCCCGGCATCGGCTCGCGCGCGAGTTCGTGCAGCACGTGCACGTGGGCATGGCCACCGCCCAGCAGCAGCACGCGCTTCATGGCTCGAGCACCAGGCCGGCCACGTGGCCGAGGCCGTGGCCGTGGGTGTTGTCGGCATCGGCACCGACCGCCACGCCGACGACCGGCGGCAGCTGCGTGGTCTCGTCGCCGAACAGGCGCAGGAAGTCGGCGGCCACGTCGCGGCGCTCGGCCGGCCAGGCGCGCGCCGCCACCGGGCCGCTGCGCAGCACGATGAAGCGCACGCGCCGCGTGTAGGCGTTGTCGAGCTCGGTGCCGGGCGCCAGGCGCGTGTCCCAGACGTAGCAGACGGTGGCCGCGGGCAACGGCTCGTCGCTGCGCGCCCGCGCCAGGCGCAGCAGCTGCCGCTCGACGAAGGGCACGCGGTCCAGCGGCAGGTCGAAGAACACGCAGACCTTGAGCGCGGCGTCGTCGCCGCTGCGGCTGCGCAGGTCGGCGCCGTCGAGCAGGTCGTCGACGCGCCACTGCCAGGCCAGGTGCAGCGAGGTCGCGGCCAGCCGCAGCGGATGGACCAGGTTGCCGTACGAATTGGCCGACTCGACGCGCAGTGCGCGACGGCCATCGACCTCGACGATCGAGAACTGGGTCATCGGCTTCTTCTGCTGCGGCAGGCCGGCCAGGTGCCAGGGCGGCGGCGGCGTGCCGTCGCCCGCCTCGAGCGGCGTCAGGCCCAGGCCGTCGGCGTGCGCCGCCAGCGCCGCCAGCGCCGCCAGCAGGGCCGCCGTGGCGGCGCGGCGGCAGGTCGCAGGGCGACGCGGTGTCGCGGGCGGGCACGCGGGCATGGCGGCCGGATCGTAGCCCAGGCCCCGGGGCGCCCTCACCCGCGCTGCCACGCGTGGTAGCGCCGCACCCACTCGAGCAGGCGCTGCGGCGCGTGCGCGCGCTTCCATTCGCCGGCGACGTACTTGTTCGCCTCGGCCATCGTCGGGTAGGTGTGGATCGTGCCGAGGATCTTGTTCAGGCCGAGGCCGTGCTTCATCGCGAGCACGAACTCGGCGAGCAGCTCGGCGGCGTGCGCGCCGACGATCGTGGCCCCGAGGATGCGGTCGCTGCCCGGCACCGTCAGCACCTTCACGAAGCCCTGCGCGGCGCCGTCGGCGATCGCGCGGTCGAGATCGTCGAGGCCGTAGCGCGTGAGCTCGAAGGCCACGCCCTGCGCCTTCGCCTCCTGCTCGTTCAGGCCGACGCGCGCGACCTCGGGGTCGATGAAGGTCGCGGCCGGCACGACGCGGTTGTCGACCGCGAACGAGCGCAGGCTGCCGAACAGCGCATTGACCGCGGCATACCAGGCCTGGTGGGCCGCGGTGTGCGTGAACTGGTAGGGCCCGGCGACATCGCCCACGGCGTAGATGTTCGGGTGGACGGTGCGCAGCTGCGCATCGGTCTCGATCGTGCGACCGACCGGGATGCCGAGCGTGTCCAGCCCGTAGCCCTCGAGGCGCGCGGCCCGGCCCACCGCGCACAGGATGCGGTCGAAGCCGAGCGCGCGTTCGCGGCCGTCGCCGGCGGCGACGACGAGCTCGTGGCCGTCGGCGCCCGACTGCACGCGCAGCGCCCGGTGGCCGGTGAGCACCGTCACGCCGTCGGCTTCGAGCGCGCGCCGGGCGTAGGCCGAGACGTCCTCGTCCTCGCGCAGCAGCAGCCGCGGCGCCATCTCGACCTGGGTGACCGCCGAGCCCAGCCGGGCGAAGGCCTGCGCCAGCTCGCAGCCGATCGGGCCGCCGCCGAGCACCAGCAGGCGCCGCGGCAGCTCGCGCAGGCCCCACAGCGTGTCGCTGGTCAGGCAGCCCGCCTCGGCCAGGCCGGGCAGCGGCGGCACGACCGGCGCGGCGCCGGTGGCGATGACGATGTTCTTCGTCGTCAGCGTCTGGAGCGTGCCGTCGGCGCGCGCGATCTGCACCGTCCACGGGTTCAGCAGCGTCGCGCGGCCGATCACCACGTCGACGCCGAGCGCGGTGTAGCGCTCGACCGAGTCGTGCGGCTCGACCTCGCGCACGACGCGCGCGACGCGGTCCATCACGTCGGCGAAGCTCCAGGTGGCCTCGGCCCGGGCGATGCCGTAGTCGGCCGCGTGCCGCATCTGGCGCAGCAGCGTCGCGGTGCGGATCAGCGCCTTGCTCGGCACGCAGCCGGTGTTCAGGCAGTCCCCGCCCATGCGCTGCGCCTCGACCAGCGTGACCTTCGCCTTGACCGCCGCGGCGATGTAGCTCGTGACGAGCCCGGCCGCGCCGGCGCCGATCACCACCAGGTTGCGGTCGTAGGACTTCGGCTTCAGGTGCGCCCACTTCGCGCCGGCCTGGCGACGCCGCAGCGCGCCGACGAGCCGCTTCGCGATCAGCGGGAACAGGCCGAGCAGCACGAACGAACCCAGCAGCCCCGGCGAGACGATGCCCGACAGCGACTCGATCCTCGCGAGCTGCGTGCCGGCGTTCACGTAGACCAGCGTGCCGGCGAGCATGCCGACCTGGCTGACGAGGTAGTAGACGCCGACGCGCATGCGCGTCAGCCCCATCACCAGGTTGACGGCGAAGAACGGGATCAGCGGCACCAGCCGCAGCGTGAACAGGTAGAACGCGCCGTCGCGCTCGATGCCGCGGTTGACGTCGGCCAGGCGCGCGCCGAAGCGCGCCTGGACGGCATCGCGCAGCAGGTAGCGCGACGCGAGGAAGGCCAGCGTCGCCCCGGCGCTGGACGCGAACGACACCACCAGCGTGCCCACGCCCAGGCCGAAGACCGCGCCGCCGGCCAGCGTCATGATCGCCGCGCCCGGCAGCGACAAGGCCGTCACCGCGACGTAGACCGCGGCGTAGGCCCCGACCACGAGGCCGGGCCGGCGCGCGTAGAGCGCCTCGAGCTCGGCCTGGTGGCGCTTGAGCGTCTGCAGGTTCAGCAGCTGATGCAGGTCGAAGGCGAAGAACGCCGCCACGGCCAGCAGCAGCACGGCGATCAGGACAAGCTTGCGGCGCGACATGGCGGCTCCGGAGGGGGTTCGGCCCGGGATTCAGGGCGACAGCGCGCGCCAGCCCGCGGCGAGCCGCGCGACCAGGGTCAGCGCGATAGGCCGCGTGCTCCGCGCCTTGTCGCTGCCCTCGCAAGGCGGCAACGGCGTCGCCTCGCCCCGATCGATCGCTATCACATCGACCTTCGAGAGCGGCGCGGTCGGCGCCGCTCGGACATACCCAGCCCCCGGCCCGAGCACCATCACCAACGGCGCCTCGGGCAAGGCCCGCAGC
>ERZ795044.3558-NODE-3558-length-13053-cov-7.252885_pt1 | contig 13053 bp, 9 predicted proteins | sample MGYA00375128_ERZ795044 | MGnify/ENA primary metagenome ERZ795044 (study PRJEB30173, sample SAMN05720213) | anaerobic digester metagenome | isolation source: active sludge of municipal wastewater-treating anaerobic digesters | place: USA | collected 2014-12-22 ... | reverse complement strand
TTGTTCAATCAACTTTTCAAATACTTGCTTCAGTAATTCCTGCATTTTCGCAGCGCGAACTTTATCGTATTTGGTTTCGGTGTCATCCATGTAATTCACCTTGGTCATTTCCAACTGCAATGCATGTCTGTTTTTTACAGGCTTGCCGTAGTAGCGGGTAATGTAACCACCTTTAAACGGATGATTGTGCGAAACGGAATATCCGCTCTGATTCAATATGCCCAGTACCGACTCGATAAAATTAGGAGAAGCAGAAGCTCCATCAGCATCACCTAAAATCAAATCAGGAAATTTATCCTTTTGAATGGTGGGCACTTGCTGACGAATTGAGTGACAATCCCATAATAGCACCTTACCAAATTTCTTCCTGCGTTGCCTAAGTAACTCCTTCACCTTGCTGTGATAGGGCTGATAGTATAAATCTTTTCTCCGCTTTACTTCTGGCAATTCAACCTCCTGGCGCTCGTCTTTATAAATAGATTCGCCCAGAAAAGTTGTTGCCGGACAGAGACCTGTTATAAAGCGACCATCTGCGTAAAGCGGTTTGCTATATGGATCACGATTCAGATCAATCACCCAACGACTATAATTGGCCGTAATCATAGTAATACCCATAGATGGAGCAAATTCATAAAGAGTTTGCACAAACCAATCGGTATCATCGGGCGCTTTAATCAGTTTTGCTTTATACTGATCTTTAATCTCATCCGGAAAAGCCGTACCGCAATGAGGCACGCTAATTATAATAGGAACTTCTGATGTTGAGGCTGGATGAATGGTATACCCCATTATTTCTTCTTTGATTCAGATTCTACCCTTACTCTCATTTCTTCCACTTGTTGTAATGCGGCTTGAGCACGATCAACTTGCATCGCAACTTCCCGATTCTTAGCTTCTAATTGCTTGATCAATTCTACTGATTTACGCTCACATTCAATAGCCAACGTTGCCTGTCGCTTTGACTCTGCTTGTTGAACAAAGGCATATACAAATGCAATTAGTGCAATAAAACCAAAGGACACGATTAATAATGAAGTTGCTCTTGAACTCATATCTTACTTATTCGCTTTCAAGGCTTTTATCTGCTCTTCTGCTAAGGTGCGTTGAACCATGGCTTCGTGTTGAGCAAGCTCCGCCATCTTCTGAAATTCTTTTGCCTTTAATTCTTGCTCCTGTGCATGTTTTATAAACTCCTGTTTCTCCTTTTCACAAACCGCTGCTACCTCATCAATTTGTGACTTCTGTTGAAAGGCATACCCCAATGAGGCAAGGGCAACAAATGCCAAGGCAATCAAACCGAATGTTTTGCTCATACCAAAAGTTTATTTAGTTTTTCTTCGACTTCTTTTTCTTCTTAGTAGTTTCTACTGGCGCTTGTGGTGTGGCAGTGGTTGAATTGGCTTCTGCTTGCATTTTTAGTTGATTCTGCAACTTAGCAATCTCCGCTTTGTATGAGGCAACATCGCGGTTGCCCATTCTTGCCTTTAATTGCAAAATCCGTTGAAAGGACTCATCGATTCGCTCCGGCTTAATCTCGCCTGTTGATACTAACTTTTTAATAATCGCATGCACTTTATCTACCGTTCGTTCATCGCTGCCTGCAATATTATTTGAAAAGCACATAACATCAACACCCGCATTGATAGCCAACTTGATTGTTTCTTCCAATCCAAAATTTTTAGAAATGGCATGCATCTGCATGTCATCAGAAAAAACAACGCCATTGTACCCTAATCGCTTTCTTAAAATACCATCGAGAATATCTTTTGATAGTGTACCCGGATAACCTTTTGGATCCAGATTTTTATTAACAATATGTGAGGTCATAACGCCATCGGCATAACCAGAGTCAATCAACACTTTATAAGGCTTTAGCTCCTGCTCGCTCCATGTATTTGTTACATCGGCTACACCAAAATGGGTATCGTCTTTTGAACTGCCGTGACCGGGAAAATGCTTTATCGAAGTTAAAACTCCGTACTTTCGATGTTGCTTAATCACTTCCTTCGCCATCATAATAACAGTATCCGGGTCGGCAGAGTAAGCACGTTCTGGTTTGGCAATAACTGTGTTATCTTTATTAATGGCCAAATCAACACAAGGAGCAAAATTCACATTGAATCCTAGTCCTGCCAACGTAGCTGCTGTTGCATCCGCATAAAACCGCACGGAGTCCAGAGATTTATATTTACCTAAGGAAGCTGCCGTTATTGATCGCGTAAATCCATATTTTTCTTTCAATCGATTCACTTTGCCGCCTTCCTGATCAATACAAATGAACAATGGTATGGATGCAGCTTTTTGATACGTCCAGGTCATATTTTTTACGCTGGCAAATGCATTGGGCTTATTCGGAATGTTCTTTTCAAAGAAAATCAATGCTCCCACTTTCCCCTTCTTTACTTCCTCCAAAACTTTTTCATCCAACTCGGCTTTTGGCATACCAATCAAAATCATCTGGCCGATTTTTATATCCATGATATCCGGGGTCTGACTCACTACACGGAAACTCAAAAAACAAATCAAACACAAAAACACACACTTTTTCATCTGCTTATAATTCGGGTTAATATTTTTCGTGGATTGTAAATAATATTTTCTCCATCCGCTTTCGTACTTCTGAAGTGCTTGCAAGGTAATTATTATTCATCATGCTAAAGATGAAAATCTTGCCTTTACGGGTGATCAGATAACCGCTGAGAGAATGATTATTACTCAGCGTGCCTGTCTTTCCATAAATGAATGGCGTCTCCTTTTTATACCAATTCTTGATTGTACCATTTCTTCCGCCAACCGCAAGCAAACTAAATAAGCGATTTTGCGGCACTTGCACATAAATTTTCTCCCAAAGTTTTACGATTGATCGGGGGGTGAATAAGTTATATCGCGAAAGCCCCGATCCATCTACCCAATTAGGTTCATCCGGTAAATCCGCCAGAAAATTCTTTTTAGCATATTTTATTGCTATCTCTGGTTTTAATGTGTCGCTTACCACTGCCGCACATTGCAACAATAATTGTTCAGCAATAAAATTATCGCTGTCCTGCATCATTACCCGGTACAGACTATCAAGCGGAATACTCCTCAGCGAAATTGCTTCCGCAGGCAATGCCATATTAATTTCCTCCACCACTCTCTTTAATGTATCGCTTAGCAGATCCACAACCAGATCACTACTGTAGTGATAAGGAACCTGCCAGCGTGTACCTGAAGACTTTCCAGGAAAATAGGTAAGCTGATTATCATCCAGGTCGCGAATAATTTCTTCATATTTATGTGGCTCAGTCGCGATGGTAAAATGCTCCATAAAATAGCGCGGCATTACAGCAAAGTAAGAAGAGTCCTTCTCAATGCTTACCAGGTTTCCAAAGAGCGGAAATGAGGATCGTTCAGCCGAATAACTATACGGATAGTCATCCCAAGCCCAACCGGGGCCCAGCGATTCAGTTTGGAAATTGTTAGCTGAAAAGAATAACCTTCCGGGTGCCTGTTGCAGGAAATTTAAGGTGCGGCCATTATCAAAAGTATTTTCATACAAAAAAGAAGCATCGCCCATGCCCCAAAAAATCAATGAGTCACCGCGTTGAATATACTTCAATGATGTTGCTGAATCACCCAGCATTTGCAAGGAAGAATAAAACGTAAAAATTTTGGTGTTGGAGGCTGGAGTGAAGTACTTATCTGACTTATACTCTATGAGATATTTCTTAGCAGCAAGATCATATAGTGCAAACCCAGCATGCTCCTTTAAGTCAAGCTCTGCTTTTTTTACTTCCTTAACAATAATGCTTTTGGGAGAGCAGGCCCACCCCAACAGCAGAAAAGAAATTAGATAAACAGAAATCCTCATTCATCAGGCAAGATACCGTTCTTTCAGCACTTGGCAGTGATGAGTTTCGTGGCCGGCAATAATAAAGGCAAGGGCTATAACTGATAGCTCATTGTTGTTTACTGGTCCTTTGCGCATGAGCATTTCGGGGGTAAAACTTTCAAATAAGTCAATGGTGGACGATCGTAAGTGTGCCATCTCGGCAGCTATCTTTTGCAAACTTCTACCCGAAGCATTCGCCTGCGGGGCATACTCGTTTTCTTCAAAGGGTGCCAAAGGCGTTTTATCATTCCGTGCAAACCGAAGTGCTCTGTAAGCAAAAATTCGCTCGGCATCAATCATATGACACAGCAATTCCCGAATGGTCCACTTTCCGGGTGCATACTGAAAATCCGCTTTCTCTTCATGAATTGAATGGACTAATTCCAGGGCCCGGTGACCCGAGATGCGCAGCGCCTGCAACAAATCCGTTTCATCAATTTGCTTTACATAGTTTTTATAATAATTAGGAACTGTAGCGAGGTTCAATAGCATAAATAAAGATTTTAAAATTCCGTAAACAAAGCATCCGGTAAAGACTCATCAACCTTCACATTTTTTGGGCCACCCCCATCAGATCGATCACCCGATAACAAAATAGTTCCATACTTCTGATAATTATCCCATGGCCTTACAAAGTTTGCTGTGTCCTGACTCGAATTCGAAAAATAGGCCCAATGGCGAACCAGTTTTTCATGTTTGTCAACAAACAGTTTGTACTTGTTTTGGGGAGTCACTCCAACTTCCTTAAAGGTAAGAATAAGCGAATTATAGCGTTGCCCTGCCAGCGTATCTTCACCCATGTATTTTATAGTTACTCCAGAGTCTTTGATCTTGAAAGGCATCACCAACCAATACGAATCATTGATCCAGATACTCTTAGCTTTGTCCAGAAGTTTCTTCAGGCTATCAGGCTCAGTGATCTCAGTTCCCTTAATTCTCACTCTTCCTTCACCACTGGAAATATTGACAAGATAGATGGTGCTATCAGGCTGGCTCTCTATTCTCACCCGGCCCGTGTACTTGTCCCAGATCAAATCTCTGCGCCCGAAAAAATTCCATGAAATAAAACGTGTCTTATCCCAATTTTCCCTTCCACCCATCGCGTGCATTATGCTATCGGCTAATTGAATGGCGGCAGGATCGGACCCCGTAAGATCAAATCCTTCGGCTGCTGGATTTTGTTCAGCCAACGATTTAGTTGACTCCTTTGGTGTGCATGAGCACGCCAGAAAAGCCAGAATGATTACAGAGATCAGTGTTTTCATGAGGTTTGGTTTTTGGGGTTGGTGAAGGTAATCAAAAATCTGAAAAGGTGTGAGCAAAATTCTTTCTCCTGGCATACTTACATCAGAGTTATCATCAACCTTTGATTTCATCTTTTTTATCCCACGCTCTCGTAATCTGATATTTGCCCTGCGAATATTTCATCATAGAATTCCGAGCCAAAATTTCAATCGGAAATACAACCAATGCTATAAACACCTGAATGATGAAGTCTACAACCGGAGATGATTTAAATCCAATCAAAGAAGCTAATACAGTCTGCAAAAACTGAATCAGCATCACTACGGTAAGCAATGAAAGAATCTGACTGATGTATCGATACCGGCTATTAGCACGGGCTAACCGAAGCGACAGGATAACTAACCCACTGAACACGGTAAACTCCAAAGCATAAAACCACCAGCGTTGCCAATAGGGTGGCAGTACACGAAAATCCAACTGCTCCACCTTAGACTCATTGCCCAGCAGGTCACGAGACTGCACCGCCAGCAGATACTTACCCGGTGGCAAATAAGAAAATGTGATAATATTATTTGACGCAGACCAAATCGACCACGGGGTGTTGAGTCCCTTGACCTGGTATCGGTATTGAGTGGCGTTTAACCCTACATAATCCGGTTGAATAAATTCAAAAGTTACCGAACCTTCATTTTGATCAACTTCAATTCGATTGGCAAGTTTAACTTCCTGGCCGCGGATACCACGGAGAAAAAGTGGATAACTTGAAGGAGTAGGTGCGCTGGAGGCAATGCTGAATTTATATAATTCATTAGCCGCAGTAATTACCCATAAACCATCTTTTTGATTGTCCGGAGCCAGGTACCGCAAATTTGGAAACAGACCCAACCATTCAAGCTTCAGCGACTTCATTCTTCTGTCTACTGTGCGCCATCGGGTGCCATCATTAAACCAGAAATATCCACCTGTGGCAAAGTACTTACGAGGACCAGGCAATGAATCGAACTTGACAAAAGACGATTTGCCATCATACCGACTAAACTGACCGGAGGCTGCGATGTATAATTCATTCCCATACGCAAGCCCCACAGTTTCATCTTGTGATGGATTGTTAATTGGAATCGAAATCACATCGGTGATATCTCCTTCAACCGTCTCAATTTTATAAATTTTTGTGCGCCCGCAAAGCCAGATATTCTCAAGGCGATCTTCAAAGGTATGACTGATGAGATCTTTCAAGGTGTCGATCAGATTTGTCTCCTTCCATTCCCCTTCAACAGATTCAAAGGTCTTCATTCTCTCAGCATACGTTCCAATAAAAAGTTGCTGCAGCAAGGGAGAAAAGAAAACAGAGCGTACAGGTTCCTGTAGTATAGCCTTGGATTTTAGTCCCTCCACTTCATATAACCCACTCATACCCGAGGCAAGGAACTTGCCATTAACTTCCTCGAGCTGAATGACCTTACCTTCTATACCTGCAATTTTTTTGTATGAAAACTTATCTGAGGTCAGTACTGAGTCTTTTTTTATGATTGGTAGTGCTGGCTCGACCTTCTTCTTGTTGGCGTTCTTTCTTCCTTTACTGGTCGCTACTGAAGTTGTAGAAATATTTTCCAAAACTTCAGATCCAACTTCAACCAATTGAAATAATCCAAGGGTTGTACCCACAAACACGTTGCCCTGATACGACTGTGCACAGAGTAGATTCCCCTCCAACCCTGGAAAGTGATCAAAGGAACGAAATGGAAGCCCGGGTGAAATCCGGGTAAACCCATATTCATGAGCTACCCATACGCCCTGACTGCGGTCAGTCATTAATGCATACACTTCATTATCGGGCAGGCCGCTGAAGTAATCCATTATTTGCTCAGTAACTCCGGTTTGCGAATTCACAAATAAAACTCCGCCACGCAGCGTACCGAGGGCAATGAGATTATCATTTACCCACACGCCATTCATCAATACATTCTTGTTAAGAAATTCCTGGTCCTTCAAAATCAACTCACGCAGCACATTGTTTTCATGCACAAAAACCCGATGATCATTCATCCCCACCAAAAACTTCTTTCGATCCAGAGAAGGCGTTGAAAAAACCAAGTTCCCCGGAGTGATATCAGAAGCGATTAGTTTCTGACCCTCCACTTTAAGTAACCCCCGCTTTGATGTGCTTACATAAGTATTGCCATTGACTTCATAAATACCTAAAAAATTTCCCTGTGAGGAATCTGATTTTAAAATCCAGTTCGTTGCATTTTGAGTAATCGAGTAAGATACTAGTTGGTCTTTGTTGCAAAAGAAAATATTCTCACCGTTTGACAGGGTTGAAAAGAAATCAAAGCCAGCTGCAATGCTTTGATAAGGCCTGGGGCTCTCACTCTTGGCCCCTAATTTTCCGATTCCCGTAAGGCCCGCAACAAATACATTGGTACCCTGGGCTGAAAGTGCATGCACCGCACCGGGCACTGAAATAAGTCGCCAGTTTTTTCCATCAAATTCAAGTACTCCGCTTTTGGTTGCAAAATAAATTTCGCCTTGCGCATCCTGCACAAGATTAACACTACGAAAGTCGATGCGGTCGTCAGGGGGCGAGTAATGCGAAAGAAAGTAAGTGCCCGTTTGCGCCTGTACCGAAAGAGAGATAAGCCAGAGACAGAATAAGCGTAAAGCAGATCGCATAGTTAAACTAATCCTTTAAACCCAGATTATGCATTACGAAAAAAATTAGCGCTATTTAACTGACGAATCCTTCCTTGCGTCAGGATTGTCAGGGTTTAACCTTGACAATGAAAATCATCAAACCGGTGATCTTGTAAATTAGAGCAACCTGGTGATTTTCATTCGTCAGGGGCTGACCAAAAAGTCAAAATATAAATCAAAGTGTCATTCCGGCCCCGAAAAGTCGGGGCGAAATCCCGAATTGTGTGTACTCAGCGGGATCGCGGCTCAAGGCCGCGATGACAGATTGGCTTTTTGGTCAGCCCCACGGTTAAAAATAGTTTAAATCGAGGTGAATAAAAAAGGTGAGGGTTGAAGCCTCACCTTTCTTACAGCGTACTCGCATTTAGCGGGCAACAAAAATAAAATCGCTGCCTGGGGCATTGTCTTATCTTTACTTAACCAGGAAAAGGAAATCACTACCCGGAGCATTATCTCCAAACTCGCCTAACCGGGGCGGGTTCTTTAACTTTTCCACATAACTGAAAATCTCTTGTATGGTAAGAATACCATCCTTACCGCCTTGCGAGTCCAAGGCGGACAGAAAACTTTTTGCAAAAGGCGAATGCTGGCCTTTGATTCCATCTGATACGTAGGTCTTACCACCCGATGTCAGATACTTGCGCGTTTTGTAAGTGAGTTTGCGGGTCAAAAATTCTGCCTGCGACTGTTCACGATATACTTCATCATCTTGTCCGCGGGCCGAAGCAAGAGCTGCATCAAAAGTACCTCCAAAACAAACATCCATAGCCAGGAATATATGTTCGCATGGAACGTTGTTAATGATTGATCGCAATCTATTATGAGAAAGGTAAGTTGTTTTACCTTCATCGTTTAGCATTGATTCTTTAGTTACCACAAAGCCTTCACCAAAAGTCTGGTCATAGGTACCGTGACCAGCAAAGAAGATGAATAATTGATCCAACGGTTTGTATTGTTTCTCACCGTACTCACGAAGCTTCTTCAGGATCTCTGCCTGGGTAGCATTTTCAACAATTTCTACTTTAAACTTATAGACCTTCTGTAGCTCTTCTGCAATTGTGCGTGAATCAAATACCGGGTTAACAAGGTCACTCCAGTTATCATAGTCGTCTGTTGCAAATACAAGACCGTAATCGGTGCGCTCCAGTTTACTTGCATCGGCAAGGGAAGTAGCGCCCACTACTATTTTGCGCCAGCTTGATGTTTTTACCCCTTCCTTATTTTCAGCAATGATTTCCACTACATTGTCGCCATCCATTAGCGTCAGGTTTTTTTCAATTTCCGTGTGCAGGGTTTCGCCTTCTTTTGGTTGAACTGCCAGTGAGCCCCGACTTGCTGTCTCGAGGGTTTGCTTGATGCTTATCGTAACATTCTTAAGCGGACTCGAACTCTCAACCTGAAATTTGATTTTGAACTTGGCATCCTGAACGTAGCTGGTTTCGGGGATTGGAATAGCCCAGTTGATTACGGGGACAGTTGTAGTAACCAAGTTAGAGGGGTCGCTGAAATCAACTTCAAATTCGCTGGACCGGCTCGAAACATTCTGTGCCTGCATGGTTGAGAGCACACCTGTAATCAGCAGCAGGGTCAACACGATTTTAGTTTGCATTTTCATGATTCCTTAATTTTTTATTTCAAACCTGTTCGCTTCTATTATTAATTAGATCCCGGAAGTGGTGGAGTACTGATTTCTGTTATTGTTGTTTGATTGGATTTTTCATTACCACCACTACTGCCCGCCAGAAATGCAACTCCGCCTGCCACGGCTACTATAGGGATAATTTTAACCACCATAGGCACCTTTGGCTTCACCTGGAAATACTCTGAATAAACAATTTCATCGGTCTTCTTCGAGTCTGTTATCTTCAGGCGATAGTCCTTTCCGGGTTTTACTTTCGAACCAATCGACAAAGAATAGGCTCCATTGTTCGGGTGGTTGAGTTCTCCGCTTACACGTTGCGACCCTTTGTATAACTCTACGTGAACCGGATTCGTATTCCCTGGCCTCCACGCAACATCATAATTCTTTCCGCGCTTGTAAATTTTATTAGTGTCAAAGTTTTTAAGCTTCACAAAAGGCACAAACACTCGCCCCCGAATCTCCAGAGAGATCTTGCCCTTGTAACTCCCATATTCCTGAATCAGATTCCATTCTATTTTTCTATCAAGACCCGGCTTAACATCTGAGCCCACATCGCCTTTTACTTTAGTTAACGGTGCCGAGAACTTATCCTTGGAAGCATAGAGGTTTATCTGATACTCATTATTAGGATTATTGTCATCCAGGTCGTAATAGACGATCACTTTTTCCCCGGCCAGTTCAATTTTTTTAATGGTCACCTTCTGGCCAGCGGCCGCAAAAGTGATCAGGAAAAAGCAGGACAACAAAAGTTGCTTCATGGTTGAATTGATTAGTGTTGTTCTCATTTCATCAAAATAATTTTTCCGCTTTGTACATCCTTCAGATTTTGTCCTGAAACAACAAGGCGATAGGTGTAAAGTCCATTCAAATTTGCGTCTGTGGTATTCCACTCGGTGGTATAAAATCCGGGTTTAAACTGCCCTTCAACAAGGGTAGCAACCTTTTGCCCCAGCATATTAAAGACCTCCAATCGAACCTGGTAACTGCTACTATTCTCTGGCAACGTAAAGGGAACTACAGAAACTCCGGTTGAAGGATTAGGAAACGCTTTCCCTAAGAAAATTTTATCCGGCCTGATTTTGTCTTTCAGCTTTTCTCCAAAGTAGATTCTGAAGCGATTCGATTCCATGGGATTAAAATTATACGAACCCTCCGTACGCATGTCGATAGCTTTTTGCAACACTACATCGAACAGATAGAGCTCTTTGGCATTGTCTCCAAACGCTGAGTTATCCCACGCGAGTTGCGCTGTTGCATCCATACTTGCCTTCACATCAAACTCCCATGTAAAGTCATTTTGGGTTGACACGACATCACGTGCAAAGCGTTTCATAAAGTGTTCGGGGTGGGCCACACTCATTTCAATCTGATCTTCAAAAAGTGGTGGTGGCACTACCATGTCAAAAATATCTTTCCCTGCGTTCGCACGCGGATCCATTCCAATGGAACCAATACTAAACTCAAGGTCATCTTGTTGTAACAGGAAATTTACTTCCCAGGCCTCACCAGCTAGTTCTTTTCCAAAATTACCGATACGCCCGCCACTGGTTTGTCCCAGGAATGGGACTTTCAAATTAGCCACGTCAGCATCTGCCTGCACAAAGCCACCTTTAAATGGTTCAATCACTCCCGGAGCAGGTGCAACATTGTACTTCGTGCCTCCAAATAATAACAGATTAGTGCTCACCCCGGAGGTAATGTTATTGTATTCTAAGACATCCTTCCATTGAATGGCTGTCAGGTAGGGATTACCAATCTGATTCCAGCCTTTCTTAAGAGAAATTGTAAATAACGTATCGCGATTTTCTTTGGGGGCTACTCCATTTTGTAAAACAATTTCGCTGACATGGGTTACATTAAGAAAATAACCTTCACCGCGTGCAAACGAGCTCAAGGCTCCAGGATATTCGTCCCAGCCAGGTGTTGGTGTTTCATGGTATCGGAGGAATCGGTATTTTGTTATATCACCACCGCCCAGTTCTTCAAAATTTGCTGCGATGTCCTTGTTCGAAATCTCCCATGGAATGGAAATAATCTGGTAACCTGAAATGGACCCATTCCCTTTTACAAGTGTTAACGATGGCGTTGGATAATTTATACGTGTTGTATAGTATTTTGCAGGTGCAACAGCAGGAAGTGATGCGGAGTTGTTGCTGCCATCCTTAGCTATAAAATAGTAGTTTATACCTGTGTCATCAAAGAAAGATGATGGCACTGCGAAATCCCATTTTTGGGTCGTAGTGTTATAAACACCTTCAAACGGAGTAAAGACTTTGCTCGAAACCTGGCGATACCACATACTTACACTCGCAACACTATTGGTGTTATCCGTTGCGGTGGCACTAAATGTATAGGGACTTGCAAATCCTTCATCGATAGTAGGCACAACTGTAAAGGCCAATGTAGGAGGAATATTATCAATGGTTTTAAAGAACCAATCGGATATGGCCAATGCCTGGCTGGAGTTTCCATAAACATCCTTGAAAGCTCCAGCATCAATAGCTACTGAGTAATCGGTAAACAATTGAAGATCCGGTAAATCGAGTGTGAATTTATTTCCAGTCTGCACAAGTGTATTCACATTAAATGTTTGCACCGGAGTAAAGGGATTACTTGAAAGATATAGCGAAATATTTTTGCCTGCCACTGCCAAAACTGGGGAGGCATCAGCTAATGTAATCTCAAGGTTAGTATTAATTGCTACACCTGTGCTTCCCTTGAGTGGCGACAAAGAGCTGATGACCGGACCTGTGTTATCCTCAACAATGTTTAAAATCTGATTAATACCGGGATTGCTAATCGTTTGTACAATTCCTGATGGCCACGAAACAGTAATACTTGTGATAGAAGTTGCCGATCCTAATCCAAAATGCTGGATCAAACTATTCTGACTACCATAACCGGTGCGGCTGGATACTTCACGGATCTGCGAGCGTGCAGGTATGGTTGTTACTACCGTTACACGAGCCCCTATAGCCGATCGGTTAGAAATTCCTCCTTCCAACTTTACTGCCACCCAATTTTTTGAAGCCGATGGAGTACTGTTATTCTTGTATAAGAAGTTTGGTAAGTCAACTGTAGTTGTACTTCCCTTAGAAGGATAGACATCTAAAAATCCATCTTTATCGAAATCAGCCATTGCTATTCCTATTTCGGCAGTATTCGGATTTGTAAATAATTCTATTGACGCTGATTTTGTAAAGATTCCTGATCCATTATTAATAAAAATTGCATTTGCTCCAGCAGCGGGACAGCATGGGTTCGTAGAGGTTGAGTTCGCTACGAGTAAATCAAGATCACCATCATTATCAATATCACCAAAGGCACTTCCAAAGGTTGCCGTTCCATTAGCGGCCACATCACTTGTGGATAAACTGGTGAAAACATTATTACCATCATTTCTGTAAAGTCTGTCATTTACTGTTGTTGATAAACTGGCGGTCGAAATTCCAACATAAACATCAAGATCACCATCATTATCAATATCACCCCAACTAATGGTTCTGGCATTAACGAAAGAATCACTATCGAATAATGTACCTAAAACCCGCGTGAAGGTTCCATCTCCATTATTCTTATAAAGCCTCATCGGGCTGGCCGG
>ERZ795044.3553-NODE-3553-length-13059-cov-6.241003_pt1 | contig 13059 bp, 9 predicted proteins | sample MGYA00375128_ERZ795044 | MGnify/ENA primary metagenome ERZ795044 (study PRJEB30173, sample SAMN05720213) | anaerobic digester metagenome | isolation source: active sludge of municipal wastewater-treating anaerobic digesters | place: USA | collected 2014-12-22 ... | reverse complement strand
TACATGGGGGTGCGGATACACAGCCGGTGACTTTAAACATCAATACACAAGCACTTCGTACATTCATAGCGTGCGCGAATTAGTTGGCCCTCTGGTGGATGTTAAGGGAACTCATACTCTCTTTGAGGAACAAGAAATATTTCCACATCCTCGGCAGTTTTCAACTCAAATGAATGATTTGATTGAAGAGAAAGTGGTAATAAAACCAGTTCACTACATTACTAAAGAATTGCCCAGGGCGGGTTGGGCGCAAACAGGTATGATCAATCATTACCTCGTTTATCCGCTTGCTTTTTTAATCATCATTGGTTTGCTAACTCTTATAGGATTAATGTAATATGATGGTCATACTTTTTAAGATCGCTTTACTCCTGTCCTTCGGAATGTTCTTTGTTCCAAAAAAGTTCAAATACATTCTTGGTCTGGTGCTTCATCTGGTGTTGCTTGTTTCCAGCACATCGTGGGCCTGGTATGTTTTGAACAATAGCACACTCACAATTGATCTGGGTATAACCACCTGGAGTGGACCTATAAAATTGGTGATTGATCCGTTGAGTGCTTACTTCATGCTGATCATCAATCTGATCTGCTTCTGTGGCATGCTTTACGCTTCGGGTTATTTAAAACCTTATTTGCCAAAAAAGAGATCAGTGTTCATTTCACTACACCTCTTTAGTTTTCTATGGTTACACGGTGCTATGCTGCTGGTAGTTTCTATGCAAGATGGAATTGCCTTTTTACTGGCGTGGGAACTTATGTCGTTATTCTCCTTTATCCTTGTAATTTTTGAGGCACAAAAGGAATCCACCTTAAAGACGGGTATTAACTACTTACTGCAAATGCACCTGGGCTTTGCCCTTATCATGTTGGGTTTTCTTATTGCAGCCAATCAAACAGGCGAATTAAGTTTTGCCGGTGTCAACAAATTCTTCTCACTTTCAAGCAACACTCCTTTGTTCCTTGTATTCTTTGCCGGCTTTGGCATTAAAGCAGGATTTATCCCCTTCCATTCCTGGCTTCCACGTGCTCACCCGGCAGCGCCTTCGCATGTATCGGGAGTCATGAGTGGAGTTATGATTAAGATGGGTATCTATGGGATATTCAGAGTCAGTTCGCTTCTGCAGCAGGATCTGCAATCCATAGGTATTATTGTGCTCACTGCAGGTATTGTTTCAGGTTTGTTGGGTGTAATCATGGCTATCATGCAACACGACCTGAAAAAACTATTGGCCTATCACAGTATTGAAAATATCGGAATCATTGGAATTGGAATTGGTGTTGGCATTTTAGGAAAAGCAAATGGTGAAACTTACCTGATGATACTTGGCTGGGGTGGCGCTTTGTTGCATACCCTGAACCATGCATTATTTAAATCACTTCTTTTCTTTACAGCCGGTAACGTTTTCTATGCTACCCATAAGATAAACATGGATCACCTGGGTGGACTGGCTAAAAATATGCGTTACACTTCAGGCGCCTTTTTAATCGGAGCGTTAGCCATCAGCGGAATTCCACCATTCAATGGATTTATTTCGGAGTTTCTGATCTACAATGGAATCATTAATCATATGTCGGACTCAGCTTTTACATCTTCTATTTTCAGTGTTGTTAGTATTCTGAGCTTGGTGTTAATTGGCGGTCTTTGCATTTACTGTTTTACCAAAGCATTTGGCTTAAGTTTTTTAGGCACACGAAGAGCCGAGCATAGCGCACCTGTAGTAGAAGTACCGGCTATTATGCTGGTTCCCGCATTCATCCTTATTCTATGCATGTTGGCGATAGGATTAGCACCTGTATTTTTTGTAAATCAGGTGGTAATCGTTCTTCAAAATCTTACCCAGACTTCATTAACAATTGAACCCTTGTTGTATTCGCTGCGGTCAATCAGCCATGTGAATATTGCCTTGATCATTGTCATCATCACTATAGCCGGATTACGAGCATGGCAACAAAGCCTGGTGAAAGTGGCAAAAGGTCCTACCTGGGGGTGTGGTTATACGGCAGGAGATTTCCGACATCAATATACGCCCACCTCGTATGCCGATAGTTTGCGGGAGTTAACCGATCCGCTTATAGAGTATCATCGCGACTATAAGTCATTTGAAGAAAGTGAGATATTTCCACCACCCAAATCATTCCATACCGAAAATAAAGATCTGGTAGAGGAAAAAACAATTCTAAGCTGGGTTCATTTGATCGTAAATCATTTACCTAAAGCGGGTATTGCTCAATCAGGCCTGATCAATCATTACCTGATTTATCCCATGCTCTTTTTAATGTTGATAGGATTCTTAATAATAATAAACGTTTTGTGATATGCTTGCACTGATTCTAATCCTTGTGTCCGCAGTTTACTTTCCCGGAGTGATTGTAAAAACCAAGGCAATCTTTAGCGGAAGAAAGGGGCCTGGTATTCTTCAACCCTGGTATGATATCTTCAGGCTCTTGAAAAAGGGAAGTGTCTATAGTACTTCGTCCAGTTTTGTTTTTCAGATTGGTGCGCCCATCTATTTGGCTACAGTAATTGTAGCCGCCCTGTTTATTCCATTCGAAGAAAATAATTCAATCATATCCTTTTCAGGGGATTTTGTTCTATTCGCATATCTGTTGGGGTTGGGAAGGTTTATGATTATTGTCAGCGCGTTGGATGTTTCCAGTGGATTTGAAGGAATGGGCGCTAATCGTGAAGCATTCTATTCCATGTTGATGGAGCCAGCCTTTTTCATCTTGTTGGGTTCATTAGCGATGTTCACAGGTTACACCTCCTTTCACGATATTTTTGCAAATCTCCATTATAACTCCTACTTCTCATTTATCATTGCAGTTATCGCAGGGTATGTACTGGCCAATATCACGCTGGTAGAAACAAGCCGATTGCCCGTTGATGATCCACTCACTCACCTTGAACTGACGATGGTTCATGAAGTAATGGTTCTTGATCATAGCGGCTTTGATTTGGGAATAATAAAAATTGCCAACAATCTAAAATTCATTCTATTCAGCACCTTGAGTGCAAACTGCCTGATCCCACAATCCATGGAGCTATGGGTGCGTGTCAGCGTCTTTTTAATCATGCAGGTCTTTTTCGCAGCCGGCATTGGCTGGCTCGAATCCTTCCGCGCCCGCAATAAAATGGCCATGAATGCCCAATACATTCTTTCCATTAATGCAGTTGCCCTCATTCTGATTTTCGTTGCGATGATCATAAAAAATAAAATTTAAGCCATGGTTAACTTTCTTATTGTCTTATTCATCATCTCACTGATCTACCTTGCCAAGGTAGAAATGGTTAAAAGCTATTTCACGCTGATGGCCTCACAAGGAGTTTTGCTATTTGGCCTGGCTTACTTTGAACTCAAGGAGATTGATGCAGTGCATTTACTATTTATCCTCCTTGAGACACTTGTTTTCAAGGCCATCTTTGTGCCTCTGTTTTTGCAGCGAATCACCAGGAATAGAATTCACCGGCACCACAACGGGCCCATTAAAGGATATTATTCGGTATTGATTACTGCTGTGATTGTGATAGGATGCTTTATGATCTCGTATGCGATCCATGATGAATTAACCATCGATGCAGATCATCAGGTAAAATATTTTACAGCTGCCATCTCCTCCATTCTGGTAGGACTCTTTATCGCCATCAATAACCGCGATCTGGTAACGCACTTAATCAGTTACCTGGTAATCGAAAATGGAATTTTTCTTTTGTCCCTGGCGCTGGGGGCTGAAATGCCCATGTTTGTAAACTCTGCCATTCTGCTGGATATTTTCACGAGTGTACTTATCATGGGTATCTTCTTCAATAAGATGAAAGACTACTTTCAAAATGCGGATGCGGGTCACTTGTCTCAACTTAAAGACTAAGTACTATGATCTACATGTTCTTTATTCTTACCGCCAGCCTTGCAATACTCTCTTACTTCATGAGAAGTATTGTATTCAGCCATGTCATAGTCTTTATATACGTAGGCCTGATGACAGGGCTTGCTATTTATCTATGGCCACTGGCAGGCCAAACTCTGAACGAGTACTTTTTCAGCGATCGACTTGGTTTGGTTTTCTATCTTATTCTGATTCTCGTAAGTCTCTTGTCTGCTATTCATTATGTGAAATTTGTAGAAGATAGAAATGTTAAAATCAAAGACGTTGCACTTCACAATGCGGGTACTATATTTTTCACGGGTGCAATCATAGGTGTTTTGTTCACCTCTCATTTTGGAATTCTCTGGGCCTTCATGGAGGCAACCACCCTGGGAGCCTCAGTATTAATCTATCATAACCGAAATCAAGATGCCCTGGAGGCCACCTGGAAATATCTATATGTCTGTTCAATCGGTATTGCCATCGCCTTTGCAGGAGTACTATTTTTAGGTTTTGCAGCCCAGCAAACCGGCCACATCGATTTTTCCTTTGCAGCCATTAAAGCCGAAGCAAATGAACTTAATACCGTTTGGTTAAAAGCCTGCTTTCTATTAATTGTAACTGGCTTTAGTGTTAAAATGGGTCTTGTACCACTGTTTAATGTAGATATCGATGCAAAAGATGCATCCCCCTCGCAAGTAGGAGCCAGTCTTTCTTCAGTTCTTATGAATGCCGGGTTTATCGCGATCTATCGCTTTTACGAAGCCTTTTCTGGTACTACCATCTTACCCTGGATGAATAAACTATTATTGATAACAGGGTTGCTTTCATTGTTCTTTGCTGCCGTGTATATATTGAGAGTAAAAAATGTAAAGCGCATGTTTGCTTATTCAAGCATGGAGCACGCATCACTCGTAATGATTGCGTTTTCGTGTGGGGGGTTAGGCTACTTTGCTGCCATACTTCACCTGGTGATGCATTCGCTCGTAAAATCGAGTCTGTTTTTTCAGGTATCACAAATGCACCGGATTTTTAGTAGTAAACTCGATGAAAAAATCGGAAGCTATTTACGGGTAAATCCATTGGGTGGATTAGTAATGCTTCTGGGCTTTCTTTCTATTATTGCGATGCCTCCTTCGGGGATGTTGGTATCTGAGCTTTACATGTTTCAGGCACTGGTAGCAAAAAACTATTGGTGGGTAGCGCTGCTCGTACTGCTCCTCGTATTAATTATCATTTACGGACTTGCCGTAAAAATGCTGGGAATCATTTTTCTGAAAAAGAACACTGCTTCTATTAACATGAAAGGTGCCACACCCTATGAATCCATCATGCAATTGACGTTGATACTGATCGTGTTTTATATTGGTTTATTCAGGCCATCGTTCATTGTTGATACAATCCTTCTGGCTATTCAAACGCTGCCCGCTTAATTATGGAAACAACAACTTCAAATTATGTAGCAATCAAAAATCAGAAAACCCTAACTCTGTCCACGATACCCGTTCTGGCCTATGGAAAATTTTACGGAGAAGTGGTGGAATTAATGAAGCAACCTCATGTGCATTGTGTAAACTACTATGCATACTGGAATGGCGAGATCCTGAAGTTTATATGCTGCCTGGCCGATGATCTGGCAAAAGATATCAAAGTGCTGTCGCACGAAATGCCGAAAAAAGAAAAAATGCAACTCACCTCCATCACGCGTGAGATTTATGCCTTCCATATTTTTGAACGGGAGATTGCTGAAAATTTCGGAATTGAATTCATCTACAGCCCATGGTCCAAGCCTGTACGATACGCGTTTAATAGGGCCGATCAAAAAAAGGTAATTAATAGCTATCCCTTTTATAAAATTCAGAGTGACGAACTACACGAGGTTGGAGTTGGTCCAATCCACGCGGGAGTGATTGAACCGGGTCATTTCCGTTTCTTATGCAATGGAGAAACCGTTTTGCATTTGGAAATACAATTGGGTTGGCAACATCGGGGTATTGAAGATCTGTTTCTGAAAAAATCAAACTTACTGCAACGCACCATTCTTTCCGAATCCATTGCCGGAGATACAGCCATTGGTCATTCCACAGCGTTTGTAAGTTTAATGGAAGCGATGGGAAAGATTGTTGTAAACAAACGATTAGAAATTGAACGAACCATTGCATTGGAACTGGAACGAATTGCAATGCATGTGGGTGACTTGGGAAATATGAATATCGGGCTTGCTTACCAGTTAGCATCCTCTGTATTTGGCACGCTGCGAACGCCCGTAATTAACTACACTCAAACCTGGTGCGGCAATAGGTTTGGAAAAGGAATTAACCGCGTTGGTGGAAGTCATTATCCCTTCACAGCAGAGCTATCAGAAAAGCTTATTAAGCTTCTTGATAAGTTTGAAGAAAGTTTTAAGCCCATGAGTGATCGGTTCTTTTCACTTTCTTCTGCATTGATGCGAATAGAGAATATAGGAAAGGTAACTAACACTCAGATGAAACTCATTGGCGCTGTGGGTATGGCCGCACGGATGGCAGGCATCCCCCGCGACATTCGAATTTCTCATCCCTTTGCAGGGTATAAAAATTATTCAATCAATAACGATACCCTCGAAAACGGAGATGTATGGGCACGAGCCTATATACGAAAATTGGAAATTGAAAACTCTATTGCATTTATTCGGAATCTAATCTCAGAACTTAAAAAACTAAACGAGCCATCTGCAAAACCATTGCCCGTTTCTGAATTAAGACTGGCACCTGACTCCTTTGGGATCTCCTTGGTGGAAGGATGGCGTGGAGAAATTTGTCATTGTGCCATTACAAATTCGATTGGAGAAGTGGTGCATTACAAAGTTAAAGATCCCTCGGTTCACAACTGGATGGCCTTGGCGCTGTCCCTTCGTGACCTGGAGATCTCTGATTTTCCGATTAACAATAAAAGTTACAATCTCTCCTACTGCGGTCACGACTTATAACATAAACTGTAATCAATACTATGCTTATCGATGAGCTTCAAATATTAAATCGACTCGGTAAACAATTTATACCCGATGTTACCAGGCCGCAAGTGCCAGGCCCCTTTAAAGGGAGGCCGGAAATCTCCTTAGAAAAAATTAATGAAGATGCCTTGGCTTCGCTTTGCCCTACAATGGCTATTGGAAAGGCCCCCGTAAGCATTGATATGGGTAAGTGTGTAATGTGTGGGGAATGCGCCTTTGCCTTCCCAACTAAAATTAAGTTTACTACGGACTATAAAATCTCCACGAATGTGCGAGAACGCCTTATAATAAAAGAAGGTGACAATAATCCTATCCTGATAGATGAAAGTAAAATTCGTGAAGAAATTCGTTCGCTTTTTGGTCGCTCGTTAAAGTTGAGACAAATTTCAGCTGCGGGTTCAAATGCGGATGAGGCTGAACTAAATGCATGCGGAAATCCGAATTTCGACATGGGCCGTTTCGGGATTGAGTTTCTTGCATCACCCCGGCATTGTGATGGCATTGTGATTACCGGGCCGATATCGCAAAACATGGCAGAAGCCGTGCAGGTTTGTTATGATGCTGTGCCTGATCCAAAGATTTTAATTCTGGCTGGTACAGATGCTATCAGCGGAGGGATCTTTACTGGAAGCGGTGCGCTAAACAGAACTTTCCTTGATAAATATCCTGTAGATCTTTTTGTTCCTGGAAATCCCCCTCATCCACTAACCTTTATTAATGGCGTATTGGAATTGATTCGTGCCAGGAAAAAATAAACGTGGTCTGTATTACTACAGACCACGCAAAAAATAAACCTAACCCCATTTTCTAACTAATTTTCTATTACGAAGATCGATAAGCCATTTCGTAAATCGACTTGACGTGCGGTCCGAGGAATACCCGTGCATACATTCTGATAATGGCTAGTCCATCAATCACAAACGTTGAAGCAACAATCAGCGCCAGCACGGGTTGATCTTCATGTATGTGGGTGAAGATCAAATCCTCACCTATAAAGGAGGTAGTGATAGGAAAACCGGAAACCCCGAGACATGCCAATAAAAATACTATTGCAAATTTCGGATGCTTGTAGGAATGACCATGAAACTGATCAAGGTCTATGCTACCTTCATGCGATCTTAACCATCGAAGGCATTCAAAACCCAGAATCCCGGCAAGAGCTACTCCACTGAGATAATAATGCACCTGGCTGAAACTAAATTGTTCGTTAAATGAAATCGCCAGGGCAACCCAGAAGTGATTCATCACCACCAATAGCCAGCTTACTCGTGCAATCTTTCTTTCTGTAAAGGCCTTGAGTACGGTGATCAACGCAATTAAGGAAAATACATAAGGCAGATATTTTTCTATTTGATCAGGGATCAATTCCCGGTTGTAAACAGACCACAACCCAATCAGATAGATTGGTATGAGAACATAGATGACTCTGTTAAGAGATAAAAAATCAAGCTTTCGCCCGGCAAGCTTTAATGGGTTCCACAGATACCGGTACATTAGCGTATCGAGATTCCACTCCTTTAAACACAACATGTATAAAGTATATTCCATCTTTCTGGGAAATGAATCCTCAATGGTTTGCTGACGAGGAACAAAATTATAAAACTGCTCGCGGATCAGGTAGCTAACAACAGAAGGTGATACCAGAAGCTGGTACGTTCTTAAAAATGCATTTCCGGCAAAGTGAATCAAGGCAAGGTTTTCAAATCCGAATGCCAGCTCTATAAAAATCAATCCAATCTGGGCGATGGATGCATAGGCAATCTGACTTTTTACAGATGATTGAACCCTTGCTATTCCTGTAGCAATAACACTTGATATCAACCCAAGCAAACCAATAATGATTCGAACTGACATCTGATGATCCCAGAAAGGAAAGGTTCTCATCAGAACGAATACTCCGAGATGAACCGATAAAGACCCATAAAAAATAGCACTGGATGGCGTTGGACCTTCCATAGCACGAGGCAGCCACGATGAAAATGGAAATTGAGCTGACTTAGCCGCAGCAGAAAGTAAGATCATTAAAGAAATAAAAATACCAATCCAACTGTGTGTCTGTAAGTGACCATGGACCAGCTCATAGTTATTCAATCTCAAAAACGTAATATTCTCATGAAACAAATGATGAGCCATCCACATTGCCAGGATAAGTCCAACATCTCCAATCCGATAGATGGAAAAAACTTTTACTGCATTTTTTACAGGCAAGTAACGATCGCGATAAAAGGCGATGAGAAGAAAGGAAGAAATACCCAGTATCTCCCAACCAATAAACAATGTTTCCATATTACCTGAGAAAATCACGATGTTGTACCCCAGGTAAAAGAAGAGAATCGTGTTAAAGAAACGCTTATAACCACTCTCGCGGTGCATGTAATAACGACTGTAAATCGTTACCAGGAACGTAAGGAAAGATCCTACCATTGCATAAACCAAAGTAACCTTATCGAAATAAAAATCAACAAAGAATTCATAATTCGTAGTTCTAAAAAGAACCATCTCCTTATAATCCAACGTTGGGTGGCCGTTCAGCAACCAGTAAATAACAAATACCTGAGTGCCTAAAAGATGTACCCCTACCGTTGAAAATGCATTCCATGAAATAATATCTTCTTTCTGGCGTGGAATAATCAGGCTAATCGCATACCCTGCTAATGGCAAGAGAATAAAAAATTGAAGTATGTTTGACATAACGTAATTAAGCGATTGAATAAACCGGTAAATTTTCTTCGTGAGTTTCCAAGACACTACTCAGATCGGAAACAGTCTCAACGGATTGTTTATTTGGGTTATACGATATGAACTCGCCTTCTTTAAATACAGAAAGTTCACGTGTCTCTGGATGGATAGCTACTAAATGCACCCACTCGTTAATAAACCACTCATACGTCTCTGGTTGTTTTTGAATCACTTGCAACACTACATCAGCAAAATGTTCAACTACAAGCAGTAATCTTACCGGATCATGCACTTCAATCATCTGACTTGGGAGCCCCGGTCTTAAATCTCCATCAATTCCATTGGCCACACCAAAAAGGCCCATTACGTTGTGGGGCAGCTTTGTGCCCGCCCCTAACTTCTGATTATCAACCCGCGAGAAAAAATATTCAAGGTTAATCCCTCCACACACTGGCCCCAGTGGCTTAATAATATTCAATAGAAGTTTACCATCTAAGTCGGTCGCATAATCATATGAATTCAAAAAGGATCTTCTGTCTAAAAATAAGTGCTTAGTCAGCGCTCTGCGTCCTACAATACACAAGGAGTTGGTGGCATGATTTAATTCTGGCCTCGGTTCGAACAAGGAAACAGACCGTATCCTGATCTTTTCATGAATTTTTTCCGGGTTAAGATGAGTATCTACCGATTGGAATCTCCGGGATCTTTCCTTGGCGTTTAAATCCAAAGCCGCTTTAAAAGTTTGCTCATTCTTAAGATGCAATTCTTTGTTTATAGGAGTAAGGGAATCTACATCAAAAAAAATGACTTCGTCACGCGTAGTATCATGCAATCCCCCAACAAATTGAGTTTCTTCAGGGATTACTAAACCCTTGCCTCTCAAAATTGATCGAACCTCAGGATGATTGGCCATATGACAGACAACGCGCGAATTGACGGAGCCCGCCCGACCTGAACATGCACCACAATCATAGGCTGCAAAGTGAGGATTATTGACGCTGCTCGAACCATGACCAACCACATACACGAGATTTGAAAAACTCTTAATCAAACCGATACTTCTTAAAAGACCCTCCACACGAGTTGCCATTTCATCTACGGTAAATCCAACTTGTAAGTCATTTTCACGATGATCTGGTCTTTTATTTTCTATGGTGAGTTTAGAAAACTGGTCCATGTGCTTAAAAGAAGAAGCGGTAGCGGGGCCCATGGAAGGCTTGAAAATATTTATGAACAACCGAAGGGCTGACCAGAAGCCAAGGGTTTGTGTGATCATCCACCCTCTGAAAAGAGAGTGCGAATGCTTAGTAAAATGAATATCCCTTTCGTTTTTTCTCTGCACACCAATCTCCTTAATCAGAAATTTTGGATTGACGGGTGCCGGACAAAGTTTAGTATAGAACTTGCCATGATCAGGCTGGAAGTAAAACTCTACTCCGAAAAAACCGGGTGTTCCAAACGTTTCGCACGCGGTGTCTTCTGCCTCCAGGTATCTTCGAAGTGAACACTCACGATCGTCAATACAAAACATAGCCTGAAAACTACTTCTGTCAGGGCGATTTTCCGATTTTGTGTTTTTCAAGCCGGCAAGCACTTCATCATAATAGCTCCACTCAAACGCTTCTTGCCAAAGAGAGGTTATCGCATCCAGTTCGGTAGTAGGCACCTCTGCAAAAAGATCGATTGGTTTAGTTTCAATCACTTTGGCCAGAGGCAACCAAGTTTCACCAAAGTGGCTATCCAAGGCATCAATCTCGAGTAATAATTCAAAAATGATTAAATCATGAAGGGTAATTTTTTTGTGATCCAATAAGGTTTGAGGTTGGTCTTCAACTGTGGCTACCATTCCCGACCAGCCCTGATGCGAGAATTGTTGATCAAACAGATAATGCTCATAAAGCGTTTCATCATTACCTACCAGGATTTTTAATAATGACTCTATGCCACAATGCCCGGATAGCAAAAGATTTTTTACCCTCTTTGTTTTAAAGAAACTGGTGAAACTGCCCTTCTCCATTTCCCTAATGGCTGTAAGAAACCCCCTATTACTTATGGGGAAATTCCACATCGAGATACCTTGATCCAGGTAAGAGCATAGCGTTCTAAAGAGAAGTGGATGAACCTGAGAATCTAAATCAATGCGATAATGTCTTTTCCAATTTGATCTCAATGAACTGATCCGGGGCGAATCCTTATGATAGTGCCCATTTAAAAGCTTGTATTTCCATTCAGCCACCTGGCCTTTTCCCTTTCGTTCCGCAATAACTTTCTCAAGAATGGTCGAGGTTATCCGTCCTGATTGATAGTGTGAACGATATTCAGCCAGGGATAGAGAAACCCGATAACCAAAAATGGTGGAAGCACTGTAGATTGCTTTATCAAATTTCAGATTCTGGAATCCATGAAGTGTGTTGTGATGTATAAAGTCTTTTAATGGCGCCTGTGCGGGAAGAAAATGCTTCAGTTCATGCAGCACGTGATGCTCATCAAAAGAATGATTGTCTGCTTTCATTTAAATAAATAAGTTAAAAATTGAAGGCTAAGCCTTTAAATAATTTAATAAAGAGTAACCGGATCGGTTAAGAAAAGAAAGGAATCAGATAAGAATGCTTCGCTTAGCCAGGTATAATGGAATGGGGCCGGCTAACGGCTTAGTTGTATTATAAGCAAAACACGAATCCTTGATTAAATCAGAATGTATTAATTCTGAAGGCAGGAAAAAATAAAACAATGCAGATGCGCTGTCGGAGCTAATCTCCTCTTCTTTTTCCTTCTCTTCGTAAGGAAGTTGGATATCGGTCTTGGTTGGGGTGCTTGACGCTTTATACAAGCCAATGCCCCTTACATGATCGTTAGAATGAGAGGGTAATGAACGGATTACAATGGGAACAAACAAAAAGAAAACCAGCACAAGGCTCAATACTGTCCGGATGTGATTTCTCTTGTTCATTAAACAAAGGTAGGAAATTCCGTAATCCTCAAAAATTCTTGTGATTACAGGTTCATGAACGAAAGCTCCTCGGCAAAGGTTCAAGGGGAATGGGGTCAATTTTAAAGCAAAGAACAATCGTTAGCTTATGGAATAAAGTTGATGGAGATAGAAAAATCAAAAAATAATCGGACATTTGTTCAAAATCCACGTTTCATGCCATTGAGGTATAACAAGATTTTGAAACTCTTTGCCATTCTCCTGTTCAGTTTTGAGCTATTGGCTCCGGCTGTTCTTATTGCAGCACCTAAGGAGGTTTATGACAATCATGAAATAAAAGGCATAAGTACTCTCTCAGAATCAGCTCAATCGCTTGATCTCCTGTCGCACCTGATCTTTGAAGAAGTTAATAATGAAGTTCGCGAGGGCAAAGATGATTGCCTGATTAGCGTTTGCTTTATAGAGGTATTCAGCGAACTGCAAAAATTTGAACCCGTTCAAATTACCTGGACTCTTCCAAAAGAAAGGTTTGACATACAGCCTTCTCTATATACCCTGCACCGGGTTCTTATAATTTAATCTTTCAATTCTCGTT
>ERZ795044.3552-NODE-3552-length-13061-cov-8.694602_pt1 | contig 13061 bp, 7 predicted proteins | sample MGYA00375128_ERZ795044 | MGnify/ENA primary metagenome ERZ795044 (study PRJEB30173, sample SAMN05720213) | anaerobic digester metagenome | isolation source: active sludge of municipal wastewater-treating anaerobic digesters | place: USA | collected 2014-12-22 ... | reverse complement strand
TTCCATAGATTTCATTTTCTGAACCTTGCCCATTGGTAGTTGCGTATTTAGGATTATAAGCACTCAAAATTCCAAAACCCAGATTGTTGTTAGAAATACTAAATGTAATTGTTCCCGCGACTAAACCTGTAGCGCATATTTTTAATGGGTAAGCATCTTTGTCTCCTACATGCGCGTTTGTTATTGAAGAAATTGATCCAAGAATTGTATCGTACCCATCGCAATTATCGGCTTTATATCCAATTTCCAATACACCGTTTTCTGGTACTTGCAAACAAGCTTGTTCAGTATAATTTTCTTGAGTATTTTTTTCTACATGAGCATTAGTAATAGATGAAAATTTTAAAACGGTTTCAAAATTTCCTGAGCATTGATTTGAAAGTCCTGGTACACCAGTACAGCATACCATTTGAGAATAATTTGATTGAGAGGGTAGCTCTGCGTGGGCATTTGTGGTGCCCGATATTCTATAAACTATAATTCCGGATGAACAGGATGTAGATGTTTTACATGATAAAGTACCATCAACTCTTTCCTTATAGGTGATAAAACATTTTCCACCAGCTCCAGAGCCGCCTGTAAACCCGGTTACAGCACTTCCGTTTCCGGCGCCTCCTCCGCCTCCTCCAGGAGCCGATCCCGAAGTTCCGTTTGAATTACTGTTGCCTCCGTTTCCTCCGTTTCCTCCATCAGTTCCCGAACCACCTGTTTGACCTGTTGCGTTATATCCGTTTAAATTACTTCCAGCTCCTTCACCACCCCCACCTCCCAGAAGATTTAAACCAATAGCTCCGTTACCTCCGTTATTTACAGTATCTCCAGTACTGTTATCTGCACTTCCTCCTTTTCCAGCTGTTCCTGCAGAAGTATTTCCTACACCACCACCTTCTCCTCCTAAAGCAACAACCACGTCATTGTTAAATGTTGTATTTCCACCGGGATTACCACTTGAAGCTGGGGTGCCACCACTTCCGCCAGTCCCTATGATTACTTGATATTTTTCACCAGGAGAAACTAAAATGTTGGTGCCTTTAGAATAAGCACCACCTCCACCACCCCCACCTCCATAATTTGTGTTTGTAGTACTTCCTCCACCACCCCCACCACCTCCCCAGCATTCAATATCTGCGGCATTAACTCCGTCAGGAACTGTCCACGTACCTGAAATTAAAAAAGTTGCCGAGGTTTGCATTTGATCTGTTGTTCCCCTTCCTTCAGAACTTAGAGAAGTTTCATCGCCGTCTTCGTTTCTTGCTTTTACTGAAACTCCGTATTCAGTTCCTTGTTGTAGATCTTGAATTGTAATGCTGTCTAATTCACTGTCTGTGAGCCAAACCTCGTAATCAGATCGATATCCATTTGCCGCCACCCATTTACCTTGCCAACTAGTATCAGCTGGGTTTGCATAAGTAACCTGTACTGCATATTTTGTATCAGGTCCAGTTGTAGGATTTCCATTAGAATCATTATCGAGATCAAGTGTATATAAAGTAGGATTTGATAAAGTTGGGATGCCCGGCGTATTTGCAGATGTGTATAAAGTAAAAATTTCCGAAGCAGTTCCCGTGTTTGTAGTAGTTGCCGAATCTCTGGATTGAACTGTGTATCCATAACATTTATTTACATCTAAACCAGTATCTGAATATGAGGTGCTTGTTTGCCAGCTACTGCTTGTTCCTCCCGTACCTGCTTGACCACTTGGACAACTACTTGTGTTTAGTGAAAAAAGAAACTCAATGGGAGTAGAGTAGTCGTATCCAGTTTCAGCCGACATATTTATTTGAGATGAACTTGCATTTGAAGGATTTGATCCAAAATACCAGGTTGGTGAGTAGTAAGTTTGAAGTATTGAAGGAGCAAATGTATCTGTAAATGTGACTATACATTGACCTTGAGCTCCGTTAGCACCGCTGTAGTCCGTTGTTTTGTTTGCTACCGTTGACGCTCCGGCGCCTCCGGCGCCTCCGTAAACACTACCTGGATTTCCATTTCCTGATGCAGTTAACCCAGCACCTCCGTTTCCCCCTCCTGTTGAAGTTCCTGTTCCTGCAGTATTTCCACTGGCGTTTCCTCCTGCACCTGTAGAACCGGCGCCACCACCTCCAGCGCCTCCTGTGGTTCCCGTTCCTCCAACTGATCCTGAACCACCAGCGTATACAATATCCCCTGCTCCTCCTGATGTAGTCCCAATTCCAGGTTGGTATCCAGATTCGTAAGATTGTCCGCCAGCACCTCCTTTTGCAATTACAACATTTCCATCAAAAGTAGAATCCTCACCCGCTTGTCCGCTGATAAAAGACCCCGTACCCCCAGCTCCTACCACAATACTATAATAGGATCCTGGTATGCATGAAATTTCAGATCTGGCGGCGTATTGTCCTCCAGCACCACCACCTCCTCGGCCTCTAGTTCTGTTCGTTGTAATTCCACCACCTGCACCACCACCTCCCCAACACGCCACATCAATAGTGTAAATTCCTGTTGGGGTTAACCACGACCCTGAAGCTGAAAATGTATTTGATGCGGCGTAAGTTAGTTGGGGGTTTTTCGGAAATTTAATATTTTCAAAATATTTTTTGAAAACTATTGTGTATAAAAATGAAAATAAAGATAAAGCTAAAAGTATTTTAATAGAATTTGATTTTGGGCAAGACATCTTTTTCATACAGCAATTTAATTATATCCGATAATTGATAAATTGAGCAGGAAAAATTAACTGTAATTACTTTTTATCTTTATTCGTTCCTTTGATATCTTTGATTAAAAAAATCAAAATAATACTTGATATTGAAATTAAAATTACCAAAGTAATAATCAGATAGTTTTCTTTTACAAGATTTAGAAGATTGAATGTTCTTGCTCCTAAAACCAAGTTTTCTTCTGATGTAGTAGCTTCGCTGCTTTCCGAAGTATCTGTTAAACTTGCTAAAATTCTTACAATCTCATCTTGTGCTTCTTGAATAAAACTTCCAAGATCTGTAATTACACCTTCTGAATCACTGCTTTCACTTAAAACACCTTCTACCTCTTCTGTGCTTTCTGTCGTTTCAATACTTTCATTTACAATGCCTACAAAATCTTTAGATAGTGTTACAGTTTCTTCTTGCAAAATCTCCTCATTATTTTTTAACTCTTCGTAACTTGAAGAGAAGGGTTCTTGAATTTCTACAATTGTGAAAATTCCCGGATCGTTTATAAAGCAAGTACCGTAGTCTTTTAAATTATTATTTTCAAAAAGTTCTTCACCAGAAATACTTGCGCACACTTGACCGTTTGTTGGTTCTTCAAAAGGTAAAAATACAGCATAATTTTTAACATTGTCTGTTTCCTCAATATAAACAGGATCTCCAATTTTTATTTCATTTACAGGTAGAACAAAAGCCAATGAAAAATTAGCCAAAGTAGTGAAGGCAAGTGAAAAAATTATTGTTATAATAATTTTTCTCATAGAAAGTCTTACTGTGGACCGATTTCAAATCCCCAGTTAATAATCCCTGAGCAGGTGCCTGTTTCATTATAATGTATTTGAAGACAATCTCCTGCGGAAATACTTACTTCGTTTGAGTTATTAGAACAATTTCTATTGGATCCGTTTCCAGTGACTGTGCATGTTAGTGCTGTCGCTGTGTAAGCGCCGGTGCAAGAAGCCGAGGACCTAACTGTAAATGCGCATGTGGTTCCCGCCGCAGGGGCTGTTTGTAAATTTCCATAAATGTTTTTAATTACCGCATTGTAGGGTACAGCAAAACCTAACATTGTAGTTTGAGTTGTGTTGCATACTGAGTAACCAAAAGGGTTACAAACCGCATCTGCGGTAATTGAAGTAGAACTTCCCCCTCCAACTACAGCTTTTGATGTCGTAGGTTGCCATGTTCCGTCCCCTCTCCAAAAAGTTGAAGAGCTGGCATTTGACCCAGAATCCATATTTGCTACAGGTAAATTTCCTGTCACCCCATTTGAAAGTTCTACTTGCGCCCACGCGGGGTTGTTATCCGTTCCCGTGTTTGATAAATATCTTGTAGCATTGGCGTCTTTTGCAAGTTTTGATAATGTGTCTTCAGCAGATCCGAAAAGAAGGTCCCCCTGAGCTACACTTCCGCTTACTTGAGTAAAATCGTGTCCGGGGTTTGGTTTTGCAGCATAAACCATTTTTATAACGATTACACCAGCAAGAATTATTGAGAGGATGAGAAAGGCGGTTTTTTCACTGGTGTTTTTTCTTTTTTTTGTATTACTCATACTATATATAGAATATATTAAGTTCCTCAAAATTTCCACATAATATTGTACTGGCAACTACACGTCCGGAAAATTGTAACAGTTACTTTTTGAGTTTCTGTTTTTCATATCAATAAGGCTTTAAAACCTTATATTTTCGTGATATATAGTTCTTATCAAAGGATATTCACGCACTTTCTGCCTTTTTGCGGTAATATTAAATAAAAAAATGGAAGATATCGTTACTCAAATAAAACAAAAGTTAGATATTGTGGATGTAATAAATAGTTATGTAAGTGTGAAAAAATCGGGAAGAAATTATAAAGCCGTTTGCCCTTTTCATAATGAAAAAACCCCATCTTTTATGGTTTCTCAGGAATTGCAAATATATAAATGTTTCGGATGTGGTGAGGCAGGAGACATGTTCAATTTTGTTCAGGCTATCGAGGGCGTTGATTTTCCAAGATCTATAGAGATTCTTGCTGACAGGGCGGGGGTGAAGATTCCAAAATCCGAAGGTTTTGATAATCAAAACCAAATTAAGAAAAAAATATTTCAAATTAATGAAATATCAACAAAATTTTACCAATACGTTCTTCTTAATCAAAAAGCCGGAAAGAAAGCTTTAGATTATTTATTAAAAGAAAGAAAAATAAGTGAAAAATCCATCAAAGATTTTAGATTGGGTTACGCTCCCGATTCATGGGATATTCTTACCAAGTTTTTGAGATCCAAGGGTTTTAAAGACGAAGATTTAATATTATCGGGAGTTGCCGTAAAGAGAAATGTCGGAGAAGGTCTTATAGATAAGTTTAGAGGGAGAGTGGTATTTCCATTTGTTGCGGTAGATGAAAAGATACTTGGTTTTACCGGAAGAACACTTTTTGACAGAGACCCTAAGTATTTAAATACAGGCGAGACCCCCGTTTTTCATAAATCCTTCTTTTTATTTGGTTTAAATAAAAGCAGAGTAAATATTAAAAAAGAAGGTGCAATCTTTGTTGAAGGTCAGACCGATGTTATCAGTGCACATCAAAACGAAGTAGGGAATGTCATATGTGTTTCAGGAACATCCCTTACGGATAATCAATTGGACATACTCTCAAGGTATACCCAGGATATCACATTTTGTTTCGATTCCGATTTTGCCGGAATAGAGGCTTCTTACAGAGCGATTGAAATGGCTGGTGATAAGAATTTCAACGTCAAGATTGCGGTAATCCCGGAACCTTATAAAGATCTTGATGAGCTTTTTAGAAATGACCCCGCCAGAGCTAAAAAAATATTAAAAACCCCGATTCCGGTGTATGATTTTTTCCTCGCCACTGCGCTAAAAAGAAATAATAAGGAAACTGCTCTGGGCAAGAAGGCGATTATGGAGGAGCTGGTGCCGGTTTTCTCAAAAATATCTAATCCTGTTGTTTTTGAACACTACGCTAAACAGTTAGCATCCGAGCTTGATATTTCTGAAAATACTGTTTTTAGTATGTTGGAGAAAGGGAAGTCTTCAAAAAGTGAGGAATTCCCGGAGTTTGAAGATTTTGGTCAAAAATTTCCTTTAAAGGATAGGAAAATAGAAGGTTACCTCATATCCTTGCTTTTAAAATCACCGGTTGAGAAAAGTAAGGAGATTATAAAAAAAATAAATAAAGAAGATTTCCTTAACGAGAATCTCTCTGAAATTTTCGAAAAACTAGAAGATTATATAAAGGACAGGAAATCAGATATTAATGTAAAAGCATTTACAAATAAATTCGAAGACGAGCAGAAGAACTTAATATCCGAACTTTATATGTGGGATTCTGAAGAAGACACAGAAAACAACGAATTCCCTAAAAATCTGGAAAAAGAGTTAGAGGAGGTGGCCGAGAGACTTAAAAAGGACTCTATAAGAAAGCAGTTGAAAAAATTGTCAGAAAGTATTAAAATAGCCGAGATTGAAAAGGAGGAGGACGAATTAGAGAGGCTTACTAAAAAGTTCGAAAAATTGTCAAAAAGCCTTTTATAGAGTATAAAATTCCTATATTAAATTCATTTACAATATTCTCTGCGTCTTAACGAGGCGCTGTTTCTATAATAAAAAATTATGCCAAAAATAATAAAGAAAGAAATTTCTAAAAAGTCAGTTCCTGCTAAGGGAAATAATAAGAAAATAGTTTCAGATAAGAAGAAAACATCTGTTAAGAAGGAAGTAAAAAAACCAAAAAATTCCTCAAAAAAGGTTATTATAAAAGCATCTGTAAAAAAGCTAATCAAAACAAATGTAAATCTACCTAAAAAACCCATTCAGAAAAAAGAAGTAATTAAGGTAGTTACTAAAAACGAAAAGGAATCGAAGACGCCTGTTAAAAAAATTGAAAAAGAGGAAAAGAAGGAAAAGAAGATTCAAGAATCTGAGGCAAAAGAAAGTAGATTGAAAATAAATTCTCAGGAATTAGGTATTAAAAAACTTATTAAAAAAGGTAAGAAACAAGGGTATTTAAATCTTGATGACCTACTAACTTTATTTCCGAACGCAGAAGAAGACATTGAAACTTTGGATTTCCTTTACGAGAAATTGATGGAATCGGGTATAGACGTTTTTGATATTGGTTCCGAAAAAGAAGCTGAAAAAGTTGCAAAGCTCGAAGAGATAGATTTATCCAAGATAAAATTAGATAAAACCACCACCTCCGATCCTGTAAGAATGTATCTAAAAGAAATCGGAACATACGATCTTTTAACTAAAGATGAGGAAGTAGTGCTGGCTCAAAAAATTGAAACCTTGAGACTACGGGGTTTGATATCCGAATTACAAAAATCTTTATCAAGGAAACCAACAAACAAAGAACTTGCAAGAGAGATTGAAGCTACTGAAAAAGTTGTTGAAGATATAATATCTAATTTTAAGAAATATACCGATATCGAAGGAGAAAGAGCAAAAGAAATCCTTGCGAGGGCTAACCTAAGACTAGTTGTTTCTATTGCTAAGAAGTATATGGGTAGAGGCCTTCAATTCTTGGATCTTATTCAGGAAGGTAATATCGGTTTGATGAGAGCTGTTGATAAGTTTGACTGGAGAAGAGGTTTTAAATTTTCCACGTATGCTACTTGGTGGATTAGACAAGCTATAACAAGGGCAATAGCCGACCAAGCAAAAGTTATTCGAATTCCCGTGCATATGGTTGAGACTATCAATAAGTATAAAAAGATTGAAAGACAGTTGGAGCAGAAATATGAAAGAGCCCCAACTCCGGAGGAAGTGGCAAAAGTTATGGGTATCGAACCTGAAAAAGCTCACGAGATCATAAAAATATCTCAAAACACTACATCTTTGGAAACTCCCGTAGGTAAGGAAGAGGACACAAGACTTAAGGAATTTATTGAAGATGAAGCTACCTTATCTCCTTTTGAGGCAGCTAGCAGGGAGCTTCTAAAAGATCACATCGGAGATGTGTTGCATACTTTAAACGCAAGGGAAAAAAGAGTCTTAGAGCTTAGATTTGGCCTGAAAGATGGAAGAACAAGAACTCTTGAAGAAGTTGGTAAGGAGTTCGGAGTTACACGAGAAAGAATCAGGCAGATAGAAGCCAAAGCTCTTAGAAAACTAAGACATCCTTCAAGAAGCAAAAAACTCAGAGACTACCTGTGATAGTGGGTGAGAAAAAGTCCCATAAAAGATGTATAATAACCTATAATTATGCAAGGTACTATCTATTTAAGCAAAATTAAAAAATTTGTTGGTCAGGAAGAAGAACCTACCGAATCTGATAATTTAAAAGAAGACGAACAAGAAGGAAATTCGTCAGATTCAGGTGTGTATGAAGCTGAAGATCTATCCAAAGAAGATGAAAATCAGATGGTTTGGAAACCAGGGTTTCTTCAACCAAAGGAGAAGTTGGAAGAAGAAGCAGATAAACTATCGGAATATAAAAACTACACAAAACCTCCTGTACAACCCAAACCCTCTTTTGTGGAGGAGGTGTCTGTTGAGGATAATAAAATTCAAGAAGATTTTAACAACATGCCTTCCAATTTTTCAGAACCTTTTAAAAAATACCTTATAGATTTCAAGAAAAGTGTTAAGGAGGAGGATAAAAAATCTTCAAATCCTATATACGTTGACGAGATTGCTTCCAGGGTAGCGAAAGTCTACGAGACGGTGAGAAGAATAATTGATTGGAAAGAAGAACATCTCATCAGAAGGGCGGCAATTGAAAGAGTTCTTAAAAGAAGATTTGTTTCTAAGGTTTACGGTATAAGTATTATCCCGGATGTAAAACCTGCTGAAGCAGCAGAGCCTTTTATCTTGGAATTAATAAGAAGCGGATATTTCCCTAACGGTAAAATTGATAAAGAGAAGACTCCGGAGATTCAAAATTGCTTGGAAAAATATCTCTATATATTGAATAACGCTGTAGTGATAAATGACGAGGAATCTAAAACAAAAAAAGAACAAAAAGCAGGAGTTAAGAAAAAAATTAATTTTTATAACTGGGTAATAGAAATTGCTGCTTGTGAGATAGAAGAGATATTGGACGCTCCTTTGAGAGAATATGCCTTGATGAATTTGATGACAGAATCTTTGATGCAGAGAATAAAAATAATTCCTGAAAATGAGATTTCCGAAGAGGATAAATACATACAAACTTATATATCTGTTCACAGGACTTTATATAATTTAGACAAACCGATTACAATTTTCCACCTGTTGAAATACAGATATCCAGAATTTTTTACCTCATCAGAGTATTTACCTGAATTTACTTCAAAAATATTTGATATTTGGAATGAGATTGAAGATTACTTGAATTATAAAAAAGGTTCTGAATTTTTTAGGGTTGCTGAAAAATATGATGCTGCATACCTACTTATAGGTGATTCAATGAATTCCATGGAGAAGGAAGTGGAAATTATTGAGAAAAAGGTTTCTGATAAAGGAATTTTTATTCAAGCCGTTGAAAATAAATATAACGAAAGATTGGCTACTTTGAAAAAAAGATTATCTAAACTTGCAATATTTTCTACGCTTTCAATCTTTGTTGCCGGTTTAGCTAGTTTACTGCTTTTTGAAATTCCAATTGCAAGCTGGGTTCGGGGTTATTTCAGCCCATGGTCAATAGTAGCTGATCTTGCTATACCTACCGCATTGATGTTTATCCTTGTCTGGATGATTAAGCCACCTTCAGGAAATAATTTAGAATCAGTAAAAGAAGAGGTTTCAAAAGTTGTTTACAAAGTAGATGAGTTAGATATTTACGAAGTTAAGCTTAAGAAAAAAATTAAGAAATTTCTCAATTTTATATTCGCAATAATTTACCTAACAGGAGGTATGATATCTTTGTACGGTATATATTGGGTTTTTAAGATTGCAGATGTTCCATGGACTTCTCTGTACATAAACACCGGAAATGTGGCTATGGTAGTTTTTTCTGCCATGGTAATAAGACAAAGATCAAGAGAGTTAACAATAGTTGAAAAGGAAAATATTATCGAATTCATTCTGGATTTCTTCTCAATACCTCTGGCAAAAATAGGTGGGTGGTTATCAGCTAAATGGAAAGAATACAACATTGTAAGTGTGTTTTTTATAGCTTTGGTTGATTTCCCCTTTTCAAGTTTTGTCGCAATGATAGAAAGCTGGAGAAATTTTATAAAAGAGAAAAGGTCAGAATTAAACTGACCCCTATCCTCAAAATTCATTTTAAATTAAGTTTTTAATTTAGTATGGCTATCGACAGATTAAGAACAGAGGCAAACGATACCCACAAAATATAAGGAATCAAGAGATATGAAGCTTTTCGATCTATTTTCCTAAATAGAATTATTGTATAGAGTATTGCAAACCAGAGTACGATAATCTCGATAAAAGCTAGGGGTGGGTTTTTTAACCCAAAAAATATTATTGACCATAAAGTATTCAATAAAAGTTGCACAAAAAATACCTTGAGAGCTTTAGATCTTCCTTCGTTTTTTCAGATAACCAAATGATAGAAACCGATATTCCCATCATTACAAAAAGAGTCGTCCACACAGGAGCGAATACCCAGCTTGGTGGGTTTAAAGGAGATTTATTAATAGTTGTGTACCAGCCTTTTACCGCGGGCGCCGTGAATAAAGAACCAATAATTCCAGCCATTTGGCAGACTAATATGAACACAATGTATGTAATTGTTCTTTTATTTTTCATATCTAAATTGTATTATTTTTGGCTATTTTAAAAGGATGCCATATAATAAATTACATGGCTGCCTATTTAATAAAATTTTTCTTCGGGGTAATTATTTTACTTTTAGCCACGCAGTTATTTGTAAAACTTGCGGTTAAACTTTCTGAAGTTTTTAGGTTATCTCCATTAGTAATAGGTATGTTAGTGGTATCTTTTGGCACTACGTTACCCGAACTTTCAGTTTCAATCACGTCTTCAAGCTCGGGAAGTGTCGGGTTAGCCGCCGGAACCATTCTTGGTTCAACAATCGTAAATTTTATATTAGTGTTACCCGCGGCAATTTTATTGGGAAAAGATATAAGAATTGGTACTACAAAGACCCAGAAGAATGCAATGGTGTTAATTATCGCAACGATTTTGTTTGTTTTACTACAGCAGCTGCCTATCCCACCGTTTGTTTCAGGATTAATCTTATTGTTTGGGTTGTTAATTTCAAATTATCTTGAATATAGATGGGGAGCGTTGGGAAGACTTCAGGAAGATAAAACAGTAATAGATTTATTTAAAAAAAGAAAAATTACACCCGACCTGATTTTTGGTTTATTTTTTTCGGTTATTTGCGTTACTGTGGGCGGTCTTTTAGTAGTGAGATCCATGGAAGATTTAGCTGTTATATCAGGATATTCCACCACTGTTTTAGGTTTAACTTTAACAGGAATTGCTACCTCCCTGCCCGATATTTTTACAGCAGTGATGAGTCAGAAAAAGGACGAGGATAAGTTAACCATAGGGCATATCACAGGCGGTAGTCTGTACAATCTTTTATTTATTGGCGGAGTCACTAACGTTTTAGGAGCTGATATGAATTTGGGTATTACTGAGACGCTTTTTTTATTCGGAACAGTATTTTTATTTCTTTTAATAATAAGATTTTATAAGGATAAAAATATACCTAAGTGGGTAGGTCTGGTGTTACTGTTAATTTTCTTTTTGTACATATACACCACTTCTTTTTTAGGTAAAAATTTTTAATTTAAATTTTACCTCGCTCTCGTTTTATGTTTCTGATACCCTGAATTTATTAATCAGGCATTGACGCAGTAATCAAAAATTAATAGACTAAGTTAATGCCCAAAAACCTAAATGTTCTTTTTTCACCAAAATCTATAGCTATTGTCGGAGCTTCAAGATCACCTAAAAAGGTTGGGGCGGTAATTCTTAAAAATCTCATTGAATCAGGATACAAGGGTTTTTTATATCCAATTAATCAGGAAGCCAAGACTATTAGCAAAATTAAATGTTATAAAAGAATTCTAGATCTTCCGGAGACACCTGATTTAGTTATTATTTCAATCCCCTCACCCTTTGTTTCCCAGATATTGAAGGAAGTGGGTGAAAAAGGTTCTAAGAATGTAGTAATTATTTCAGCAGGGTTTAAAGAAACAGGTGCAGAAGGAGAAGCACTTGAAAAAGAAATTATTTCCATTTCAAAAGATTTTGGAATAAACATTTTAGGGCCTAATTGTTTAGGTTTTGTAAATAACGAAAATAATGTTAATGCTACATTTGGAAAAGCTAATTCCCTTAACGGTAACTTAAATTTTATAACCCAGTCGGGGGCTATTGCCACTTCGCTTTTTGACTGGTGTAGTTCGGTAGGAATTGGTTTTTCAAATTTTGTGACTTTGGGAAATAAAGCAGATATTAATGAAAACGATGTTATGGAATATTTATTTGAAAAATATCACGGCTCTTTAACTTCCCTGTCTGATGAAAATGATTCTAGTACTCATCCGTTGGGTTTATATCTGGAATCGATTGTTAATGGAAGGGGGTTTTTGGAAATATGTAAAAAATTTACCAAACACGAACCTGTTTTTATAATCAAGCCGGGTAAAAGCCAGGCCGCCGCAAGTGCAATGCAGTCACATACTGGTGCTATTGCTGGGGCTGATGATGTTTTTGATTCAGCTTTAAAAGAAGCTGGGGTTATAAGATGCAATTCCTTAGAGGATTTTTTCGATTTATCAAAAGCATTTTCATGGGCCAACTTACCTTCGGGATCTAGAGTGGCAATTATTTCTAATGCCGGAGGCCCTGCAGTTATAAGTGCTGACAGCGTTGTAGAAAATGGGTTGGAGATGGTAGACCTCGGGGAAGAAACAAGAAAAAAATTATTAGAAGTACTTCCAAGATCTGCGAGCATTATGAATCCGGTAGATGTCTTGGGTGATGCTTTGGCCCAAAGATATGCTGATGCATCGGAGATAGTTCTTAAAAATGAAAACTGCGATGCTTTGGTAGTGCTTCTAACTCCACAAATAATGACACAGATAAAAAAGACTGCAGAGATGATTGGCGATGTTTCCAAGAAATACCAAAAACCGGTTTTATGTTCATTTATCGGAGGGTCTCTAGTTGGCGATGGTGAGAAAATTCTAAACAATATGCATATCCCATCATTTAGATTTCCCGAAAGAGCGATATACGCTTTAGGTAAAATGCGGGAGTTTAAGAAAAGACAAGAAGAAAACACATCTACCCAGATGGATATTTATCAGGTTTTAAATTTTGATGTTATGCCTGAAAAGGTTAATAAATTGGTAAAAGAAGCTATCGATAAGAAGCAACCTGCCCTTAACAACATTGAATCTGATATTGTAATTTCAGCAATTGGTATAAACACACCCCCAAC
>ERZ795044.3550-NODE-3550-length-13066-cov-7.280532_pt1 | contig 13066 bp, 11 predicted proteins | sample MGYA00375128_ERZ795044 | MGnify/ENA primary metagenome ERZ795044 (study PRJEB30173, sample SAMN05720213) | anaerobic digester metagenome | isolation source: active sludge of municipal wastewater-treating anaerobic digesters | place: USA | collected 2014-12-22 ... | reverse complement strand
GAAATCAACGCAGTAGAATACTGTCAGACTATGTTTAAACTCCCTAAAGCAGAAGATCTACTTAAAGAGTTTATGGAAGAATAACTATCATATGACAGTTTGGTCTGTCATCTCCATGGGCAAGTGTGTTCGATTCGACACGTGGTTGAATCTTTCTCCCTCCTTTATACTCCACCCTAACCGGGTGGAGTATTTTTTCTCTGAGAGATAAGATGGTCCATTCTTTTAGCAAATAGGTAAGACTCGTGTAGTTCATCTGTTCTTCTTTGAACATGTTCAGCTATTTCTCTATCTAATTGTTCCTTAAAGAACACTTTGAATAGCTTGAATAGAAAACGTTTCATATTTTACCTCATCTATTGGACTATTTGTCCAGGTCAGTTAAATGTTGAAGACTATCCCTGAGAGCTTTTTAGCTCTCAGGGATATACTTTGTTTTTTTTTTGATACATAAGACCATACCGTGGCAGCTCGCACACGGTATGGTCTTATTGTGTTTTACTGATAGAAGTTCAGAAGTTTCTGACGACCTTGCTCACTGAAGATAAGTTCCAATGACTTTTCGACATTAACTTGTTTCAGACCGATAGCGCGTTCTTTAGGATCGGCAGTCAGTTTGATCAAATTAATCAGTCGCTGGAAAGCCGAAAGTTCATCTGTATTAGCAGCCCAGTATTCTGCAAAGCGATAGATGTAACGTTCATTAAACGCGCCATCCTTAAACAGTTGGAAATAAGCCAGAACAATTGTCCACAAAGACTTAAATTCTTCTTGAGTGCTATTTTCGATTGCGACTTGAAGCGTCTTCCAGAACAGATACTGAATTTCAGCACCTTTGGTTTCTGTGACAGGCTTACGCGGTTTCATATCTTCCAGATACTTATCCAACGCAGCAATGAGGTTCTTTTGAACTACAGTACCATTGGCTTTGATATCGTCGAGATAATCATCGATATTGGTAAAGTTCTGTTTCTTAACAGGAGTAGCGCTCTTTTCAATACGGACTTCTGTCTTTACAGGCGCGACAGGGATAGGCTCAACTGTAGTTTTAACTACCGGAGCTTCAACTTGCTTTTCTTCCACCGGAGGAAGTACTTGAGTAGTTTCTTCGCTTTTGACAGAAGACTGAACTTCAGTCACTTGTTCAGTTTGAGTATTTTCAACAGAAGTTTCTTCTTTAACCGATGCGTCAATTTGATCGGTAGATTGCTGTTCTTGAGTTTCATTAGTCATGGTTGATCCTTGAGTGTTAGAAGTTGAGTTCCTGAATTTCTTCTTGGACATGGGTATTTTCTCGGACAGGTTCACGTTCTCGTTTGATAACCGGTCCTGTAAAAGCACCTTGGTTATCAAGATCAAGATAACGTTTTAGACGATCTTCAGTATCAGGTTTACCTAAATTGAAGATAGGAATACGCATGGAATAAGCTATTTGAATCGCATGTCCCACTGAACCTGTCCGCATGGTTTTCTCACGAAGCGTTTCAGCGCCATCTTCAGACCAACAGATCATAAAGAGTGCAGGAGACTTGAGCTTATCACCGTATAGCAATCTGACGTTCTTAGCCAAAAATGCTTGTACTGGAAGTTTCATCTTGTCATAGTTATCGTGATATAGCTTCGCGATACCTTGAGCCGATGGAGAGTTATAAGTTAGTTTGCTATCTTTGTTAGCAAATCCTTTCCAAGGAAGAATGATTTCTTTGAGTTGAACTGCTTTCTCAAAAATATCCTCAGGACCATCCATACCACCTGTTCTTAAAAGATAACCATGAGATTCAAGAAGCTTGGCGATACGTACGATCTTATCTTTGATTTCTTGAGGAGGGTTATTATTACCCGTCCCTACATAAGGTTTATAAAGAAAGTACTCAGTCGGTTCAGGTTCTTTCTTTTGAGGAAAACGTTTAAAGTTTTGATAGCTCATGAAAAAACTTTCTTGATATCCATTCTAGCTGTTTTAAGTGCATTAGTGTGCATTAACTTCAAACTAGCTGTCAGAATAATAGATGAGATTTCAGTTAAAGGAATTGTGACACCTGTGGGATATTTATTCAGATTATCTCCAGCGCATATCTTACAGATATTGTCACCGTCTAGTTTACAACGCATCGGTGATCGAAGAATCACCGGTTTGTTCAGATAATTAGACGCTATGGTATTATTTTCAATATGAATTAATTTATTTCCATCGATCAAATAACGACCGACTAGTTGATTTACATTTGCTTCTGTAAAGATTCTTTCAAATCCCAATTTAGTTCCACAATCTGTATCTTGAATGTGGAAATTATTAGCAGCTCGGAGAAGATACTTAGCAGATACGCCGCCTTTAACAGTCTCAGCGCCACGTGAATACGAACCAGCACGAGATCCATTCATCATGTTGGTAAAAGACTTTGAGTCTGTCGGCCAACCGTCGTTTAATGAAGAAAGAACAGGTTCTACTTTGAGGTTATTTCCAAAACTCATTTCTGAACCAATATTGAGATACATCTTTTTACGTGCAGTATCCATCACTTTCCCTTTAAGGAAAGTTCCATAACCAGGATCGTCTTTTACAAAATCATGATCAAAGTCAGAAAGTTCTTTCTCGTATTTAGTTAACTCAATAGGATCACCAAGTTTACCTTTATACTTTTCATCCAATTGTTTCTTAAACTCTTTAATTCCAGTCGGCGGAAGAATAGCTTTTGGCGTAGCAGAAACAGTACAGAGTAAAGATAAAGCTTTGATGAACTGAAGAGAGTCAACAAATTTGTTATATTCATCAACATGAAAATCAACTTTAGATCGCTGTTCTTCAGATGAAGGTGAATCCAGTAATCTAGGTGCAATAATATCTTCAATTTTACCTACTGAAACTCTACCAGTAATAAAAGGAAGTTTTGTTCCAAACGACTCTGTAATACAGATTAGATTAAACAATAAATTACCGATGGAAGTTTCAATGTTTTCTTGAGCATTGATACACCAACTTGAATCAATTTGAATTCGATCAGAAAAGTTAAATAAAGGTTCATTAGCTTTACTGTCTTCAATCTTCTCAATTTCATTCTCAGAGTTAAGAAAACTATAACCCCAAGGTTCGTTAATGAGCTGTCCTGAATAACTTTCGTCTTTATTAGCTTTAGTAATGGAAACTAAAGTTGTAATCCAAGCTCTACGATAATGCAGTTTGGAAAGAATAGCGTATTTAAGATAATCGAGCTTTTTCATCTTGCACCTTCAAGTATTCGTTTAGATGCGCTAGTTGTTTGCTGAAGTGTATTTCAACTGAAGAAGTTTTGTTAAGATCCTGAAGCAACTGAAAACTGTACTTACGATATGTATCCAGAAGACTTAATTGTCCATCTGAAGAAAGAAGCAGAACCGACAATAGATGTAGAGCAGTTTCTTCTTCGTTAACAGGATTGAAATTATCTTCGATAAAAGGAAGATAGTGTTCAAAAGCCATATTCAGAATAATACCATTGGCGTAAAAGGTACTACCAAGATAATTAAATTCGCTATTTTCAACAAGCTCTGATTTCTCAAAACAAGCAATAAATGCTTTGATAGGTTTATCAAATCCTTCAGGAACAACGTGAATCATATCCGACTCGATGGCGTAAATGTAGTTTTTAAGTTTTAAAAGCAAAGAAGGATTATAACTTTCGATCAAGGTCATGATCTGACCTTGATCGAGCTGGCATTGTTCAGAAAGAATACTACTCAGCTGTTCATCATTCGGTTCAAAAGATTCCAGAGTTCGAATGATACCTGTATAATCTTCTAGTTTTTGAAGGTTTCCTAAAGCAGTCAGAATCTCATTCTTTTGATAGATAGTTGCTTCATTTGTTAAAGTAAGTGTATGAACTTGTAAAACAAAATCCAAACATGTATTTAATTTCTGCAAGAAAAGATCATAAGTAACATCTGATTGTTGATCACCGTTGATAACAACATCTGCTAAAATAGAATAAGCAGGTTTATACTCAAAGAAATCAAAAAGACTGAAACTTCTTGCAACTTCTTCTTTTAATTCAATACTTGCATAAGCGTCTAAAAAGACGTCAAGAAGTTCGTCCATAACAGACTCCATAGAAAATAAAACGAAAGATGCTCATATTATAGTCGCCAGTAGACTAAATTGAATTCATTGTCCTTTATGTAAAGAAAGAATTTATCATGGCTTTTAAAGAAAAACAAACCAGTGCTTTGGTTAATAATCTGTTTAATAATGCAGATATTCCTGTTCCTGAAGAAGTAAAACAGCGCTGGGAAGAGATCGAAGGTATTTATCAAGCTTCAGCTGAAGGTATTGTTGACGTCGGCGTGCAGATCAATAATTGTGTTGATCTGATTCGGCGAGTTCCTTGTAGTAATCAGCAAGAAGTCATTGACACTGTGAATGGTGTAAAACGGGATCTGGAAAGTTTCACCACTCAACTTATTGACCTGCATAAACTTCATGAAGGTAAAACTGGGATCATCAACGATCCTGATGAACTTGCTTTGTGTATTCAAATTTATAACCAATACATCGCTTTTAGTGATCGGTTTAAATCAGTGATTTTCCCAATAGTTCTGACTATCACCGAAGCTTATTCTGAATCTCAAGCAATTCAGCAACAGCAACAAAATGATGACGGTATCACTGATGTTGAAATCATCAGTGAGAAAGTTAAGGTGCAATAATGGGTCCTTTCGATAAACTAAATCCAGTTCCTTCTTTAGATATTCCTGAAATCATTGAAGAAACCAATGTTGTTCAGGAACTTATTGCTGACGAAGAACCTATTGCTATTATTGAAACAACAGAAGTTAAAGTAGAAACTCCTGTTGAACCTGTAGAAGATAAACCCAAATATCATTATAAACAACAATACACCATTCAAGATTTCCCTTATAATCTTGAAAAGTCTGCAGATCAAAGTGAACAAATCAGTCTACCTTCCTATTTTAGAGAAGCTACTGAGAACTTTCTAAAAGATCTACCTAACGCCAATATTGCAGTGAGCGAACATGCAAGAGATTGGGCAACGGTACTTCAAGAAGGAATGTCCTATCTTCCTAACAGTCTTTCTTTTAAGTCTACTTTGATTGACCCTGAAGTAGAATTTCACAATACTGTCAAACATAATGGCAGTGATATTATTACTAAACCTCCCAGATATAAGAATGTAGAGAATAGTTCTCTACAAGGTGAGATTGCGGTTATGCGCGTGATATCCCAATTGGGTTTGGGAAGTCTGATGCAAGTTCCGCTTTGGCACAGCGGTATCTGGGTAACGTTTAAACCTGCCGGTGAAAGTGAGATCGTTGAGCTTTATCGTCGTTTAGTTAAACGTAAGATTGAATTTGGTCGTTTTACTAGCGGTCTGATTTATTCTAATATCGGTGTCTATTTTACTAATGAACTTGTAGATTTCGCTATTGCGCATATCTACGATCTTTCTACTAAATCCCCTGATATTACTATTGAGAATATCAAAGATCATATCGTTTCTCAAGATATTCCTTCTTTGATTTGGGGAATGGTTTCATCCATTTATCCGAAGGGATTCCGATATCGCCGCGCATGTAATGCTGATGCGCTTAAATGTAATCACATTGTTGAAGCTACGCTAGATGTAAGCAAACTTCAATGGACTAATACAAAAGGTTTGACTGAATGGCAAAAAGCATTCATGTACAGCCGTCAAGCTAAATTCCGAACACTAGAAGAAATCCAACGTTATAAGTCAGAACTTCGACTGATGCAGAAACATCGTTTTAGTCTTGACGATGATTCTGATATTTTCTTCACTGTTAAAAATCCTTCTTTGTCTGAGTATATCGATTCAGGTCATCGTTGGATTGGTGAAATTGTCAGCGCTGTTGAAGCTGTGTTGGAAATTGAAGCCACTGATCAACAACGTGAAGAAGAGATCACACGTCGTGGTCAAGCAACAACGCTACGTCAGTATGTTCATTGGGTGGACTCAATTGAAGTAGGTTCAAACGTCATCAATGACCGCGCGACAATTGAAAGTACATTAGATCATCTTAGTTCTGATGACGTTATTCGAAATAAGATTCTTAGCAGTATTGTAGACTATATTAACCGTTCTACCATTTCTTTGATTGGTATTCCTGTTTATACTTGTCCTGCTTGTGGTAAGACCCAGGAATTTGAACAGACTGATACGGGTCTCCAAAACTTCACGAACATCATTCCTCTGGATGTGGGCTTAGTTTTTTTCGGCCTTATCGTTCAGCGGATGTCGAAGATCCGGGTTCGCTGAACGAAGCTCACGTTGGCAATATATCTTTTGAATATGAAATGAACCAACAAGGTCTCCGTAAATTGAAGGATGCGGAGAGTTTTATTGTTGACTTATTAAAGAAAGTTCCTCGATTTAATAATGTCGATGCGAAGATCTTTCTTCAAGATATGTATGAAACCTTTTACGGTATCTGCAATCATCTTGATCCTCATAAAAACGCTTTAGTAAGTGTAATGCTTCATCCTGCTGAAGATATCAATGCAGGAAGTTTCCTAGAAGACTCAATGAGATTGTATATCTCAAGAGGAATCAAAGATATTTACGGTCTTAATTTCATTGAGTTCATGGAGCTTCCTCGCGACATTATTCGCATGATGTTGGATATTGCCAGTGAAGAGAGTAGTCGTAAAGCAGCAGCGATTTCTCAAATTGAAGCTAATTTAAATAAATAAAAAAAAAAATAGGACTCCGGAGCCGTGATAGGCTCCGGAGTCTTTATGGTCGATAAAATTTCTGATGAACTTGAGTCGGAATCATTTTAGCGATTCGATATTCTTTATAGGAAAGAACTCGATCACGAATCAATTCCTTTTTAGTTTCGTGATATTCTTTATGTTTAGCAATCTGTTCACAGTACAAATAATAGAACTTGACATCCCTGTTTTGAAGATCTCTCAATCGTCCCATTGTTTGAAGATTAGCAACAGGACTTTTGATATTGTTGGTGAGTATCAACGTTCTCAGATTAGGAATATCAATAGCTGTTCCGCCGGAGATAATAGTTGTTACACGAATATCTGGTTCAATAATGTTCTCATAGGGATCATTTTCACAATACCTTCTGACATCAAACTTCGGATACTTCTTTTGAAGGTACTGAGTAATCTTTCCAGCCATATCAACCGAAGCACAAAAGATCGCTGCTTTGTCACCTTGTATATAGTCATCAAAATAACCCAACTTAAGAATATTGTCAATCAGATCAATGTATCCATTTAAAATAACGGATTTACGAAGAATAGATTTTTCAAAAGCAGTATGAGAATAAACGTTATTGCCGTATTCAGTTGTACGAATTGACGCATGTTTAAAATCTTCAAATGAATAAGCTATCGCAAAGCTTTTGATATACTTCTTCAGTTGAATATTCAGAAAACGGATGTCCTTAGGAAACATCAGTTTCTGCATCTTATCGATAAACGGATCATCCGAAATCAAAGTAGCGGACAAAGCTACTAGTTTCGGAACATGCGTATATAACAATATCTTGAAGACGGTGTTTAAATGTTGATGTGTTTCATCAATCAACAAAGTCCCTGCTTGCAAAACTTGTGCAAAATCTTCAGGATGACAACCGTAAGCTTGTGTTTCTTCACTATGAGGAGAAGCTTCATAGCTTTTATAAAAATTACGAATAGTCTCCAAGCTAACGATAATAAACTTCGATTGCAACTCTCCGTCTTGAGCATGGCTGATTAGGTTCTGTACTGCTTTAGTTCCCTTAACCAACATGATTTCATTGGGCTTCACCTTAAGTGTATTGGCGATATCACCTGCCCATTTATCCATATAAGTCGCAAGAACAATAATCAGACACCGTGTTCCTAGACGACTCTGCGCACAAAGACTTAAAAAAGTTTTACCTAGACCTGTTCCCAGGCAAACCAAACGACTTCTATTATCATTCGGATCTTCCTGAAGAATAAAGTTGATACCTTGTTCCTGATAATCTCTCGGAGACCAACCGTCTTTGACAGGAATCTTGACAGACCGAGCAGGATACATCGGCATCTCATAATACGCGAACAACTCAGGCGTAATATGATTCAGTTTCATTAACTCTAAAAAGTCTTTAAGTTGCCCAATATGAAATCTGAACTCTGTGTTATCTTTAACTCTTGCTGCCCAGACTTTAACTGGACGATATTGCATTTTCCCATGTTCTTTAACCATGCCCATTTGGACATAGCGCTGGCAGAATCTTAAAACAATCGTAACAACACGAGGTTGTAAATGAGTGATCTTAAAAAAATGACTGAACACAGTCAGTCTAAATAGCGGATCAATTTGGACTTCCATGTTCGCCCCATAACTGTTTAATAGCAGGAGAGAACCTAAGTTCTCTCCTGCTGGTGGTTAACTCATCTTCCTTCGTTGGCAATCTTCCTTCGTTGGCGATAATGATGAATCACTTCTCTTGGACGAATGAACACATCAAACACACTGTCCGGTCTAGCCATCTTGTAAAAGCTTCTGGGTGACGTAATGACTTCGATCTGTTTCTCATAAGCATAAGCTGGACTGAGTGAACGGTTACGAAGCACTGTATCTGTCACGCTGAGAACAGGATTTTCAGCGTGTCTTCCCATCTGATAGTCATCCGGATTAGCAATCATGGTTGCATAGATGATCACTTCCAAAGCAGCCATATTGACATTCAGTTTACTATTCACTAACATGAATAGCTCTTGTAATGTAGAAATAGGTGATTGAGGATTACTTCGTTCAGCGATATTACGCATGCTGGACTCAATGATCTTCTCAATTTGACTCGAGTGATCTGAGTAACTATACTCCATATCAGGAAGTTTAAAGATGGGAAGATCAAAATCCCAATTGGTCAAATCAAATACAAAGTTATTACGGTTGTCTGTTCTCCATTTAAAAACTTTAAGATAGCGAATAAATTCCATCGTCAATACCGCTTTGCGGTTTTCTTGACTGATGGATACAGGAACGGCTATCTCTTCATTTTTTGTTCTATACTGAATGTCTACATATTCAATAGCACTGACACGATTTGGATTGACGTTCTCGATGGAGTCGATATTGTCAATATCTGTAAGACCGATCGCGTCATCACGATTGATAACGATTCTCAGATTCTTATCTTTGAACTCCTTACGAAAAATATAAGAATCTTTATCCTTGTTAATCGTAAAGAATCTTGCTTTTTGTTCAGTCAGAACAATGTCAGGACTGACAGAGGATGAATCCAAGTGCTTGGTTGAAAGAACAGACTGAGAAGTCTGTTGAGTCATCGTAGCTGAACACAGATGCCCGATATTGGCGTACTGGGAAACATTTCTGGAAAGTGCACCAAAACAAACCTCACAGATTTGATGCGGATTAGCTGTTTTGCAATACAAAGCAGTTCTGATCTTCAATACTTTATTATGAAGAGCAGGATCATCTCTAGTAATCTGATAATATTTTCCATCTTCCTCATTCAGGTAATACTTCCCTGTCATGAATTTTAGATCACCAGGATAAACAACTTTTCCGCTCTCATCTTTTTGTGGAGGAGTAACTCGCCAATGCAAATGCTTATCTGTTCCACAATCATGGTAAGCAATACTTTCTACAACCATGCACAGAAGCTGAAGACGTCTTGCAAAGTATTCGGCTTTCTTCAAAGGAGCTTCTGAGAAATACAATGCTTTTGCAGCACTTCGAGATTCAGCTACGAAATAATACAAGCTATTCATTCCGCGCGTATAGTTCGTCATGATAGGAACAGGAAGAATTGTTCCATCAACTTCCGACGGGAAACCTCGAATAGAGATACATTGAAGAACTTGATTTGCATTCACCATCTTGGAATTAACAGCTTTCACAAGCGGATTATGCTTCAAAGCAGGATCATTGGTCAGGATATCCATAACTTTGGAGTATGTCTCACGAATAGACACATCTGTGGGTTCTGTGTTATCATTAATCTGCTTGATAGCTGGATATTCTACAACTTCAATAAAGTCCAGGATATCTAGACTAGGAACGTAAGGTTCAGAAAACTTACTGACTTCATTGTAAACTTTGTTAGTGATTTGATAAATCAATCCTAACAGATGTTCAGTTTGCTGTGGAAGAAACAACTGATAACACTCACAGCAATCTTTAAGAATAACACTTAGCAGCTCAATGTGTGTTCCTGAATTCAAAGGTCTCCCGTTCATGGTTGTCTGAACATGATGTTGCTTCAGAACAGGAAGATTGGGATATTCTCGGTGAATCTGCCAGAAGTAATGAGAATACAGAGTCTTTCTGAGTGTGGTTTCAATGACTTGACCGTCATCAAATTCAATTTGAAAACGATCTTTTTGAATGTTAAATATTGGCGAATGTGCGATTTCTTTAGCTTTATAAATCAACATAGCTTTTCCTAAAGTCAGTGATGGGGAGAAATCCCCCCATCACTTATCAGTTATCTTCAGGTTCGTAAACAGTGACAAACCCAGCGCATTCGAAGATGTGATTCACTAAGCTCAGTGGTCGACTGTTTCCAAGAGGAATAAATTCACGATCGACAACATGTTGAATATCTGTAGGTTTCTCAGCATTCAATACATTCCAAACAATGTTACGTTGAGTAACAGGGTTATTAGATCGATCCATCATTTCAGCAACTGCTTCTCTACCACAATAGCCTACGAAGATCCGACCTTCTGTCTCACCAATGGTTCTGACAGGAGAGTTTCTAAACGGTTGTGAGAACTTTTCAGCGCGAGTCACAGGAGACAATACACCGAAATGTTGCAGACGCGCTGAGGAAACAGATGACCAATCGTCAGCAATCTTATCCAATAACAGCATGTACATCGGTGCAATCCGGATATTATTGACTGTCTTGGTCTTGATACCTGAATTACCCGTATAAGTCACAGGACCGTATGTAGGTTTGAACTTCTTTTCAATCTCTTTAACCATCTCTACACTGTCAATTTGACTGCCAATTGGATAGTAGATAAAGAAGCCGTTATTAACTACGTCAGAAAGATATTCATAGATTTCATTTTCTGGAAGTTTCTTGAAGAACTCAAACTGGTCTGTGGATACCAGTTTGAAAAACTCAAGAAGATAATTATAGGTATTATAGACAACCTCAGGCGGAACAGCTTTGAGTTTATCTACCGTGCAATTCTTTTCAATATTGAGAGACTTACGGATACGTTTACCGATATCGCGAATAGCTCCATTCAAATATTGTTCATAAAGACGACCAATATTCATTCGAGAGATAGTTGCTTCACCTCCCATGACAATATCCGCACGATTGCCATCGGCATCTACTGGCATATTCTCAGGTTTCTCAATTTTTACTATAACACCTTTGCCACCGGATTGGTCAGTAAGCTTAAAACCAATATTGGGAATGATTTCATACTCAATCACAAACTCAACACGGTATTCATCAATCGGTGCTTTACGATACAACAAACTAAGATTCTGTTTAGCACGTTGTGAAAACTGATTGACAACAGCATAGCTTTCTACCAACAAACGCTGAAACTTCGGACTCAGTTGTGAGTGAACTTCACCAAACTTCCTCTTCTGATCATATTTAAGTCTTTCTTCTGTCTCAATGATAGTCTGATGAAATTTGATCAATGTTTTTTCATACTTTTCAATATGAACACCCATCCCTTTAGGAAGTTTGGGATTTTGAACATTATTACTGATCACTCTGATGTCGATGATTTTCCCTTTACCGCCACGGACATAGATCCCTTTGTCAAAGACAAAGTCAGGTTCCATGGTATCATAGATACTCATTTCAACCGGCATGAGATCGTCATCATAGGTTCTCAACATCATGAGAACGCCATCTTCTCGAATATATTCTCCACATTCAGGAAAAGGTTTATAGAACTCTACGTTTCCATATAGGTTCAGAGGGAAAGTATTTGAACCAAATTCCACAATACGCGTTTCATAGATTCTGAACTTGAGTTTCTCAAGAACATCCTCGCTGATCATGATACCGTCCTCACTGACAGACGGGACAGACATGAAAGCCGTATTCAGATTGATACCGTATTTATAGCTACCTTGTTCTACTGCACCAGGAGAATCTGCAAAGATTGTTCCTTTAGGAATATAGGAGTTAGGCTTTAGTTCATTCAAGGCGGATTTATGATCATACTTGAATCCAAAGAACTGATGGTAACTGGCATGGTATGGAATCGTAAAGTAATCAATTTCACCTGTTTCATCATTCTCATAGATGACGACGGTTTCAGGATTGAAAGGAATACTATCTTTATCCACACCACGAGGATATCGATCGATCACACGAAGAATTTTACCATTAGCCGGCATCTTCACTGAGAAAGTGTATTTTGCCAGCTCGGATTCAATATTCTGAATCCACTTCTCTTCCATACCGTCGAAGACTAACTTCTGACTGAAGTGACTACCATACATCTGTGCGCGACTGGATGAATTATGCGCAGATGCAAAATTAGTTGAATGGATACCGAGCATTTCTTCGGTAATTTCATTGTGAAACTTAGGCTCCATGGGAACTCTCCTGAGTAAACTCAAGTTAAATCCTAGTGCTCTAACCACAAGCTTCCTACTTCACCGAGTCCCTAACTTCAGGATCTTCTCCATAGGCTTTGCATTCCGACTAGGCTTCGGTAGTTATACTACTTAACGACTGACTAAGATCACATATTTAGAATGATCGCTTTTCTGAACATACTCTCGGATCGCCATCTGCTTCAAGTTCTCCGCGGCATTGACATCTCGCTGGTGTTCAGAGCCGCAGTACAAGCAAGTCCATCGGCGCTCATAGAGCTTCAGTCGCTGTACCGGCTTCTTCCCGCAACACGAACACGTCTGCGTAGAGGGATAGAAGGGATCAGCGATCACCAGCGTGCAGTGTTGAGACACGACGGCTTTGTACTTCAGCTGCCGGCTGATCTCACCCCACGATGCATCGCCGATATGCTTAGAGAGCCGTCGGTTCTGCAACATCCCCTTCACGTTGAGGTCTTCGATCCCGATGGCTTGGTGTTCGCGTATGAGGGATG
>ERZ795044.3544-NODE-3544-length-13069-cov-5.840095_pt1 | contig 13069 bp, 9 predicted proteins | sample MGYA00375128_ERZ795044 | MGnify/ENA primary metagenome ERZ795044 (study PRJEB30173, sample SAMN05720213) | anaerobic digester metagenome | isolation source: active sludge of municipal wastewater-treating anaerobic digesters | place: USA | collected 2014-12-22 ... | reverse complement strand
TCCATTTATAAAATCCTCTAATTCTTTTCTGCCATTTATCCAATTTTTCAATAGTCACATTTCTTTTTTCCATTATGTGAATAAATCTCTTACAGTCATCTAACACCACACCAATGTGGGTGACATAAGGTGGATATATTGAAAAGGTAACGATACAGTATGGTTCTGGTTTCTCTAATTCAATAAATTTAGATTTATTTTCTTCAATAGCGTTGTGAATATTTAACAATTCGGTATAATCTTCTGGAAAATTAGGCAATTCCTTACCAAGCCTACCATAAACTAAATGTACAAGACCATAACAATCCAAACCTTTAGTTGTTCTACCATGTTTTTCGTATGGAATACCAATTAAATCTTGTATCATGCTAATCGCAATCCTCCAGAACCAAGTCCAGGAAATCCTCCAAATCTCTTTGAGTTGCCTAAATCTTGGCAATTTTGTAAAGTCTTCTTGCAGTAATTTTCAGTCCAAACCACCGTATTGTCTGCTACTGTTCCATACAATGTGGTAGTCCATGTAGGTTCTGTACTACCAGTAGTACCAGCAGTTGTACATCTATAATAATGTCCGTTTGGTGTGGTTGGTGTAACTATAGCACCAACTAATGTAACAGTTGATGGTTCCCATGGCAATGCTGAATCATTTCCTGTATATCCACATTCAGGAGCAACTACAGAACTATTAACTCTAAATCTCCACCGACAATTAAATGCAATGTATCTGTGAACAGGGAATCTTTTCGACAGTGGGTTTGGTGCTCCAAGTGTAAAATACACATAGTTAGCATCGGAATGCACAGCTAATACATCATATGTCCAACTTTGTGCTTCATAGTATACTGATTCGCCAGTAGGTTTAGCAACGACTCTGACTGTCATTTGCGTGTCTACCAAACCATCACAATCTTCAAGATACTTTTGAAGAGTTCTAGTTACATTGTCTGCCTTTAATTCTATTGTTGGAATATCTCCCTTTGAAACTTGCTTTGACACATCAATTTCAAACGGAAATGCTGTATATTCTTGAGAATTAAAAGTTATATTTTCAGTATTTCTAACCAAATAGACAGTAGTAGGTGGTGTTGATGGAACATTTATTTCAAGTAGTATCAACCAAGGAGTTGTACTACTTAATTTATTTTTTTCAAGAACTAATGATGTTTCCACTATACACTCCGTAGTTGAAAATCACAATCAAAATAAGAATCATCTGGATTCTTAAGTGTGCAACTATACTTTGGTATCTGAGAGAATCTAACAGTGTGGCTCTGTCCATCTACTGGATTTGTCCATGTAAAAGCATCAGCACCTTCTCTAACAGTAGTGACAAATGCTTCTAAAGTGGCTTTATCAGTAGATGGCATCATATTATAATTAACACTCCATGTATACCTTGTTCTAGTAAATCTAGGTCTTGTGTGTTCGTACCCAGCTTCAAATGATGAACGTATAGTTGCATCTTCACGTTGTTCATCCAATGGATATGTTGGGGGTATAGTTAATGTTGGAAATGTAGACATTATCTTGCTCCAAATCTTTGTCTTATTGTCATATCAGTATCGACTAATTCAAGCATAACAGTACGAATGTATCGTTTGCCATCAAACTGAGGCTGAGATTGAATTGCTCTTACCTGTTTACCTGTCTTATTCTCCACATTAACAATTAATGTTGGAGGTGCTGCTGGAACAGTATTAATACTACCTATGTTAGAGTTTGGTATGATATAACCATTAGAGTCTGGAGAAAATAGTTCAGGACCTTTCTCTCCTACCCAGTACATCCTGCCTGTCTTAACACTACCACCTTCGGCTCTTGTACCAATTTTACTATCTAAACTAATACCACCTAACAAAGTGGTTCCTGCATTAGTAAAAGCACTACTAAAGTCAGAAGGTGTAGATGGTGTTCCAATAGAAGGAAGCAAACTGCTTATTCCACTAGTTATACCTCCAACTATTTGTTTAAGAAGTAATGTTCTTAATAACTCCATGTACACATCATGTAAAACTTGAGTTGCTAAGTTTCCAAAATTCATGAAGCCTTCAGATGAGTAATCAAAGAAGTTACCTAATGACGTCTCCATATTATGAAATGTGTTCGTAAAAACGTTGCCTAACTGTGTAGCAAACGTCCCAAGACTTACTCCGTAGTTTTCTATAGACTTTGACATAACACCTAAAATCCCGCCTTTAACAAAAGCGGTGTTTATATTGTCAATATACTTAAGATATATCTCCAATTTAGTCTTGTTACTCTTTAACTCAGCATCTTGTTTTGCTTTAACAAGTTTCTCCTCTTCTTCTTGTTTTTGTTTTAACAAGTTTGCAGCCTCTGTTTCACTTATAGTTGTAATAGTACCATATGGGTCAACTTCAGAGCCACTTTTCAATCTGTGCATTACCTCTTCAGCCTCTTTCAACTTGGCTTTATTAGTATGTACCCATTTATCATAAGCCTGTTGAGCAGCAGCTATTTCATTCTTACTAGTTTCCTCAATATATTGATTTTTACTTTTATAGTACGAACTAGAATCTATTTTTAACTTGTCATACAAATAATCAAGTATTGTGCCTCTTATTTCAATATTAAAGTCTGCAACAGCCTTGGTCATATCAAACTTGTGTTGCATTGTTGAGGCTTCTTTAGCCAAATCAATATCTCTTAACTCTGCTAACTTTTTATAGTAAGATTCCCAATTCTTTACTTTGTCTGTTAAAAAAGTGTTACCAATAGCTTTAATCTTGTTCTGATGTATCTGCTCTTCAACTTCCAGTTTCTTTTGGTGTGTTAGTCTTATTTGCATTATCTCAGCATTTCTATCTGCATCTGATTTTTGATTAGTATTACTTTCTCTGACACGATTAATCTTATCAGCTAACTCTTGGTCTAACATTATCTTTTTTTCTTCATACAATTTATTTTCTGTGTCTATTTCATTAACGTATCTATCCTCAATACGACGTCTCTCATATTCAAAATATTTCTCAGTAGAAATATAACCCATGTTATAATGAGAGTCCTCTAAGGATTTTAATGTACTATAATAATTCTTGTATGCAGTCAAAGCATCATTAAGTTGTTGTTGTACTAATCCAGCTCGTTCAGCTCCATACTGTTTAGCATAGTTAGTAGGAGGCTCTGTAAGTTTAGGTCCTCCTTGACTATAGTCTCCATAAGAAGGTATTTCCGTTATCCCTTGTGATGCCTCATTTAACTTCTGTCTAAGTACTGATAAAGTGTCACCAACTAACTTATCAGGGTCTAACCCTATCGATTTCAGGTCCTCTTTGAGAAGACCACTGAACGTTTTCCACATGTCTCTACGAATACCCGGTGTTTCCCTACCTACATTAGCCTCTTTATCAGCTTGTTCAACATCCTGTATATGCTCTATAGCTCGTTGTAGTATCTGCGCTCTGGTTATAAGAGCAATATTTTTCTGTTCTGTGGGTAATCTTAGTATCTTCTGAATTGCTAGAGTAAAATCGCCTAACATTTTATCAGAATCTTTCATAGCATTTTTAAATTCTAAAAATGCTAAGCCAACAGTTCCTAATGCTATGCCTATAGGTCCAGTAATTCCTAACAAACCTTTTCCAGAAAACAAAATAGATGTTAAAGAAGTAATAAGAGATGGTAAAGTGCCTAAACTTATATCTTTCAGTATAACAGCTAATAAACCAAATGATGTTATAACACTACTAAATACCTCAACAGCTTGTCTATTATCCTCTGACCACATACCACTGGTCATTCCCATTATCAGTCCAGTAGCCATAGCTGTTGAACCTACACTACCAATGAATCCTCTTACATTTCCACCTACAGGAGTAGATTTAGACAAGTACCAGGTTGTAGTACCACCAGAAGAAGTAGATACAAAACCATATTCTTTATTACCCAGTGGACTTGAAGATGTTGTGTTAGAAGTAGATGCAGAACCTTTTATCCACGTAGGAAACACAGGTATAGGCATTAAAGCCAATGTTTTAGCTCTTTCAATAGAAAGCCCTAGATTTTTGGCTATGGTTAAAGTAATAGCAGCTACAGAAGCAAAACCTATGGCATTAAATAAGCCTGGTATTCTGGTTAATCCTTCAACTATAGTTCCCATAGCTGAAACTACAGGCTTAATAACTGTCCACATAACATAAATTGTTTCAGCTATGCCTTTTACAATACCATAGAATCTTCTACCATACTCACCGAGCTGTTCAAATCCTACTGCTACATTTTTTACATTTGGATTAAGTGCTAACAAAGCACCACGAGCTGCATCTAATCCTGCAGCAACCATACCACCCAACACTTTAGCAGATAAGTTACCAGTTGTACCTATTTCTTTAAGAGTGTTCCACAGTAACTGAATCTGACCTTTAATGGTCTTAACCTTTTCCTCTTCTAATGCTTTAAAGCCTCCACCAGACTTTTCCATAGCCGCTGTTCTGACAGTAGCCTGTATCCATCTATCAGCAAGAGCAATTAATAGTGGTACTTCTTCTTTGGGCAGGAATGTTTGAAAGTACTCCATCCATTTCATAGGCATTTTCCCACCAACGCCTATCTCTCTAAGTTTGAACATTACTTTGTTCAGATTTTCCATTGATGTAGCACTACCATCAATGTCGACCCCAAGCCTTCTAAAGGCATTTTGAGCAACTGGTCTTGAAACCTGAATCATAAAACTTCTTAACAATCTTGAAGCATTGCTTGTGGACATACCAACATCAGCTAATGATGTAGACAGTGAAAATAACTGTTCAATAGACATACCAGAAATTTTACCAATTTCAGACATGTATTGAAGAATCTTAGTAAAGTGTTCTGGTCGTGCTACTGATTCAGCCTGTGCCTTAAGCAACATCTCAAGTAATATCTCAAACTTGCCTGCTTCTGTACTCGCACCTTTTATAGAATCTCTGAAAACATTCATTGCCCCAACAGCAGCTGTCCCGAATCTTTCCATATCTATCTCAGGAAATGAGGACTTTAGTATGGACACGTAATCTATCATATCTTTGGCGTCTTCTGTACTTACGCCTGCGCTGATGAAGCCTTGAACAGCCTCAGCCGATTCCTCAAATGAAGCTGGTATAGATAATAAAGCATCTCTCATACCAGTTATCATTTCTTTTACATTATCTCTTACTTTTTGAGTTACTCTGCCACTAGTTGCTTCCCAACGAAGCATTTTAAAATTCCATTCATCTATTTGCTTAGTATACTCCAAACCAAGAGTAATAATTTGAGGTGCAGCGAACATAGTAGATTTAGACAAGTACCAGATAGACTGCCACTCAGCCAACTGTATCATAGTGGCCAGAATGCCCTTAAGACCATCACCTAATCTACGTATTGGGTTCTGTGATTTAAGAAAGCCTCTAGCTATTTGTTCAGTTTTTTTCTCCCACTGGTCTAACATTCTCATTTGAACTTGATATTCTTCTGATTTTATCAGACCAAAACCTTTTTCACTCTTTAACTCCTTTTGCTTATCGTGTATAAAATTTAAAGTTTGTTTAGCATTATTAGCTGCCTCTTGATACTCTTTCCACTGCTTATTAAACTGTTGTTCTAGAGTAACGTTAGTACCTAATTGTCTATCACCAGATGTTATTATATCGTCTAACTTTTTACTCATAACAACAGACAGAGTATCAGTTTTACCTTTGTATTTAGCCTGAGCTGCTCGATATTGCTCCTGACTCTTTAACAAAGCTAAAATATTCTTTTCCATCAACTCAACTTCTCTATCAATAGTCATTTGAGACTTAGTAACAGTTACACCTTTCTCTCTTAATATAGTAGCATCTTTTAAAGCGCCTACCATATCTTTATGAGAGACTCCAATATCACCAAATAGAGTCTCATATTCTTTAGGATTTTTTTCCACTCTTGAAGTTAAAGCATATAAATTTCTATATGCTTTCTCCATGTCAATCTTATTTCTTGCTATATTTCTAATGTAATCTTCATTTTGAAGCATAACATCTTTAGAAGAGAAAGGCTTACCTCCATCACCTGAACCGCCTACTCCACCAATACCTGAAAATAAAGAACGTCTAGCTGCGTTCTTTTGTGCTACTTCAGCTTTAATAGTCTGTTCAGCAGCTCTCAGTTGTTTTACAATATTACTATAACCTTCAGTTACAGCAATTATTCCTTGTTTAATATCACCAAATATTCTGTCTACTTCAGCCTTGCTTGCTTTTATACTCGTACCCTGTTTAACTCTTAGAATATCATGAGCAGAAGTATGTAACAATCTAGCTCTTTCTTCAATCTCAGCTAGTTGTGATTTTATAGCCTGATTAACCTTTTGTGCCTCAGGCATAGCATATGAACTTTGTTCAATTAACTTTCTATAGTTAAGACGAGTACGTTCAATTTCACTTATACTTTCCTGAAATTTCTCTTTTTGATACTCCCCAAAATTGGTTGTTGGTTTTATCTTATCTGTGTAAATATCAAGAAACTCGTCAATCTTCTTGGGTTTTCTTGATTTTGGTCTCAGTGCATAAGACGTACCCTCAAAATCAGCAAGAGCCTTTTCCAGTCTACCACTTTTATGAATATATGCTTCTATATCCAAATCAGATGTTAACCCATCAGCAAGAAGTTTATTTACTGCCTTAGCATCTTTTATTCTATTCTTGATATTTGACAACAACGACTTTAAATGTAGTATTTGAGCACGTACTGTTGCTGACTCCATAGTAAACTCACTGGATACAGAACCCAACTCACCAGTGCTTAGACCCTCTAATTGTGTCTGAGCCATTGGCAACGTTCTACTCAATAACCGTTTTGTTATCTCCTCCATATCACCTTTTATACCTTTTAGATATAAGGATTTAGTTAAGTTTTTGTACCCACTAGTTTTTAACAACTCCATAATAGAGTCATACCCAGCATTTAACTTGGTCATTTCTCCTAAGGAGTTAGCAGTATAAGTGATAATTCTATTTATATCAGGCTTACTACTTGCTTGTGCACCATACTTTAACTGAAGTTTCTCAAATAATCCAGATGGCTTTATATAAGCACCTAACTGATTTAATGCTTCTTCAACAGGCTTTAGAAGCTCCATTGAAGACGTCAATCCTGTTTTAGATATTGTCTTACCCTTCCATGAGGTAGGATATCTACTAACCATGTCTGATGTGTCTATATATAACTTATCAAATGATTTAAGAACAGTATCTATATCACCACCAGACTGTACTACAGCCTCAAAGGCTTTTATTTTTGTTAATAAGTCCTTGTAGTCACTTTTGGAAATATTAGGAACAGGTCTACCTGTATTCTTAGCTGACTGTAAATCGTCCCAAAAAGTGTTTAAACGTTCTCTTAAAACTCCAACAGTAGCAAGAATATTTGGCTTGTTAGACATCAGTGCTGCTGTATCAAATTCCTTAAACAACGCTTCTCTGTTCTTAATAAAAGACTGACCTAATTTGTTAACACTTTTTACTTGACTAATAAGATTAGACGTAGCCTTATCAATAGTATCTTTGTCAGCACCGCTAGTTTGAAGAGTTGTTATCTCATCAGCTGCTACACGCATTGTTAACATAGCATTATACAAGTCTCTAGCTTGTGCAGCAACTGTCTTGCTCAGTTCTTTAATCTTTGGAGACAGATAATCTTTATATTGTTTTTGATATGCCTCTAACTTTGCTGGATCAACTCCAGTTGGAGTATGTACTTCTTGAGGTACTAAGTGAAGAAACGGTCCTTGAGGGCCAAACAACCACTTATTTATATCATATTCACTACCTTTTAACGGTCCATACACGCCTTCATAGTAGTTTTCTCTCGTTTTAGAAATAGACTCAGGCAACCCATGGTGAACAGAACTTGGGAAAGACGTTATAGGAGTTCCACCTATGTTAACATAGCCATACATAGCCCGAATCATGTCTCTCATATCTGACCAATATTCACCTGAGATATAAGACCTGTGTTGTTCTTTCCCTCTACTTCCTCCACGTGCACGTATTAAATTCATCAGTTCATCAGGTGTCATCTTTCCAGATTGATGAACCAACTCAGTACTTTTGAATATACCATCAAGTGCTGAATCAACAAGATACTTTTCTAAAGAAGCATACGTCTTAGCCAGACCTGTGGCCATTTGCTTACTTGATTTACTAGTTACACCTCTAATTTGGTTTTTCAATGATGATGTGACTATATCAAAGACATTTCTAACAGATAAAGGCAACTCTGGAGGTACAGCCCGAGCATCTACAGAATTTAATAACAGATTAAGTTCTTTATAAAGAGCATTACGAACATCTATTATTTTTATCACATCAGTAGCTAAGGAACGAATGGCAGCTTGTATTTTATCAGCATTTTTACCAACATCCTTTTCACCAACACTAAGTTTAAGATTCTGTATAGCTGTTTTTATACTATTGCTAATAGTTTGAACAGATTTTAAGGTTTTCATCGTCTCAGTAGACGCTGTGCCTTTATCTTCTAATATCTTACTGTCCTTTTTAATTTCTCGGACAAAAGCATTATACTCTTTTCCAGCTCGTGTTAACTCTTTTATTAATTCTGGAATATTAGTAGAAATGGAAATGTCTTTGTCAGCCATTATTGTTTACCTCTTGACTTATGTAAATTGAGCACTTTAAATTCTTTTGAACAGGAGGCGCAGTCCAGGTTTTTCTTGGCAGCTTTGCAAGCAGTACAGAATGAATCTTCATTCAGTTCTCCTTCTTCGTTGCCAGAAGAGGTGAAGAAGTTAATAACTAGCTCCTTAAACAGCCAGTCTCTATACTTGTATCTAAGATAAGGTTTTACTTCATTTAGCGTGAACTTCCAAATAATCTCATCACGCTTCGTTATGTCTCCTCCGGTAAGATGTACTACGAGTCTGTCGACCCAGTGGACTGATTCATCTGGGTCTGGCTCGCTGTCTTTTCTTGAGTCTGGTCTACAAGATTTGGAACTCCTCCGCTGTACATCGTCAACACCGTAGACCTCAATAGGCTCAATACCAATGTTACCGGATTGCAGGACAAAAAATCAGTTACCACCTTAGCGATAACTACTGTGTTAGCAGCGTACTCGAAGTAACCTTCAAATTCCTTTAAATCTCGGTTCTTCAAATCCTCTGGTGTTTCTTTACCATTCTCCATAAGTATTATAGCTAAGGCCATAGACGCTTTATCCGCTATGGCCTCAACTATAGCAGCAATATCCAATCTTTCAGGCATCTTAACATTCTTTAACAAGTTGACCAACATCTTGGTCTGAGCAATAACTAATGCCTTCTGTACGAATACTCTATCTCCTATAGTGTATTCAAATCGCTCCTCTTTGAACTCATCTTCTGTTACTTTTTCGTTCTCACTCATCTTACTATCCTCGCTCATATTTAACTAAAATGATGCTGTTGCTGTTAATAACACAGCTCTGAACATGTTAGCATCAGAATCATTACCATAAAATGCTTCAAATGGCAATTCTACTAACAAGCCAGTTGGTCCACTTACAACAGGTGCCTGAGGTTTCAACAAACACTCATCCATATAGAACGTGAGTTTTTCATTTCCAGCACTTCCACCAGTACCATCACCAAGAGAAAACTCAATAGATATTCCTATTTCCTGATGGTTTATGGCATAGTTGTACAAGTCTATACTATCAAATAAAGCTTTAAATGTACCTGTGACTTTTGCTTCACCCTCTGGCAAAGCAACTCTCTCTCCAGAACTGCCAAACACGTACGAATTTCCATCAAGTCCATTTTCAAGAGTGAGGTCAATCTCAGTAATAACAGACTGAGAAACCCCGTTTACGTATAACTTGCCACTAAAGCCATCAAAAGGTGTGTATCCAGGGTCTGAGGCTACTCCAAATGCCGAGTTACTAACTGTCTCTTTTGCACCAATCAAAGATACGGAGCAGTCAATCATACCTTCTGTTTTAGCCGAAAGTTTGAAACTGTTAATCTTAAGTCCATTGTACTTGAAAAACTTTGGAGTTGTCAAATCGACAAACTGTTTCTCCATAACTAAGCCAACTGGCAAGGTGCCTACAGAGAAAGTGTGAGTATATGGGGCACTTGAATCTGGAGCAACATATCCACCAAAGATGTGTTTCATAAATTTGCCCATCTGTGGATTAAGCTCAAAATTTATATCACCAGTTATATCAACATTTCCACGTACTGGCATAAAAGCTTGTCTTGAGCCTCTAAGAGCCTTTGAAGAAATAAGATTTCTATTTAGTCTCACACTTTCTGTGGTGTAGTAAAACTTTGTAGCTGATGGAGAGCCGGGCGTACTCTTGTACGTAGTCTCTGTATCAAATATAATCGGAACATATGCGCCTCTTTGCTGACTCATATTTTATACCTCCTTTAAGTTGTTATAAACATATTACCTATTGTGTGACTATAGACTACTTCAAATGGTATGACCATAGCCTTTCGAGTTCCGTCAAGGTCGAAATACTTTTGGTCAGCACCAATTCTTCTTACTGAACGAGCGTATCCATCAAGCCAAAAGTTATTATTTATAGCTTTGTGTATTCTACCAAGCATGATTTCAATAGACTCACCACCGGTAGAAGTGTCTTTATACGCCCATAGTTCAATAAGTACATGCCATACCCATGTTTCCATCCCTTGCACCTGTTTGTCATCTCTTGCTCTGGTCTCAGGACCTGCATAGATGAAACAAGTAGCCATAGGTACAGAATCTATATCAATTAATGTGGTCTTATCTATTTCCACATTTTTAACCCCATCAACAGCAGACAAAATATTGAAAAATACAGTCAATATCTTTTGTCTATATGTTATTTCATCAGCCATGTCATTATCTCTTCATTCTCTTCATAAAAGCATCTTTTGCTACCTTAGCCATAACTCTTGGCATATCTTCTTTGAATTTATCAGCTAATTGATATATAGGTACTCTGTTTCTATGTATTGCTGCACTAGCTAATACAAAAGACATCACACCTGTATGTCTATTTACTAGATATGCTGAGCCTCCATGACTTACTACACCATAGTCTCCTTCTGAAGCCTTCATACCGTATAGTCCAGGTATAATAGGAATTGTGAGTTTATGTGTTCTGCCATAAATAGTTTTATCTGGACCTTCTTCCTTTGTCAACTGTGTTTGAGTTTCAATGTAATTAACTTCACCAGAAACTACCTCAACCCCAAACGATAATTCATTAACAGTCTGAGTAACAAATGGTCTGAAGGCCTTTTTTAATCTTCCAGTTCTAGTATGTAATTTCATGTCTAACATCAACTTTATGTTAGCATCCAACTTATTAGCTTCAATCTCAGCCTGAGCACGCATTGCAGGAGTCAGAGAATTTATAGCATCATTGAATCTCCTTTCAAGCTCATTGCCATTCCACTTGACTACAAAAGTTGGTACCCAATTCATTTAATACTCCATAGGAACACGCCTGAATTTGTTAAGCATCTCTTTAACATCAGGAAGTAAAGCCATTGCTGGCATTTTACCAATAGTAAAACCCCCAGCAATTGATATCGACATAAGACCCAAATCATTTCTCCTTTTATACATATATGAACACTGTAAGTAACACCCAAGTTTCATACTTGAAGGCACGTCAAGTGTCCCATCATCTATAGAAGAATCATTTATTTCTTCATACCCACCTGTCCACACAACCTTAATCTGTTTTGGCTTCGTCTTAGTAGTAGAATTGACAAACTCAATTAAACCTTGGTCTTCCCGAACATAATAATCTCTGTTAATGGTTAATACAACGTCAGAATCAGTAACTATAAAGTCCTTAGTCAAATCAATGGGGTAAGCAGGAAGCCAATACTTAGTTCTGCTTACCCCTGCTTCAAAGTATTCAGTGTACTGAGCTTTGGTAAGATAACGATTTAAGTATCTCTCTATTCTCTCACTCATAGCCTCAACAAGCATACCAATAAACACATCACTATGGCTATCTTTAATCTCAGCAAAAGACTTCAGACCTGCTACCGTTATCAAATTCACCTTTTGTTACCTCCAATTTACTTTGCACCTTTCTTTACATCTTTTTTAGCTTCTTTTTTCTTAGGTTTCTTAGCAGCCATTATTAACACCTCCTCTCTCCAAGATAAGGTCTAACTCCTTATATGTTATATATCTTATATTATCTATGTCAAGCCATTCTGGCACTTTCAAATTCTTATTATCATGTACTCTGTAAAACATAATATGACGATTAGCAATGAAGACTCGAGCAAGTTTTTCTATCCAATTTACTGGATAAGTTGGAGCTCTGTCAGGTGAGGCATAACAGGGAGTACCTTTGTAAATATTGTTTATTTTTCCTGTTGTACTGTAAATATCAAAGCCTATTAAAAACACTTTAGTCAAATCTGAGTAATATCTTGCACACATAAGAGATACAGCCGTTGCTCCAGAAGCATAACCCTTGTCCACATACACTTGATTGTTTCTTGTAGACTTTAAGTAAAGTAAACCTTCATTGTCTTTCTGTCTGTATATAAACTCCGTGTTAACATCTTTGTCAAGAATCTCATCAATCATTTTCTTATCTACAGCTATAAGCACATCTGGAATGAAGTCTCTATACAACGCATTACAACCGTATATAGGTCCATAACTCCTTAAACGTTCTAAGTTATAACCTGTTCTTGATTCACCATTACCTATGACAAATCCAATCATCACACACTCCTTTTCCACTTTCTACTTGCTTGATTATGTATAATAACTGGTTCATTGTTCTCACATATCATATCTACTGCATCGAATATCTTAACATAAGAGGCTGGTAAAGTGTACAATTTTAAATTATCTATCTTATTTATTGCACGACTAAGAGCCTTCTGGTCCCACAAATTTTCATCAGTTAGACACTCTACTACCCAATAAGCTATTACTTTTAGAGACTCAAACGTATAGTTGAAATAAACTGTACCAGATAACAACTCTTTAGGACGTGTTATTCTGTTTCTATAATGTACAGCAACATCATAGTCTGATAACTCATTAAATAAAGTAGGATAACGAAGTATTACAGCATCACA
>ERZ795044.3541-NODE-3541-length-13073-cov-6.956138_pt1 | contig 13073 bp, 10 predicted proteins | sample MGYA00375128_ERZ795044 | MGnify/ENA primary metagenome ERZ795044 (study PRJEB30173, sample SAMN05720213) | anaerobic digester metagenome | isolation source: active sludge of municipal wastewater-treating anaerobic digesters | place: USA | collected 2014-12-22 ... | reverse complement strand
CTTGGGGTAGCGACATCAAAAGACAGAATGATAGTTTTGGAGCATTAGGTTCAGTGTTGCTCATTTCGTTTTTGCTGATTTACTTGATTATGGTAGCACTATATGACAGCTTTGTTTATCCATTTGTAGTTTTGTTTTCTATACCAGTTGCAGCAATTGGGGCTTTTTTCGCTTTGAATTTATCTTTAAGTAATTTGAGTTTATTCGCCCTATTGGGTTTAATTATGCTAATGGGCTTAGTGGTAAAAAATGCTATTCTAATTGTGGATTTTACCAATCAATTAAAAGCAGAAGGTAAACATTTTAAAGAAGCCTTAATCATAGCAGGAAAAGGTCGTATGCGACCAATTCTAATGACAACCCTTTCAATGGTAATTGGTATGCTTCCTATTGCAATGGCAACAGGAACAGCAGCAGAATGGAAAAACGGACTTGCTTGGGTAATCATTGGCGGACTTCTATCATCTTTAATTTTGACTGTGTTTTTAGTACCTATGATCTATTATTTAGTGGACACAGCAAAAGAGAAATTAAACAGAAGAAAATAGCCATCACACAGGTGTAAGCACATTTGCAATTCGCACAAGCCAACGCACAAACCAAAAATTGCAAAAGAGCTTACACCTTTACCACCCAAATAAAAATTATTTTTTAAAATTTCCTTCCCTTATAAAATTTTTAAAACCGCTACCCACAGCCGACACAAACAGACCCAATCTTAACTCGACAACAACACCGAAACTCACAGTGGACAAGGACTTTACAACTTTAACAGACAGAAGGCCAGCTTATAACATCACCTATACGCAAGCAGGGAGTTCGTGCTTCGTAGGACAGAAAAGTGCTATATTTGAAATTTAGTTTTTCGTAGGAAGTTCAGTGGTGAAAATCCCTGCCTGCGTATAGCTGAGAACCGTTAGTGGCATCATAAATGAAAAAAACAATCCTCTTACTTCTATTATTCCATTTATCATTTTGCGGATTGATAGCATCAACTCCAGATGAAAGCGAATTGAAAAGTGAACAAGATTCAGTTGATTTTAAATTTTTGAAGACGTGGAAAAGCTTTGTTACTGCGATTTTAAATTTTGACAAACTTACATTGGTCAACTTATCTACAGACTGTATTGATTGTTATAGTTGCGTTCGTAATACTATAGAAAAGGATTCGCTTTTTTCTTTATATCAAAAAAACAATCCGGATGTTTGGTATGATAAACTTAATAATGAATTTTGTTACATATCATCACCAAAGTTTTATGATGAAGAATTTCTTAATATGTTCGATGAATTTATCAAATCAAAAATAGCGGATTCAACAAATTGGAGAATCTATGATGAAGGTGAACAAAACAGACGGATGTTTTATAAAGAGTGTATATCCAAAAATTCAAATATAGATATTGCCAAAATTAAGGTAGTTTCAATTAAGACCTTTGAAACTACTGCTGATTATGAAGGAGCTGCTCTTCTTCTAAGTTTTATAGAAACGAAAGACGGATACAAATTCTGTAGATACAATACAAATCCGTAAAAAATATGATGCCACTAACACCGCATGCCAAAACATTATTTTTTGACTCTTTTTATTTTTATATTTCGGTAAAAAAATAATGCTTCGGCAATGCTAACCGTTAGCAACAATTATTTAACCGATGCTATGACAATCATTAAAAGAACGGAAATATTCATCGCAAGAAATCTCTTTGTGCTTCTAATGACTTTTAAAATCACGTCAAGCACAGGACAAGTGACAGAAAAATCGGATAATATTATAATAGAAAATGACGTAAACACCCAAGCACACATATTAAATCAAAGCACTACATTTCCGCAAATTCACACCAATTTAAATGGAATGGTAAGAGAGTTTGTAAGGACAATGTATCAGGACAAAAAAGGGAATTATTGGTTTGGAACAAATGGAAATGGTATTATCCGGTATGATGGGCAAACACTTCAAAAAATTTCAATCGAAGGACTCCGCCCATTAAAAGTTGTTTATGAAATTGTTGAAGACAAGGCTGGCAATGTTTGGTTTGCAACTTCTACCGGACTAGTAAAATTTGATGGTGAGAAATTTGCGTCATACTCGACAGAAGTCGGTCTTCAAAAAGAGGAAATCTTTAGTATTTGTATTGATAAAAAAGGCTTGATATGGATAAGTAATGGCGAAGGCGTCAGTCTTTTTGATGGTAAAAAATTTACACCTTTTATCTTACCTGAAACAAAGGTCGAAAGTCCAAAACCTATGTTATCAGAAAAATTGGTTTTTCAATTTTTAGAAGACAAAAATGGAACGATGTGGTTTGTTACCGATGGAAACGGAATTTTCAAATACAAGAACGGGGAGTTTACTCATTTAACAACTAAAAATGGACTTGCCGACAATAATGTCTTTGATATTTTAGAAGACAAGCAAGGAAATATTTGGATTGGTACTTTTAATGGTGGTGTAAGTAAATATGATGGAAAAACATTCACTAACTTCACAAAGGACGGAATTATTGAAGGTCTAGAAACCTATAATTTTTGTGAAGATAGCAAAGGTAATATATGGTTTACGGCAGAAGGATATGGAGTGTATCGTTTCGATGGAACAGATTTCACACAATTCACAACTAAAGACGGATTAACCACAAACGTGGTTCAAAGTATACTTGAGGACCACAAAGGTCAACTATGGTTTGGCACTTGGCAAGGAATAAGTATTTATGATGGACAAAAATTTATGAATGCTAAAGACAAAGAACCTTGGACGAAGTAAAAATAACTGTTGCTAACAGCACATTTGCAATAGGCGGGGTTTCGTTCTCCGTAGATAGTTTGTGGTTACATAAAGATTGTATCTTTTCGATTAAACATTTGTGCTGAAAAGCCCGCCCATAGCAAATATGTGGAACGTTGTGCGTTATATTAAAACAGAAAATAAATGAAGCTGATTATTCTATTAACGTTAACAATTTTATCAGCTTCTTGTAACTTACAAGAAAAGAGACTGAACACTAATAAAAAAAGTGATTCAGATAAAGTAGAAATTGAATCTCAAATTGGAGAGTATGTTACAAGTGCATTTGAAGATTCGAAAGGTAATTTATGGTTTGGAACAAATGGAAATGGAATTGCAAGGTATGATGGTGAAAAATTAAAGTACTTTACAACAAAGGATGGGTTGCCATCTGATAGAGTTACTGCAATAAAAGAGGATTCAAATGGTATCTTTTGGTTAAATACGGGAGAGGGCTTAACCAAATATGATGGGAAGAATTTCACCAATTTTTTAGTAGGAACCAACTCCGGCAGCAATATGATTGCTAATTTACTTATTGATAGGAAGAACGTTTTTTGGGTTGGCACCTGGAATGGTGTCTATAAATTTGATGGACTAGCGTTTCATCCATTTCCGGTTCCTTACCCAAAAGTAGACACCAAAATAAATGAAGATACCAAGTATTGGATAATGGGTATAAGTGAAGATACCAAGGGCAATATCTGGTTTCTAAGAGACGGCTATGGTGTTTGTAAATATGATGGAAATTCGTTTACTCATTTCCTGAAAAAAGATGGGCTGCACTCTAATAATGTCACCCAAATTGAATTCGACAAAGATGGAAACGTTTGGATTGGAACGAGAGTTGCTGAAAGAGATGATCCGGATCCCCAAAAGCGATTTGGAAAGGGTGGAATCAATAAAATGATAGGGAATGATATTATTTCATTTCCAGAAATAAAAGGATTTAATGATGGTGATGTGTACCAAATCTATAGAGACAAATCTGATAATATATGGATAAGTACAGTAAAAAATGGAGTATATAGATTTGATGGCAAAGACTTTAAACACTATGAAGTTCCAATTTCAATTATGGGAATGATGGAAGACCGAAAGGGAAATTTATGGTTAGGCGGAGCAGGTGGATTATACAGAATTAATCAGAACGGGGAAGTTATAAACGTAACAAAAAAAGGACCTTGGAAATAATACAAAATATCATGTCGATATTTTGTATTATCAAACTACACTTAATAACATAACAAACATCACTGCAAAACAAAAATCATCAGCAGACTCTCTTATAAAATTAATTAGGAGAGAATACAACATAACAGAATAATTTGTCAAATATAATTGGACAAAAGCACATGCAAAAACAATGAATCGCGAATCTTTAAATAAAAAATTTAACCTTAAAAAAAATTAAAACCATGTTAGGATTTTTACTCATCTACTTCATCTGGAAATATTATTCAGAACTGGCTGTTGAACACAACAAAAGCAAATGGGGGTATGCCTTATTAGGCATTGCTACTTATTACATTGGAACTTTTATTGGAGGACTGGCAATTGGCATCATCGATTTATTAGTTGGCACCGATCTCGTAGAATCAAACACCATCATTCTAAGCCTTATCGCTTTGCCTTTCGGTTTATTGTTTGTTTGGGCGCTGTATAAGATTCTGGAGAACAAATGGAAAACTCAAAAATTTCCTGAAGGCGATTCATTGGATAACGATCTTCTTAAATCAAACATTAAGGAGTAATTCATTTAACCCAGGAAATTATACTTGATAGATATGAAAAGTCTTACACTCATTAAGAGAAATATATTGCGTGATAACAAAACAGTAAAAATAAAACCGGAATAATAAGAACATCGTCTCATAATTTGTTTCTTGCCCAATGAAATACACAAATTTTATCTTATAACCCCCTTTTTTCCACAATTTTTATTTCGCTTTGAATTACTGATGTTATTTGTATAGCTTTAAAATCTAAACACACGTACCATGAAAAAATTAAAAATTACTCTCACCCTTTTAGCTTTCCTGTTTTGTAAAGCTAACCTTTCAGCGATCGACAGCGAATGGTCGAAACGATACGACGGAGGAATGAATGACCGTGGTTTGCACGTAACAACTGAAGCCGGACTTGAATATCTTGCCGGAGTTTCTGTTTTTGCCGGCGGCTCGAAGATCGTTACTTCTACTTATGATGAGGACGGAACTCTAATGGCACTCAATGTTGCAAATACTTTTCTGAGTAATGCCAACGTTAAGCAGATCGAAAGAGACGATGCACAGTCTATTTATGTTCTATGCGAAAATTCACCTTCGTCTTTTACGCTGATCAAATACAATTCAGTTGCAAAGGAAAAATGGCGTAAAAATTATTCCAGTTTCGTTGTAAAATTTGTAATTGCAAACGGAAGCGGACTTTACATCAGTTACCTTACTTCTGCCGGAGTAAGCGTAAGAAAACTTAACCGTGGAAATGGTAATACCGACTGGACAAGAAATATTGCCGATGTTAATTTACTTAGTAATTCGGCGAATGCTGATATGTCGCTTGACATAAACGACAACATTTATTTTGGCGGAACAACAACTACAAGCGGAAGTAACTATGATTATCGTATTGTAAAAATAAAGAAGAACAACACTGTTCTTTATAATATCAGATATTCAACTGCCGGTTTCCGCGACGAAGTTGTTTATAAGATCGTTGCTAATGCGGCAGGACAATTATTTGTTGTTGGTGATTACGATAATTACATTCCGGTACGCACAGATTTCCATGTTGTAAAATTCAGTTCGGTAGGCGCATTCCTTTGGGCAACTTCTTATGAAAGTTCAGGAGGGCCATCAGGATTTTCTCCTGTAGATGTTCAGATAGGTCCCGATGGCAATGTGGTAACGGTTGGAAATGATATTGACTTTTATAATATCAATCCGTCAGGAGAAGTTCAACGTGTAAAAGTTTCTAAATTTAATTCTGCTACCGGTGCAACAATCTTCAGTGTATTTCCAAATGCTCCCGATGGCGACGAAGATGATCTGAAAGAAGTAGCAGTTTGCATGACGATCGACATCAACAATAATATTTATTTTGGCGGAAACTCCAATGTGTATGCAGGAATAAGCGTGCCGAGAAACAGATACATGATTGCAAAAGCAAGCGGTGTTGACGGAGACCTGCAATGGGTTGATGCAAGTGTTGGTGGCGACGACGATCCTGCAAATATTGTGAATGATATTACAGTGACTACCGGTGAAGATGTGTATGTAGCATCTTCATGGGATCTTGGTGCAACCGTTGACATGCAGATTTCCAAATATTGTCAGGTTGGATGTTTTGGTCTGCGCACGAAGAAAGAAACGATCAGTTCAATTGATGTAAAAGTTTATCCCAATCCAAGCTCTTCAGCATTTACAATATACACGAATGGAAATGACAAGTCAATTCAGGTAAAAGTATTTGATCTTGATGGAAAACTAATCGAATCAAGAACTGAAACAGAAAATGAATTTACAATTGGGTCAGATTTTTCAGCAGGTATATATATTCTGAATTTGCAGAATGAACATCTTAATGAAACAATCAGAATGATCAAAACAGAATAAGCATATTACTTAATCACAGAAAAGGGGGCCATCAAAATTATTGATTGCCCCCTTTTTGATTTATATTTGTAAAAAAGAAGTGATTGTATGAAAAATAAAACAGCGGGATTAATATTATTTTTTTTGTTTACCAAGTCATTCTGCTATTCTCAGAAAGATGGAATAAACATGATATCACTACAGGGAGAAAATTTTAAGGAAGAAGTAATTACTGTTCTTACTTGTAATGACAATTGTCTGGTCATTGATAATGAATCCGGATTTATTGCATTTACCCTTTCGGGAAAAATCGGAGAAAGAAATATTCTTGTTTCAGGTGAGACGCCTGTTATGAAAGGAACAAAGAAGATAAAGGTCGACAAGGATGGTGATCCGGCCTCACATCAAAAGCTAACCATTGAAATTTTCGGTTCGAATCCGGCTGTCGATAAGGACACCTATGAAATACAGGGCGAATCGGATGAAGCCATAATCACCATTCAACGATATGATGAGGCAAAGGGAGAACTGGTTGGAAATTTTAGTGTAAAGTATATCGACAGTACCACCGGATTAAAAAAACTAGGGGCTTCGTGTCGCTTTTTTGTGCAGGGAAAATAGAATCACGTTATTAACAATTGAAGTTCATAACCAAGTTTTCCGGATGACATAGGTCGTAACCTTAAACATCGTAATTCTGTTAAATTTGACGTAAACATTAACAACCCACAAGTTATGTCATTGTCCAGAGAACAGAAAAAAGACCTGAATCAATTGGGAGAATATTTCCGTCAGCTTGAACACATTGCAGTAGAGAACAAGATTGATCTTGATGTATTTATGTCTGAATACAAAGCAGATGGCTTCTCAGTTTATGCAACCGAAAAGGTAAGTATCGACGCAACAACGGAGAAACGCAAGCAAGCATTTCAAAAATCCGGTAAAGAGCAAAAAGAGAAGATCGCCAAGTAAGCCGTAATTAATTTTGTTGGCGACAGGTCTTTCGTCGACGCGTATACAATTGCCCCCACAATTTTAGATAAAGTAACTTCGCCATAATATCTGCTTTACAATATTATAGTCGTTGTTGATTTCCTAATAAATTATACTTTTGCCATCTTATAAAACCCTTCCGGGTTTTATGCTCAAATATTTATTTTTGAGTAAAAAATAAAGAAAATAGAACGCATGATTCAGTTGGCGTGGCTTATTCCTGTCTTTCCGCTTGTTGGTTTTTTAATTACCAGTCTGGGAGGCAAGAAGATGCCCAAATCGGTTAGCGGAGCTTTGGCCTCCTTAATGGTCTTAGCTTCATTTGTAGTTACAATTGCGATTTTTACTCAATTTGACGGTCAGCCTGTAACCCTTGATCTTTTCAACTGGATTTCTTCAGGCACTTTAGCAATTCCATTTTCATTTATGATCGACCAGTTAAGTCTGATCATGTTATTGATAATCACCGGTGTAGGTTTTTTAATTCACTTATATTCTATTGGCTATATGCACAGTGACGAAGCGTTCACCCGCTTCTTTTCATACCTTAACCTGTTCATTTTCTTTATGTTATTGCTGGTAATGGGCTCGAATTACATCGTCATGTTTGCCGGTTGGGAAGGTGTTGGTCTGTGTTCTTATCTATTGATCGGATTCTGGTTTAAAAATCCGGAATATAACAAAGCAGCGAATAAAGCATTCATAATGAACCGTATCGGAGACCTTGGTTTTCTTCTGGGTATCATTTTGATCTATATGACTTTTGGAACTACCTCTTTCAACATAATATTCCCATCCGCAGGAGCATTTCCAACTGATCAACCTGTGATCATTGCAATAACAATGTTACTATTCATCGGGGCAATGGGAAAAAGCGCACAGATTCCTTTATACACCTGGCTACCCGATGCCATGGCCGGCCCTACTCCTGTTTCAGCACTTATCCATGCTGCGACGATGGTTACTGCCGGAATTTACATGGTCATTCGTTCCAATGTATTGTATTCACTTGCGCCGGCAACATTAACGGTCATCACTGTGATCGGTGCAGCAACTGCAATATTCTCCGCTGCGATTGCCATCACTCAGACAGACATTAAAAAAGTACTTGCCTACTCTACGGTTTCGCAACTGGGATATATGTTTGTTGCACTTGGTGTTGGCGCGTACTCAACAGCACTATTTCATGTAACGACACATGCTTTTTTCAAAGCACTGTTATTCCTTGCAGCAGGAAGTGTAATTCATGCAATGAGCGGCGAACAGGATATCCGTAAAATGGGTTCTCTTAAAAAGAAACTTCCAATCACCTATTTTGTTTTTCTTATCGGTACACTTGCAATTGTTGGTTGTCCTCCGCTTGCAGGATTTTTCTCTAAAGACGAGATCCTTGCAAAAACATGGATGCAGAACAAACCGGTCTTTTGGGTACTTGCCATTACAACTGTTATGACATCTATCTATATGCTGAGATTGTTCTTCCTCACATTCTTCGGAGCATTCAGAGGAACTCATGATCAGGAACACCACTTGCACGAGTCGCCAAAATCAATGACCATACCTCTGATCATTCTTGCAATACTTTCTGCAATTGGCGGATTCATGGGATTGCCGGAAGTATTTTCAGAGCATCACTCATTGAATCATTTCCTTGAACCGATTCTAACTTTTCCGGAAACATTTATTCACGCAGAAGCCTCACACAGTTTTGAATGGACATTAATGATCGGGTCAACAATCATACTTGCTATCATTTTCTTTGTTACAGCTAAAATATATTCTTCGGCAAAAGGAGTTCCTGCAGCTCAGGAACAACAGCTTTCGTTTTTTGCAAGAGCATCATATAACAAATTCTACATCGACGAACTATATGATATGATCATCGTTCGTCCACTTCGCGCAATAAGCGAGATCTTCTATAAGGTCATCGACATAAAAATAATCGACGGACTTGTGAACTCTGTGAACAAGACTGTGGTATTTGGATCTAAAACATTACGCCTTGTACAAACCGGAAATGTAGGCTTCTACATTTTCGCAATGGTATTCGGAGTCATTGCAATCCTATTATTTAAACTGGTACTCTAAATAAATTTCCGGAAAGCTGAATTGTTCCGGCCGATAAACAATGTTATCATTATTGATTTTCTTTCCGCTGATTGCGGCACTTGTTACTGTCTTCTCAGGAGAGCACGCAAAAAAAGTTGCGCTTGTAGCATCAGTGGCAGAGTTTGCGTTTTCATTATGTTTCTTCTTTCGCTTTGATCCTGCTGCGGGTATTCAGTTTGTAGAAAATTATTCCTGGATCGCAAATCTGGGAATCAGCTATCACATAGGAATAGATGGAATCACTTTGTTGCTGGTAATGCTTACAACGTTCCTTGTACCGTTGATCATTCTCTCGTCATTCAATCATACTTACAAGTCTCCGGGATTGTTTTACGGACTTATACTAACAATGCAATTTGCTTTGGTAGGTGTTTTCTGTGCATACGATGGATTTTTGTTTTACGTTTTCTGGGAACTTGCCCTCATTCCAATCTATCTGATCTGCCTTATGTATGGCGGTAAAGAGCGCCTCCGCATAACGCTGAAGTTTTTCATTTATACACTTTCTGGAAGTTTGCTGATGCTTGTTACATTGATCTATCTATGGCTTCAAACTCCGGGAACACATAGTTTCGATCTGCAGGCACTATATGCACTGAATCTTTCTTCCGGTCATGAATCATGGATCTTCTGGGGAATGTTTCTTGCCTTTGCTATTAAGATGCCGATCTTTCCATTTCACACATGGCAGCCCGACACGTACGTTGACGCACCTGCTCCGGGAACCATGTTACTTTCCGGAATCATGTTGAAGATGGGTGTGTTTGGTGTAATGCGTTGGTTGTTGCCGATCGTACCCGCAGGAGTTGCTGAATGGGGAAATCTGGTTATGATCTTATCTGTTATCGGCGTAGTATATGCATCGTGTATTGCATGGATGCAAAAAGATTTCAAACGATTGATCGCTTACTCTTCTATTGCTCACGTTGGATTAATTTCTGCCGGAGTATTCAGTCTTACGTTTCAGGGTTTGCACGGAAGTGTGATTCAAATGTTGTGTCACGGTATCAATGTTGTTGGTCTTTTCTTCATTGCCGATATGATCGAACAAAGAACAGGCACACGTAAGATGGACGAACTGGGAGGCTTAAGAACAAGCGCGCCAATATTCTCTACATATTTTATGATCATCATGCTTGCCTCTGTAGCCTTGCCATTAACCAATGGTTTTGTCGGCGAGTTTTTATTGATCAATGGAATTTTTCAATATGATCAGACAATGGCAGCATTTGCGGGACTTACGATTATTTTAGGAGCGGTATACATGTTGAATGCCTATAAAAAAATCTCATTGGGAGAAGTAAGTTCTCTTACAAAGAAATTTGCAGCATTGAGTATAACAGAAAAAGCAGTTCTTATTCCGATAGTCATTATGATCTTCTGGATTGGAATTTATCCCAAACCACTTCTCGATATTTCCGGCCCGGCAGTTGAAGCCCTCAAGCTTTCAATTCAGACGGCCACTACATTGAAATAAAAACAGGACCTTGAATACGCTCTTAATAATTGCCGGAATCGGAATTTTCGGTTTGTTTTCAGAAATTTTCAGGATCAAAAAGACCTTATTACCGGTTGTCTTTTTGGGACTGGCCGCAGCATTGGTAACAACCATTCTTGATTGGAATACAAATGTTACGTATTTCAATAACATGATGCAGGTTGATAATTTTTCTCTGGCTTTTACAGCAGTTCTTATTGGAATTACATTCTTGTGGTTCATTGTTTCACCGGGATTTTTCCTCGACGAAACAAGCAAGAGCGACCATTTCACTCTTATCCTATTTGCTCTTACCGGTGGAGTTCTATTGACTTCATTCAACAATATGATCATGTTGTTTCTCGGAATTGAGATCCTTTCTATTTCAATGTATATTCTGGCCGGGAGCAATAAAAAAAGTCTTGCATCAAACGAGTCAGCATTCAAATACTTTTTGATGGGATCGTTTGCAACAGGATTTCTGCTATTCGGTATCACATTAGTTTACGGGGCAACAGGAAGTTTTGACCTGGACGTAATTACAACACAGATCTCAGCGGGAAATTTGAATTCATCCATCATGTTATTAATGGGAATTCTTTTGATCATGATAGCAATGGTGTTCAAGGTTTCTGCAGCACCGTTTCATTTCTGGGCACCGGATGTATATCAGGGAGCGCCAACTGTTATCACAGCATTTATGTCTACCGTTGTAAAGACAGCTGCGCTTGCGGCCTTCTTCAGACTGTTTGCTCACACCTTCACCGGTATGGCAGATGTGTGGCGTACGATTCTCGTTGTAATTTCCGCTACAACCATTCTTATAGGTAATATCACTGCTGTTTATCAAACGAATGTAAAACGCATGTTAGCCTATTCGAGCATTGCACATGCAGGTTATATGATCATGGCAATTGTTGCACTAAATACAGCAGCAAGTTCTGCGCTATTGTTTTATGCTATAGCTTATTCTATATCATCGATTGCATCATTTACAATTTTGTTGATGGTCAGCAACTCTACCGGAAACGATTCTATAGAATCATTTCATGGCCTTGCGAAAAAGAGTCCGTTTTTAGCAGTAATGACAATAATTTCTATGCTTTCTCTGGCCGGAATTCCTCCGACAGCCGGATTTTTCGCAAAATACTACATCTTCGTGGCGGCAATGGAGAATTATTTGACCCCTTTGGTGTTAATTGCCATCATAGGTTCATTGATTGGCGTGTATTTTTATTTCAAAATTATAATTGCCATGTTCAGAGAAGGCAATGAAAAGGAAATGCAGTTTAGCGGTACTTACAAGATAGTTCTAGTAATTGCCGGAATACTTGCCGTAGCTCTGGGAGTATTTCCTGGTCTGATTACCGGCTTGCTATAAATCCACTTTGCAAGCAACCGTTTAAAAGCTAGAGCATTAAGTAAACAATTAATTGCCTAAACAGTTCTTTAGATCTATTCTGCCGATTTTGTCGTATTTAATATTGGTGATGAATCGAATCTGTGTAAATTAGCGGTATCGAATAAAAATTGATTTCAGTGCGTTTTAGTTACAACCCGATAATCGGATAAATAATATTTAATTGTCAGGCTACGGTTAAATCGCAAGTATACTTTTTGGAATTAATCAGAATTTCCTATTATTGTCGTCCGGAAAAACTATTCATGTGAATAATTTTTTGTGGAAAAACATATTTAACCGAGTCTATAATCAATCCCATAACCAATAACTAACAGTACAATCATGAGCAACACAGCATCTAAAGGTGGAAATGGCGTTCAAGCCTTATTTTCGATTCTTGTAATTCCAATTTCACTCTTAATCGGATTTTTGATTTGGAAATTTGTCATGGGTAATCCTGCCGGATTTGAAGGCGGTGATACTGAAAAGGGCCCATTGAACGGAAATCTTTTAGCAACAATGTACAAAGGCGGAGTCCTTGTACCTGTATTGATCTGTTGCTTCCTGACATGTATCACATTTGCAATCGAGCGTTTCATTACCATTGGTAAATCAAAAGGCACAGGACGTATCGATGTGTTCATTTCAAAAGTTCGTTCAGCAATGGCGAATGGCGATCTGAATGCAGCGAAAGCAGAATGCGCAAAGCAA
>ERZ795044.3540-NODE-3540-length-13076-cov-6.104216_pt1 | contig 13076 bp, 11 predicted proteins | sample MGYA00375128_ERZ795044 | MGnify/ENA primary metagenome ERZ795044 (study PRJEB30173, sample SAMN05720213) | anaerobic digester metagenome | isolation source: active sludge of municipal wastewater-treating anaerobic digesters | place: USA | collected 2014-12-22 ... | reverse complement strand
TGAGGATCTGGTCGACGATGGTCTGCACCACGCGCTTGATCTTCTTGATGTTCGGTGACGCCCCCATGCGCACCGAGTTCATCACTTCCTTGGTCACGGCCACCGACTGCGAGTAGGTCCGCTTGGCCGCTTCCTTGGCGCGCTGGCGAAAGTCGGTGTCGTCCTCGGTGACGAGCGGGGCGCCGAGTTCGAAGCACGTCACCCCGGCGGCCGCCAACTTCTCGGTGAGGTCGAAGGCGGTGACGTCATCACCCGCCTTGCTCTGGCTCAGCAAGAGCGACAGGAAGACGAGCCAGTCGCGCGCCTGCGCCGTGTCGCTGAGGCGTACCGACCCCACACCAACGGCGCGCAGCACCGACAGGATCTGCGAGAAGCTGGCGTAGTTGTCGAGGTCGAGGCGCAAGCGCGTCGAGTTCACGAAGATGAACTCGTTCGAGGCGCGTAGCTCGACTTCGTGTTCCCGCTCGAGCAGGTCCTGCGCCGACTGTGCCAGGTCGCTCAGCGCGTTCCGCACCGCCTCGTTCTCGGGCGGATACAGCCGAATCACGCGCATCGCACCGTAGATGCTCACAATGAGCTGTCGGCCGGCGCGCCGGATGTAGGTGTCGCCCGTGAGGTCGCTGAGCGGCACCTGGGCGCGCGCGCCGCCGGCCGGCGTCCGACCGCTGGAGCGCACCAGCCCCCCAACCGGCGTGTGCCGCGGCGTCGTCATGCCGTCCCGCCGCGCAGCGCCCGGTTCACCGCATTGCGCACCAGGATCTCCTTGTCCGACGCCGCCCGGCGCAACACCGCGATCGCGTTAGGCGTCGCCACCCGGCCCAACGCCATCGCCGCGCAGGCCCGCAGCTCCGGGTCCTCACGACGTCCGAAGAAGCTCTTGGTGTTCAGCAGGCCGTCGAGCAGCGTCACCCCCCCCTCGCCACACATCGCGCCGAACGCCTCGAAGAGCGCCATCTTCTCCGTGAGGTCGGCCTCGGAGACGCGCTTCCCCTTGATCGCCGCCTCGATCTTGGCGAGCGCCGGTCGATGGACGCGCGCCGCGAACGCGCGCGCCGTCGCCACCCGCACCTCGCGCGACGGATCGTCGATGCTGCGCTCCAGCTGCTGCAGCGCCCCCGGCGTCCCGATCTCGGCGAGCGCCTGCACCGCCGCCAGGCGCACGTCGCCATCCTGCTGGGTCATGAGCCGGGCGAGCGCGGGAACCGCGGCCGCCGCGCGCATCGCCCCCGACCGGCGAATCGCCTCGAGCGAGACCTCTCGCTCCGGCGCACCGATCAGGCGCACCAGCTCCCCGGTGTTCGCCGCCGCCAGCCGCTGCGCCGCGGCCTCGAGCTGCGTGCGCACCCGCGGCGTCTGCAGCCGCCCCAGCCACGAGAAGATCGTCCCCAGCGCCGACACCCGCAGCTGATCGAACAGCTCGTTGAGCTCCGACTGCTCCGCCATGTCGGTGCGCTCGTCCAGCGATTGCAGGAGCTGCGACAGGGCCTCGGGCTCGCTCATCCGGTTGGGGAGCGAGAGGATCGTCTCCCGCTGCTGCGGCGTGAGGTCGCGCGCCCGATTGGCCGCGATGTTCACCTCGCGCAGCAGGTGCGCGACCGTGCGCAGCTGTCCGGCCGTGAGCAGGTGCACGAGCAGGTTGTCGAGCACCCCGACGATCTCGTCGCGGATGGCGGGATCGACCTGCACCTCGAAGACGTCCAGGAGGATCGCCACGACGTTGCCCCGCAGGTCCGAGGCGTACTCCGTCGCCACCGCGTCGCGCAGGTACTCCACTTCGCGCTCGTCCAGGAAGTACAGCGTCGCGTCGAAGTCGTCGAGGTTGACCACGCCCGATGGGAGCACGTTCTCCTGCGGCGGCTCCTGGATCGCCTGCGGGTCGACCAGCCGCTCCTGCTTGGCCAGCTCCGACGCGTCGAGCGGCGCCACCCCCTCGAGCGTCATGTCGACGTAGCGATACCGCACGAAGGCAAACTCCTGCTCCCACAGCAGCGTCAGCAGGTCGTCCTCGTCGGGCGACGCCTTGCGCACGCGCGTCAGGATGTCGATCAACGCCACGAGCTCCTGCTGCTCCACGTCGCGCATGAGCCGCAGCTCGCGGATCCCGTCCTTGTAGAGGATCCACGGCAGCGCGTCGGTGGTCTTGTCCGGTTCGTTGATGACCGCGTGCCCTTCCCACCGGAGCTGCGTGTCGGTGACTTCGATCACCAACTCGTCCGTGTGCCCCCAGATCGGCGCGAACGCCGCGCGCGCGCTGTCGAGGGCACGCAGGTAGGTCGGGTTGTTGTGGAGGTACAGCTGGTGGGCGCGGACTGCACGACCAAACATGCGGAGCATCTCCTCCACGAGCGCCACCGGAAATGGGGGCTCGGGGCGATCCTCCGCGCTGTTGGTCGAGGTGGGCGCCGACTGCAGGGTCACGGCGCCAAGATACCCATTTCGCGAACCTGCGCCACGTCCTTGTCCCCGCGCCCGCTCACGCACAGCAGGACGCCCTCGTCAGGCGACCACCGACCACGCTGCGCGGCGATCCACGCCACCGCGTGCGCCGTCTCCAGGGCCGGGATGATCCCTTCCAGCCGACTCAGCATCGCGAAGCCCTCCAGTGCCTGCGCATCGTCCACCGCCACGTACGTAGCCCGGCCACTGTCCTTTAGGTACGAGTGCTCCGGCCCCACCCCAGGATAGTCCAGCCCCGCCGAGATCGAATGCGCCGGGTGCACCTGGCCGCGTGCATCCTGCAGCAGGTAGCTCAGGGAGCCATGCAGCACCCCCGGCGTCCCGCACGTCAGCGACGCGGAGTGGCGTCCGGATTCGAGCCCCTCTCCGGCCGCCTCCACACCGACGAGTTCCACCCCCGCGTCGTCAACGAATCCGGCAAAGATCCCCATCGCGTTCGACCCGCCCCCCACGCACGCCACCACGCTCTTCGGCAGGGCCCCGGCGCGCGCCAGCATCTGCGCGCGCGCTTCCCGGCCGATCACCGACTGGAAGGCCCGCACCATCCGCGGATACGGCGCCGGCCCTACCACCGAGCCGATGATGTAGTGCGAATCACGGACGGTCGTGACCCAATCGCGGATCGCCTCGGTCGTCGCGTCCTTCAACGTGCGCGTCCCCGACGTGACGGGGATCACTTCCGCGCCCATCAGGCGCATGCGGTACACGTTGAGCGATTGCCGCCGCATGTCCTCCTCGCCCATGTACACGACGCACCCCAGCCCGAAGCGGGCACAGATCGTCGCCGTGGCCACCCCGTGCTGCCCCGCCCCGGTCTCGGCGATGATGCGCGTCTTCCCCATCCGCCGGGCGAGCAGCGCCTGGCCGACGGTGTTGTTGATCTTGTGCGCCCCCGTGTGATTCAGGTCTTCGCGCTTGAGCCAGATCGGCGCCCCCACGAGCGCCGAGAGTCTAGGCGCATCGCTCAGCGGCGAGGGCCGGCCGACGTAATGCGTCAGCAGGTCCATCCACTCGGCCACGAACGCGGGATCGGCCATGGCCGTGTCGAAGGCGGCGTCGAGCTCCTCGAGCGCCGGAATCAGCGTCTCGGGGACGTAGCGCCCACCATACGCGCCAAACCGATCGCGTTCGGAGATCGGGGTCGAACCCGCGGGGACAACAGGGGCGGTCATGCAGCACCAACTCCATGTACAGCGTGAACGAACGCGCGCAAGCGCGCCGGATCCTTGCACCCAGGGGACGCTTCGACCCCGGACGACACATCGACGATATCGGGCGAAAACACCGCAATGGCGCGCGCCACGTTCTCGGCGGTGAGCCCTCCCGCAAGAATAATGGAACGTCCCGCCCGAAGGGGCGCCACCACCGCTCGCTCGCGCTCCCAGTCGAAGGCGCGCCCGGTCCCCCCGAGCATCCCGTCCACCTTGGCATCGAGGAGGATGCCATCCCCGCGCGTCGCCCACTCGAGCTGGGCACGATCGATCCCCTCTTCCCCGACGTGAACCACGCTCCACAGCGCCGAGGGAACCGTATCCCGCAACGCCGCCACGAGACGCGCATCCTCCGCGCCGTGCAGCTGCACGATGTCGAGGCCGAGGCGATGCACCGCCGCCGCGATCTCCCCCACGCCCGCCCCGGCAAACACGCCGACGCGCCGCGGGCGCGCCGTCGCCTCGTCCGCGGTGTCGAGGGTGGCGAGCAGCTGCGCGGCGGCGTCGACCGTCAGCCGTCGCGGGCTGGGCGCGAAGATGAAGCCCAGGTACGCCGCGCCTAACGCCGTCGCGAGCGCGGCGTCGGCGGCGCGCGTCAGGCCGCACACCTTGACCTCAACCGCCATGGGCCCCTCGGGACACCGCGGCAAGCGCGCGAAGTGCAGCTGACGGATCGTCGGCTGCCGACAGCGACGACCCCACCAGCACGGCGTGTGCGCCAAGGGCCGCCGCGCGCCGCACGTCTTCGGCGCTGGACATCCCGCTCTCGGCCACCCGAACCCGATCGCCGGGAATCGCCGGGAGCAGGCGCTCCGTCACCCACGGTTCGATGATCAGCGTCTCCAGGTCGCGGGCGTTGACCCCGATCACCGTCGCCGGCGTCGCCACCGCGCGGGCCAACTCCGCCTCGGAGCGAATCTCGACCAGCGGCTCGAGTCCTGCCATGAGGGCCGTCTCCACCAGCGCGTCCAGTCGGTGCGGGGCAAGGGCACGGGCGATGAACAGGATGGCCGACGCTCCGAGGGCGCGAGCCTCCCACACCTGCGCCTCGTCGACGTGAAAGTCCTTCTTGAGGAGCGGGAGTCCGACGCGAGCGCGCACCTCGAGCAGGTCCTCGGTCGTCCCGCCAAACTCCAAGGGTTCCGTCAGGATCGACAGCGCGCGAGCGCCGGCATCGGCGTACAGCGCCGCCCGGTCCCCAGCCCGGATCCCCTCGTTGATCGCCCCCTTGGAAGGAGAACGCCGCTTGATCTCCGCGATCACGGCAACCGTGGCGCCATCACGCAGGGACGAGGCGAACGGCGGCGGCGCCCCGGCGTCGAGCGCGCGTGCGCGGAGTTCGGGCATCGACCGCCTGAGCGTGGCGGCGCGCTCCTCGGCGGCCCGGGTCAGACGGCCCAGCGGGCCTCCGGGCGGGGACCAACGGAAATTCTCTTGCACTTCGGGGCTTGTTCGGCTAGTGTTTCTTCGGCAGTTGTTCGGGGGCTCTCGCGCACGCTCGGGCGCCCCGTCGATGCACCTTCGCGAGGGAGCCAGCCCATGCCGCTCACAAAACGGCAACGAGAGATCCTGACCTACCTGCAGGAGTACGCCGACGATCGGGGCTATGCACCCAGCTTCGAGGAGATCGCGGCGCACTTCAACTATAACTCGCTGGCCACGGTCCACGAGCACCTCACCAACCTCGAGCGCAAGGGCTACATCCGGCGCAGCTACAACGAGAGTCGGGCCATCGAGATCCTCCCGTCCGACATGTTCGCGCGCGCCGTCGACCTCCCCCTCCTCGGGACGGTCGCCGCCGGGATGCCGATCGAGGCGTACACGCATAACGAGTCGATTGCCGTTCCGCAGGAGTTGGTGTCACGCAGCGGGAGCCACTACGTGCTCAAGGTGCGCGGCAACTCCATGATCGATGAGCAGATTCGCGACGGCGACTTCGTCATCGTGAACGAGCGCCGCAGCGCCGACAACGGCGAGATGGTCATCGCCCTCGTCAACATGCACAACGACAGCGGCGCCACCTGCAAGAAGTTCTACCGCGAGCGCGACGGGCGCATTCGCCTGCAGCCGGCCAACGAGACGCTCTCGCCGATGTACGTCCACGAGAACGACATCGCGATCCAGGGAATCGTCGTGGGAGTCATTCGCAAGTACTAGCGACGGCCGCTCGCGGCAGAATCCCACGCGGTGAAGGCGACGGGGCGCCCCGACTTCGGGCGCCCCGTTTCGCGTCCCCAGCCAGCGGCACGCGGCGTCTCCCGGCGACCAGCGTCCCACCGTCAGCTGCCGCGCCGCGTGCTCGCTGGCCTTACGGGGCGCCCTGGGCGTACGCCAGCTTGAGTCGCTCCAGCGCCGCAAGCCCTGCTCCCTCGCGTATTCCGCGACGCGCGAGTTCCACTCCGTCGCCGAAGTCCTCCACGACGCCGCCCACCAGGAGCGCCGCCGCGGCATTCAGGATCACCGCCGCCGTCGAAGCCGAGTTCCCCGCACCGCCCAACACGTCGCGTACGATGCGGGCGTTCTCCGCCGGCGTTCCCCCCGCCAGCGCTTCAGGCGCGAACGGACCAAAGCCGTAGGCCGAGGGCTCCACCGTCCATTCGCGCGTCTCGGCGCCGCGGACTTCGATCACCCGTGTCGGTCCGAGCGGGGAGAACTCGTCCATCCCGGGCGCGCCGTGAACGATGAGCGCGTGCCGAGTCCCGAGCGCTGCCAGCGCGCCGGCCAAGAGCCCCATGCGCTGGGTCTCGGCGACGCCCAGCACCTGACGTCCCGCCGACGCCGGATTGGCGAGCGGCCCGACGATGTTCATCACCGTGGGAACCGCCAGTTCACGCCGGACCGGTCCCACGTGGCGCATCGCCGGGTGCATGCTGGGTGCGAACATGAAGACGATCCCCGCCTCGCGCAGCGAGCGCTCCATCACGGCCGGCGGCGCGTCGAGCGGCACTCCAAGCGCCTCCAACACATCCGCGCTTCCGCACTGCGACGTGAACGAGCGATTGCCATGCTTGGCGACGCGAACACCCAACCCCGCCGCGAGGAGACCGGCCGCGGTCGAGATATTGAACGTGGTGATCGTCCCGCCGCCCGTTCCGCAGGTGTCGACGAGATCGTCGGGGCGTTCGGATGGAAGGCGCACCATCGCCTCGCGGAGTGCGCTGGCCGCGCCGGCCACCTCGTCGACGGTCTCCCCCTTCACTCGCAGCGCCATGAGGAGCGCCGCCACCTGCGCCGGCGTCGCCTCTCCACGCATGATCACGCCAAATGCGTCGGCCGCACTGGCGGCATCGAGCGACTCTCCGAAGGCCAGGCGACGGATCGCCTGTTGGAGCGCGTTACTCGCCACCGATCTCCCCCAGCAGTCGCTCCGGGAGGTTGGCGTTGGCCGCGATGAGGGCGATCACCAGCGCGAGAAGCGAGACGCGCTCCACGTCTTCTTCCACGAAGACGCCGCGCTTGGCGCGGTTGGTGAGGTTCACGACGCCGATCAGCTCATCGCAGTAGATGAGCGGGAACGAGATGAACGACCCCGTCGTGAGATACTGGTCGCGGAGGAGCGGGTGACGGTCGGCTTCGGCCGCGTCCTGCACCAGGAGCGGTTCGCGCGACATGGCCACGATCCCGGCCACCCCCTTGCCGTTGGGGATGCGCTGGCCGAGGACGATGTTGGGGGCGAGCCCACGCGCGGCGGCCAGGTAGAGCGTGTCGGGTTCGGGAGCGCGCAGCATGAGCGAGCAGCGCTGCGCCTGCATGTCGTCGCCCACCAGCGCGAGGAGGCCGTCGACGAGGCCCCGCGGGTCGTCCTTGGTGGTGTTGTCGATGCGCAGGGACCGCTCGATGAGGTAGAGCGTCCGCGTTTTCTGCCGCAGCGACTCGTTGCGTCGATGCAGTTCGATGTGCGCCTGCTCGAGCTGCGCGACCGCGGCCGTGAGCTGCTGCTCGAGCGACGACGACTTGCGCACCGCGCGCCGTCCCTCCTCCTGCGCGGCGGCGATGTCGCGCTCCAGGTGCAACAGGCGTTCGGCGTCCGCGGCATTGAGCTGCGACGCCGCCCCACGCGCCTTCCCCAATTCCGACTCGAGCACGCCCAACTTCCGGATGTACTCTCCGTGCACGCGCTGCGTCACGTCCTCGAGCGTTCGCACCGCCTCGTCCCGCGCCTCACGCTCGCCGTACCGCGCGTAGGCTAGCTCGAAGAGGGCGACCGCGGGGGCGAATCGCTCGCTCGTCCGCGTCCCGAACATGCGCCGCTGCTCATACAGCCCCAGCATCCCCGAGAGTTCGCCGTCGGTCGTTAGGCCGCGCAGCGACAGGATGCCGCCGTCGGCGAAGGGAGTGAGGCCAAGCAGCCGTGCGTACTCGACCGACCGGTCGCCGAGGTCGACGAACTGGCCACCGTTCGTAACCATCGCCCGGGCCGCCGGTGGGAGGTGGTCGACCGTGGTGTCGACCGTCGAGCGGACGACGCGCTCGGCGACCGGCGTCAGGCGTTCGCGGAGCATGTCGCGCCGTCCGTCGTACCGAAAGACGGAGACGATGGCCGACCGATCGGACTCGGCGAGCGCCTCCCCGAGCGCGACAAGTGCCGCGTCCAGGTCGGGGGCGACACTCAGCGCGTGCGCGAGCGAAGGTAGGCTTTTGATCGACATGTCGGAGAAGGCGACGCGCCCTCGATCCGAGGCCGCGCGGAGGTGCAAAGTGATCCGGTAGAACGAGCGAAGTCAATCGGTTGGATGCCGTCGTTCACCGCGCGTCGGTTTGCTTGACTTGAGGGGGCTCAAGGCTAAGTTTCGGCTCGATGTTGGTGCGCACCCTGCAGCTTGTGCTGCACTACGACGGAACCGCCTTTTCCGGGTGGCAAGTCCAGCCCTCACGGCGGACTGTCCAGGGGGAAGTCGAGCGGGTGCTCGCCAGGTTGTGCGGCGATCGAATCGTGGCCCAGGGGGCCGGTCGTACCGACGCGGGCGTTCACGCGCGCGGGCAGGCGGTCGGTGTACGAGTGCCGGACAAGTGGAGCGCGCCCGAGCTGCGCCGCGCCATGAACGCACTCCTCCCCGACGACGTGTGGGTAGCGGCGGCGCATGAAATGCGCCCCGAATTCCATGCACGACACAGCGCCATGTCCCGTCGGTATGCGTACTTTGTCGGAACGGACGATGACGTGCATTCACCGTTCCGGCGTCGCACCGAATGGGCGATGCGACACCCGCTCGACCGCGGTGCGCTCGACGCCGCCGCCAGGGAGATCGTGGGCGACCACTGCTTCATCGCCTTCGCCGTTCGCGGAACCGCCCCTGACCACGATCACCATCGCTGCATCGTGACCGACGCCTGCTGGAGCGACCGCCCGGGGGGCCTCACGTTTCACGTCGAGGCGAATCGCTTCCTGCACCACATGGTGCGGTTCCTCATGGCGACCATGGTCGACATCGCCGCCGGGCGGCGCCCGGCGTCGGACGTGGCCACCCTGCTCGCCGACACCACCAACGACGCCGTCTCTGCCCCCGCACCGGCCCACGCACTCTTCCTCGAGCGCGTGACCTATCCGCCCGAGTTGTACCTCGCCAGCACATGAGCCTCCGCGACACGCTCGCCGCCTTGGCCATCGCCGTCGGCTCCGCCTGTGAAGGCGGCGCACCCGCCTCGACCCCCGCGGCGATCGCCGCCCCCGCGCAGGTCGCCGCCGCCAACCAGCAGATCAGCGCCTCGCGGCGCACCGCCATCGTCGACGCCGTGGCGCGTGTCGCCCCCGCCGTCGTCACCGTCCAGACCGAAACCGTCGAACGCGTCCCGGTCGACGTCTTCGAGCAGTTCTTCGGCGGGCGCTCCGGACAGCAGGTGCAACCAGGGCTCGGCTCCGGCTTCATCATTCGTCCCGACGGCGTCATCGTCACCAACGCCCACGTGGTCGCCGGCGCCAGCCGGATCTCGGTGATGCTGCGCGACGGCACCACCTACCAGGCGACGCTGGTCGGGATGGACGAGGCCAACGACCTCGCCGTCATCCGCATCACCGCCCGCAACCTCCCGGTCGCGACGTTAGGCACGTCTGAACAGCTCCTCATTGGCGAGTGGGCCATCGCCATCGGGAATCCGTTCGGCTTCGTGCTCGGCAACACCGAGCCAAGCGTGACCGCTGGGGTGGTGAGCGCGACGGGACGCAATCTGCTGGGCCGCTCCGAGGGGAACGGCATCTATCTCGGGATGATCCAGACCGACGCCTCGATCAACCCGGGCAACTCCGGGGGGCCTCTCGTCAATGCGGTGGGCGAGGTGATCGGCGTCAACACGTCGATCTACACGCCCAGCGGCGGATCGATCGGGCTGGGCTTCGCCATCCCGATCAATCGCGCGCGACGGATCGTCGACGACCTGCTGGACCATGGCAGCGTGCGACGCCCCTGGATCGGGGAGAAGCTGCGCAGCTCTCCCAGCGACAACCCGCGCGACATCGTCACGGCGGGCGTCATCGTACAATCGATCATCCCCGGGTCGCCGGCGGCGCGCGCCGGGTTGCAGCCGGGCGACCAGATCGTGCGCACGCGTGGCCGCGCCCTGCGCAACGTCTTCGACTGGGAGGCCGAGCGCCTCGACATGCGCGTGGGCGAAGCGGTGCCGCTGGTGGTGCGGCGCGGCGGGCGCGAGGTCACACTCACCGTCACCGTCGCCGACCTCCCCGAGGTCAGCGCGCCGCGCGTGACGGTGCTGCGCGAACTCGAACTCGTGACGCTCACGCCGTCCATTCGCGCCGAGCGCGGGCTGCGCAGCAGCCGGGGGGCGCTGGTCGTGCGCACGAGCGATCGCATCCAGAACGAGATCGGGCTGCAGGAGGGCGACCTCATCGTCCAGATCAACCGCACGACCATCGAGCAGGCTGCCGACGTCTCGCGCGCCTTCGACGCCCAGGGAGGCCGCGCCGGCATCCGCCTGGTCTTCGAACGGCGTGGCTACTTCTACACCACCGACTTCGTGATCCAGTGACGTCGCCCGCGCAGTATTCCACCCCGCTGGCGGAGCGCTACGCGTCCCGCGACATGCTCGCCCTCTGGTCGCCGCAGCGGCGCCACGGTCTCTGGCGCCGACTCTGGCTCGCGCTCGCCGAGGCCGAGCAGTCGTTAGGCGTGCCGATTCCCGACGAGGCGATCTCGCAGATGCGCGCGCACCTCGACGACATCGACTTCACGGCCGTGGCGTCGTACGAGAAGCGCTTTCGCCACGACGTGATGGCCCACGTGCACGCCTTTGGCGACGTGGCCCCCGCCGCCCGCGGCTTCATCCACTACGGCGCGACGTCGTGTTACGTCACCGACAACGCTGAACTGATCCTGATGCGCGAGGGGCTCGCCTTGCTCCGCGCCAAGGTCGTCGATGCGTTGCGGGAACTCGCCGGCTTCGCGCGCACCTGGCGCGACCAACCCACGCTGGGGTACACGCACCTGCAGCCGGCCCAGCTCACGACCGTGGGCAAGCGCGCCGCCCTCTGGATGCAGGACCTCGTCCTCGACCTCGCCGAACTCGATCATCGCGTGTCGACCCTTCCCTTCCGCGGCGTGAAGGGAACGACCGGCACGCAGGCCTCCTTCCTCGAGATCTTCGGCGGCGATCACGCCAAGGTGCGCGAACTCGACCGGCGCGTCTGCGCCGCGATGGGGTTTGCCACGTCGATCCCGGTGAGCGGGCAGACCTACACACGGAAGATCGACGCGCAGGTGCTCGGGGTGGTTGCCGGCATCGCCGCCAGCGCCGCCAAGTTCGCCTCCGACGTGCGCATGCTGCAGGCGTTTGGGGAAATCGAGGAACCGTTCGAGAAGGAGCAGATCGGGTCGTCGGCGATGGCCTACAAGCGCAATCCCATGCGCTGCGAACGCATCAACTCGCTGGCCCGCTTCGTCGCCTCGCTGGAGCCGAACGCCAACCAGACGCACGCCGTGCAGTACTTCGAGCGCACGCTCGACGACTCGGCCAACCGGCGCCTGGTCATCCCCGAGAGCTTCCTCGCCACCGACGCGATCCTCGTCCTGCTCACCAACGTGGCCGGCGGCCTCGAGGTCCACCCGGCGCGCATCACCGCACGGGTACGTGACGAACTCCCCTTCATGGCGACCGAGGAGCTCATCGTGCGCGCCGTGCGCGCTGGGAAGAGTCGCCAGGACGCGCACGAAGTGATCCGCGTCCACAGCATCGCCGCCGCCCGCGCCATGAAGGACGAGGGCGTGGCCAACGATATGCTCGAGCGGCTCACCCGCGACCCGGCATTCGGCGTCGCCATGGACGACATCACCGCCGCCCTCGACGCCAGTCGCTTCGTGGGTCGTGCCCCCCAACAGGTCGACGACTTCCTCGCCGAGGTGGTCGATCCCCTCCTCGCCGGACTCGATGCTCCCGCCAAGCGGGAGGAGGTACGTGTATGATTGGCGCCGTCATCGCCACCACGACGCTCCCGCTGCGCCCGCATCGGCGTGGGAAGGTGCGCGACGTGTATGAACTCGACGACGACCGCTTGCTCATCGTCGCCACCGACCGCGTGTCCGCCTTCGACGTGGTCATGCGCGAGACGGTCCCGTTCAAGGGGATCGTCCTGACGCAGCTCACGGCGTGGTGGCTCAGGCAGCTCGAGCCGATCGTCGCGCACCACATGCTGGGCACCGCGATCGACCCGATCGTTGACGAGTACCCCGCGTTAGGCCCGCACCGCGAGATCCTGCGCGGACGCATCATGGTCTCCCGGCGCACCGACGTCTTCCCGGTCGAGTGCGTGATGCGCGGCTACCTCTCGGGGTCGGCATGGAAGGAATACCTGGCCGCGGGAACGCTGGCCGGCGAAGCCCTCCCGGCCGGGCTGCTCGAGAGTTCACGCCTCGACCCGTCGATCTTCTCGCCGGCGACCAAGGCCGAGAGCGGACACGACGAGAACATCACCATCGGCCAGATGGCCTCCGTCGTTGGCGCACGCGAGGCATCCGAGCTCGAGCGCCTCTCGCGGGCGATCTACGACTTCGCCTGTCGCACCGCCGAGCCGCGCGGGATCATCATCGCCGACACCAAGTTCGAGTTTGGGCGGGTGGGGGGAAAGACGATCCTCATCGATGAAGTGCTCACGCCCGACAGTTCGCGCTTCTGGCCCGCCGACCAGTACGCGCCGGGACGCCCGCAGCCCAGCTACGACAAGCAGCCACTGCGCGACTATCTCGACGGCGAACGCAAGGCGGGGCGCTGGAACGGCGACTCCCCACCGCCAGACCTCCCCGAGGCCGTCGTCGCTGCGACGAGTGCCCGATACCTCGATGCTTTCCGCCGAATCACCGGCGCCCCCCTCGACGTGACCACGCTCCCGTGAACTTTGCAAGTCCGACGTAAGCGGCTCCATCCACATCCACAAATGTCATGGTTCCCGGCGCTGCCGCAGGC